>Ga0208454_1000421_pt1 | contig 24854 bp, 24 predicted proteins | sample EasRivMeERMZT100_FD_187530 | JGI IMG/M metagenome (GOLD analysis project Ga0208454, IMG submission 187530) | Soil microbial communities from meander-bound floodplain in the East River, Colorado, USA - East River MetaG ERMZT100 (SPAdes) (version 2) | ecosystem: Environmental > Terrestrial > Soil...
ACATGCACGGGGTCTGCATCCGGCGCGCTTGGCGCGAGCTCCACGCGATGCTCGATGAAGTAAAACTGCTCACCGCGGCTGCGGTTCTCGAACCAGAACATGCGCTGCTCGGCGACGCTGCCGCCGACCACGTCGAGATCGTCGTCACCATCGAGATCAATGGGCTGCGCGTTGATCGGCCACGGGACCTTCGTCACGACGTGCTCGACCCACGAGTCATCTTCGAGTGGCGCGCCGCGCAGCGCAAAGAACGAGATTTCCTTTGGCTCTTGCCGAGCTTTCGTTGGGTCTTGCGCTCCCTTGTTCGCGGCCACGATCTCGGGCGCGCGATCGCCGTTCAAATCAGCGAGAAACACGCGAATGAATGAACCGCGGTTCTCGGTCTTCGTTGGGATCAACCGCGACCACGGCACCGTGCGCGCGTTCTTGCCCGGATTCTCGAAATAGATCAGGTGCGCGAGCTCGCACGCCGCCACGATGTCGAGATAGCCGTCGCCATTGACGTCGCCGATGGCGACGTCCTCCGCAGCCCCGGCTTCGGGGCCCTCGGCGAGCGTGACGAGCTGCCAGTGATTGGGGTCGGCGCTGCCGAAGGCGATGCGAATGTGGCCTTCCGGCGCCCCGTCGTACTGATCGTCCGACTCGTGCACCGAAGCGATGTCGAGATAGCCGTCGCCGTCGAGGTCAGCCATCTCGAGGCCGTCGCCGCCTCGAAGCTCGATGCCGCTCGAAGCTTGATCGTCGACGATGTGCTCGCTCCAGGAGATATAGCGGCCGTCGTCCGCCTGAGCGCGCGTGAGGGCATCCGCCAAATTCTGGGCCTCCGCCGTTACGGCGAGCAGCGCGCAGAACCCACCGATCGTCAGACGCGTGGCATGTGAAAACACGATCGCTACCCCCAAACGCAGCGTGCTCCGCGGTCGTGAGCGTCAAGACCGGAACTGCTACGCGGCAAGCCTAACGCACCGCTGCCCGTCGAGGGAACCAGACGCGAAACACCACGCCGCTGCCGTCCGGAAGATCGTCGGCCTCGCACCGTCCACCGTGAAACGCCGCGACGAGCGCGACGATATGTAGGCCGAGTCCCAAGTGTGACCGGCCGTCGCGTCGCTCGCGAATCGACACCAGCGAATCGAAGAGCTGCCGGCGCATCTTCGCCGGCAGCGTCGGACCGCGGTTCGTCACGGCGAGCACGAGCTCCTGCCCCGCCTCGCTGAGATCGACGTCGATGCGACTGCCGGCGTCGCTGAAGCTCGCGGCGTTGTCGACGAGCTTGTCGAGCAGTTGCGCGACGAGCTCGCCCGAACCGACCACCGCCGCGGCGGCCGCAGTGCAGTGGTAGGCAATCTCGCGGTCGCGGTATACGTCGCGATAGGCGTTGCAGCACGACTGCACGACGGACGCGAGATCGAAGGGCTCGGCCTGCGTGGCCTGGATCGATTGCTCGAGCTGCGCGGCCTCGCTCATCGCGGCGAGAATCGCGTCGAGCCGCCCAGCGCCCTGGCGCAGGCGCGCGAGATACTCTTCGGCCGCCGGCGCTTGCACCTCGTGCTCGAGGTTGTCGAGCGAGGTGGTTACGACCGCGAGCGGTGTGCGCAGCTCGTGCGAGAGCTTGCTGGCCAGCGTGCGCAAATACTCCGTGTGCTCGCGCAGTCGATCGAGCAGCTGCGCAAAGCTCCGGGCGAGCGCACCGAGCTCATCGCCCGCCGCAGCGCCCGGCATGCCGGTGCGTATCTCACCGCGCGGTCCAAGGGCGGTTTCCGCCGCTCGAGCGAGGCGGCGCACCCGCAGCGACAGCCACGTCGCGTAGCCCAGCAGTCCGAGACCGACGGTCAGCATGGCGATCAGCGTGAACGTCATGAGCCGCACAAGCGCCTGATTCGTCAGCGTCAAGATCGGATCGCTGGCCTGCTCGAGCAGCACGGCGCCGCGCCCGCCAACTGCGACGTCTATCGGTACGGCGGCTGCCACGATCGCTTCGCGATCTGCGCCACCGCCGTACCAGACCGTAGTCTCGCGACCAGCCAACACCTGCCGCAGCACCTCGTCAGCCACGCGGCCCGCTGGCCGCTCGGGCGGATACGGCGGATCGTCGCGTCGCAACAGCCAACGGAACAGGTCGCTGATTAGGTTTGCCGCCGCGCCAGGGGTAGCGCGCGACCGCACGCTGCCAGCGGCAGCCAGCACCCAGCCGTCGGCATCGAGCACCCGAAACCTTCCGCCGACGCGAACGAATTGACCGAGCAGGCTCTGTAGCTCGGGGCGTTGGTAGATGAGCGCCCCCGGCGTGCCGCTCAGCTCGTCCCAAGTGGCTCCGAGCTGCACGGCGTAGTCCGCCCCGGCACTGTCGACATCGATCACGCCCACACCGAGCGCTGCCCCGACGAGATTGAGCGGAACACGCGCCTCGACAGCGAAGCCCGACGCCGTCTCCTCCCAAGCGCCGAGCACGCGCGCATCATAGGACTCGCCCGGTGCGAATCGGTCCGGCGCCGTTTCCTGCCCGCGGAACGTGCCCGGCGCACCGGTGTTCAGCAACAACCAACGGACGACGCCCGGGGCAGGCTCCGTCGCGAGCACCACACGGTCGCCGTAGGGCATCTGCCCCGGCAAACGCTGATAGATGAGATCGCGATCGGCGGCGGCGATGAACAGGTACACGAACCGGCCATTCACACCAGCCCAGAGCCGGTGGCCACCCGCGAGGGTCATGGCCGCCGCGTCTCCCGTGTTCCAGTCGTCACGGACACCGTCGAGCCGTGGTTCCGCGGCGAGCGGTGGCGCGTAGATCGTCATGCCGGCCGCCGCGTTCGCAGCGGAGCAAGGTGCTAACGGGCATGAGAGTGCGCCCTGCTCTTCTAGAGCTGCGGCCACCGCGGCGGCGCTCGCGAGCAGCGATTGCTCGAGGCCGCTGCGCAGCGCCTTTTCGAGCTCCTGAACATAGCGAAAGCCGGTCCACGGCAGCACGAGCGTCAGCAGCCCAAACGCGAGCAGTTGCAGCCGCAGCGACACGGCAGCGGTCGCTAATGCTCTGTGGTCGTCGTCAGCGGCGCCCGGCCAGTGATACCGAACGCCAGTTCTCTGTTCAATCCGCGCTGGAGATTTACGCGACCATAGATTTCATACGACAACAGGTTGTCCGGTCCCTCGACGAACGAGAGAAGACGTGACAGCGAGGAGACGATTTCGCTGCTGAGCTCTAGCGTCAACTGCTTTTGGTCGAGCGCCTCTACGGTCATAGGCGGCGTCGCCCCATCGATGATCCCTTCGTTGGAGAGCCGCAGTTTGAACTCCAGGTTCCTCATCACGAGGGGCTCGGTGTTGATGTTGTCGATGAGCAGCGTCACGCGAAAACGCTGCGGCGTCGTGGACGACAGTGCCTGAATGCTCTGCACCACGACGCGGGGTGCCACGAGCGGCGGGCGCTTCGCTGCCGAAGCCGCCGTTGCGCCGCTGACGAACGCCAGCACCACCAACGCGATCACGATCCGCATGTCACTCTCCTGCCGCGCGACGCCAAGTCGCGCCTATTATCTGCCACTCTCCACCGTCGTTTACGAGCTCGAGCTCGAACCGATATAGGTCGGCGGTCATGCCGCCAAGCAGCTCGGCACCTGCCCGCTGCCCGAGCATACCTGCATACACGATCGCGTGCGCCGCATCCGTGCCTTCGAGCTGCACCGCATCGATGCGGCTCACGATCTCCACGCGTTGGTTGGCGATGAACAGGCCGCGCACGAAATTGAGGAGCTGCTCGCGATCGTTGCCGCGGGCGTCGCGGTAGCTCGTGCCGATGAGATCGCGGAAGAACCCCGTGTCGCGGTCCTCGGCAGCCTGCTCGGCCGCGGCGAGAAGCGCCCGAATCTCCGCTTCGGGGTCATCGGTGCTGCAACCCGCAATGGCCGTGGCCAGCAACGCCGCCGTCAGACGCAACATGCTCATGCGGCAATTGTAGAGTCGCGGCCGGCGCAAGACACGACGCTGCATCACGTCGGCGGCGGCCGACTGCGATCGCGCCGACGCAACCGTAAGGGGCCCGCGCTTATACTAATGACCTCGCGTTCCGCTGGAGCGGTGCATGCGCAATCAACAAACTCGCAGGGTCGCCATCGTCGACGGTGTTCGGATTCCCTTTTGCCGTGCGCACACGGCGTACGCGCACTGCTCGAACCAGGACATGATGACCGCCGTGCTGCGCGCGCTCGTAGCGCGCCATGGGCTCGAAGGGCAGAAGCTCGGCGACGTCTCGCTCGGCGCCGTCATCAAGCACACACGCGACTTCAACCTAGCGCGGGAATCGACCTTGTCATCCGGCCTAGCGCCCGAAACACCGGCGTTCGACATCCAACGCGCCTGCGGCACGAGCCTGTCGGCGACGATCCTCATCGGCGCCAAGATCGCCACAGGACTCATCGCTGCGGGCATCGCCGGCGGGACGGACACGATCAGCGACTTACCGATCGTCTATCCCGATGCCTACCGGACGCTATTGCTCGAAAGCGCACGCGGCCGCTCGTTCACTGCGCGACTGAAGCCGTGGCTCAAGTTGCGACCGAAGCACTTCAAGCCCGTGCTGCCCGGCGTCATCGAGCCGCGCACGAAGCTGTCCATGGGCGAGAGCATGGAAATCACCGCGAAACAGTGGCACCTCACCCGCGAGGACCAGGACCGCCTCGCACTCGCGAGCCATCAGAACGCCGCCAAAGCCTACGCCGAGGGGTTCTACGAAGACCTGTTGGTCGAGTTCCAAGGCGTGAAACGCGACAACAACGTGCGCAGCGACACGAGCCTCGAGAAGCTCGCCCAGCTCAAGCCCGTGTTCGATCGTGGCCCCGGCGGGACGTTGACGGCGGGCAACAGCACCCCGCTGACCGACGGCGCGTCGGCCGTGCTGCTTTGCTCGGAGGATTGGGCGCGCGAGCGCTCGCTGCCGATCTCCGCGTACCTCACCTATGCGCGTGAGGCCGCCGTCGACTTTGTCGGCGGCGAAGGCTTGCTGATGGCGCCGGCGTACGCCGTCTCGGAGATGCTCGCGCAGGCGAACCTTGCTCTCCAGGACTTCGACTTCTACGAGATCCACGAAGCCTTCGCTGCCCAAACGCTCGCGACACTCAAGGCCTGGGAGTCGGACCAATTCTGCCGCGAGCGGCTTGGGCGCGATCGCGCGCTGGGCTCGATCGATCGCTCGAAGCTCAACGTCAAAGGCGGCAGCGTCGCCGTGGGTCATCCGTTTGCGGCCACGGGCACGCGACTCGTGGCGACCCTTGCAAAGCTGCTGCGCGAGCGCGGTCGCGGCCGTGGCCTGATCTCCGTGTGCACGGCCGGCGGCATGGGTGTCACCGCCATCCTCGAAGCCGCCTGAAGACGAGCGCGGTCGCGCCGAACGCGAGCCCGCGCCCTGCGCTCAGAAGTGGCGTCGGTGTGAGAGAGCCCTTTCGGCAGCGTCGGCGCCATGGACGGCGCCGTCGCAGCTTACATGGATGTACTTGCAGCGGTGCCGAAAGGGCTCTCTCGCGCCGACGCCACGCTTGGCACATCGCCAAACACGGGCTCGCCGACGCTCAGCGGCTGCCGAGCCAGAGCGCATAGGAGACGAGGAACGGCAGCAGTACCGCCCCGAGCAGCGTCGAGACGAGAACGATGCCTGCGATGTCGTCGGCGTCACGGTCGTAGCGCGCCGCGAACAGATAGCTGAACACGGCGGCCGGCATCGCTCCCTGGAGCACGAGCACGCCCTGAGCGACGCCGGTGAGACCCAGCAACTCGCTCACACCCACGGCCACGACAAAGGCGATGACGAGCCGCGCCGTGCCGAGACCGAAAGCTCGCGGCAGATTGTGCGCCTTCAAGCCGCCGATGGTGTTGCCGAGCGCCATGAGCATCAGCGGGATCAACAAGCCCCCTAGCGCGCCGATGGTGTTGCCGAGCCATTCGGGCACCGGCACGCCCGCCAGCAGCACCCCGAGACCGCCGATCGCGCCATAGATGATGGGCGTGGTGAACACGGTCCGCACGATCGACACGCGCGTCTGCAGCAGTGGCACGAACGTGAACTGCAGCACCGAGTTGGTGACGTAGATGGCAACCGCCAACCCAAGCCCTTGCTCGCCGAAGGCGAATAGACAAAGCGGCAAGCCGAGGTTGCCGGTGTTACCGAGCGTCAGCGCGGGCAGAAACGAACGCTGCGATAGCCCCATTACCTTGACCAGCAGGAATGCGACGGCCGCCACGCACAGCGTCATCACGATCGTGGCGCCCACCATCGCGGCGAACTCGCCGAGCGGCAGCGTGAGCTTCGACAGGCTGTCGAACACGAGGCACGGGCCGGCGATATTCATGATCACGCGCGTCACGAACGGCAGATCGAACGGCGCGCCGGTGCGCCGCCAGCCATAGCCGATGCCGGCCATGAGGAACACCGGCAGCAAAACTGCGGCAACTTGACTAATCACGGGTGGGAGTCACAAAGCTGAGTCTGTACAACGCACTTGGGCGGCGTGGCGTGCGAAAGTCTGCCAGAATAGTGGCTCCAGTCCCATCGAGGGAATGGGACGCGATGATCGGAACGTTTCTCGAATGCTCGGTAGCGGCGCGCCCGTTGGCGCCGTCATTCGAGTTTTACAGTGCCCTTGGCTTCACGAGCATCCCGGTCGCGGACACGCTGCTTCATCCCTACTTGGTGCTCTTCGATGGCGACATCGCGATCGGCCTGCACGACCGCGACGGACCGAGTCCGCTGTTGACGTTCGTCCGGCCCAATCTGAAGGACTACATTCGCGCGTTGCGACGGGTCGGCATCACGCCCGACGACGCGCATCTCGACGACAACGAGTTCCACCGCGTCGGCTTCACCGACGCCACGGGCCAGGAAATCGAGCTGCTCGAAGCCCGAACGTTCCCGCCCGGCGATTGGAACCGGCAGAACGTCGCGGCGTGCGGCAAATTCCTCGAGTTCAGCCTGCCGACCGATGCGCTCGACAGCGCACGCGACTACTGGCAGCAGCTCGGCTTCGCGATCACGGACGGCGGCGATTCGCCGCATCCTTGGCAGAGACTCGAGGGACGCGGACTCGCGATCGGGTTGCACGAAGCGCATTTCCGCGCGGGGTTGAGCTTTCGCGCACCGCATCTCGAAGCGCGCCTCGAGTACTTGCGCGCCAAGGGCATCGCCACGCGTTCGGGAAATCCCATCGCGGCACGCGACCAACAAGCGGCGACGCTCACTGCACCGGAAGGCACGTCGATCTATCTATTCGACGTGGCCGCTCTCTGACCGTCAGCTCTTCTTCCGCTGCACCGTGGCGAGCGCGTCGCGCAGCCGCGCGTGCAGCGGGCTGCCGCGCGGGAAGTGCGTGAGCAGATACTCCATTTGATCCGCCAACACACGGCGGCCTTTCAAATAGATGTACTCGGCGTAGGTCGGAGTGAACGGCACGGCCACGAGCTGTAGACGCGCTTCCTCCGGCGTGCGGCCACCTTTGTGGTTGTTGCAGCGCCGGCAGGCAGTGACCACGTTGGTCCACCTGTCGCGGCCACCACGGCTGATCGGCGTGATGTGGTCGCGCGTGAGCTCACTGGCGCGAAACTGCGACCCGCAGTACATGCACAGATTCGCATCGCGCTTGAACAGCGTGCGGTTGTTGAGCGGCGGGGTATACCGATCGCGATTGCGCTCGAGCGTCCGCGTGTCCCCGCGCGTCGCAATGATGGAGTTGACCTCGATGACGCTGCGGTCACCCGACTTGGCGCAGTAGCCGCCGCGAATGCGGTACAGCGGGGAGCCGCACGAGTACGCCACCTGACCGCTGTGATACAGCGCAGCCGCGACGCGGTAGTCGATCCACTCGAGTGGCATTCCCGCGACATCAGTACGCAAGACTTCTTGGCTAAGCGCGTGCAACGGTCCCTGCATCGACACACCGACGAGTCCGCTAGGACCGGCCAAGTTTCTACGAGACAAGCACAATATTCAATGGCCTACGTGTCATCTTTGTGTCATTATCGCCAGCCGAAAATTACGCAATCGATTCAGCGATCTGCGCGTTGCCGCGCGGCAACGCGAATCAGCCGAAGCAGCGACCACGACGGAGCCCCTGATGCCGTTCTGTATCGGTGTGTTGAAGGAAACCGTAGCCCACGAGGCGCGAGTTGCCCTGACACCCGATGTCGCCAGCAAGTTTCTCGAGCTCGGAGCCACGATCGCCATGGAACGTGGTGCTGGCGAGCCGAGCCATGTCGGCGATGAGTCGTACCCTGGAGTGGGGCTCCATGACAGCCCGGCGAGCGTGCTGCCCATAACGACCGTCCTGCTCAAAGTCCAACCACCGACTCTGGCCGAGATCGAAGCGCTCGAGCCCGGCTCGGTCGTCATCGGCTTCATGCAAGCGCACGTGCAGCTCGAGATGGTGCGGCGGCTCCGCGATCGCAAGATTACGAGCTTCGCGGTGGAGCTGATCCCGCGCATTTCGCGGGCGCAGTCGATGGACGCATTGTCGTCGCAAGCGGCTGCGGCCGGATACAAAGCCGCGCTACTCGCCGCCAACGCTCTCGACAAGTTTCTGCCGATGCTCACGACGGCCGCCGGCACGATCCGCCCCGCGCAGGTGCTCGTCATCGGCGCGGGCGTCGCGGGTCTCCAAGCCATTGCCACATCGCGCCGGCTCGGCGCGATCGTCGAAGCCTACGACGTGCGCGCGGCGACGAAAGAACAGATTCAGTCGCTCGGCGCCAAATTCGTCGATACCGGCGTGGCCGCCGAGGGTACGGGCGGCTACGCCCGCGAGCTCACGGCCGAGGAAATGGCCAAGCAGCAGGAGATTCTCGATCGGCACATCGCCAAGGCCGACGCCGTGATCAGCACGGCGGCAATCCCCGGCCGCAGCGCGCCGCGCATCATCTCGAAAGCCGCCGTGGCCGCCATGAGCTCCGGCGCCGTCATCGTCGATCTCGCCGCAGAGAGCGGCGGCAATTGCGAGCTCACCGTGGCCGGCGAAACCGTGATCACGGCGAACGGCGTGAAGATCCTCGGCCCGCGGAATCTGCCGTCGGAGCTCGCGCGGCATGCCAGCCAAATGTACGCGCGCAATCTGCTGAACTTCTTGCAGCCCGCCATCAAGAACGGCGCCCTCGCAATCGACTGGCAGGACGAGGTCTTCGCCAAATCGGTGCTGACGCACGACGGAACGGTGCGCCACGAAGGCACGGCGAAGCAAGTGGAGAAGGCCGGATGATCGACGCCTCTTTATGATCGACGGATTCATCGCGCTCTATATCTTCATGCTGGCCGCCTTCACGGGCTACGAGGTGATCGCGCGCGTGCCGGTGATCCTGCACACACCGCTCATGTCGGGCTCGAACTTCGTGCACGGCATCGTCCTCGTGGGCGCGATGGTAGCGATGGGGCGGGCCGAGGGAACGCTCGAGCTTGTCATAGCCTTCGTCGGCGTCGTGCTCGCGGCGGGCAACGCCGTGGGCGGCTACGCAGTCACCGAGCGCATGCTCGAAATGTTCAAGAGCAGCAAGGGCAAACGCTGATGGGCTCGCTCGGCGCCGGTACGCTGGTTCAGGCGAGCTACTTCATCGCCGCCGCGCTGTTCATTCTCGGTTTGAAGCGCATGAGCTCGCCCGTCACGGCGCGCGGCGGCATCGTCTGGGCCGGCGTCGGCATGGTCGTGGCCACGCTCATCACATTCCTGACGCCAGGCATGGAGAACTATGGCCTCATGACGGTGGCAATCGCCATCGGCGGCATCCTGGCGTGGGTCACAGGACGACGCGTGGCGATGACCGACATGCCGCAGATGATCGCGCTCTACAACGGCATGGGCGGCGGCGCGGCGGGCGCCATCGCCGCAGTGGAGCTGTTCGCGGGCGAGGCCCACGGCGCGGCCGTGCTCACGCTCGGAGTGCTGGGCGGCATCATCGGCGCAGTGTCGTTCTCCGGCAGTCTCATCGCCTTCGGCAAGCTGCAGGGCCTCATCAAGCGCAGCATCCGCTTCCGCGGGCAGAATTTCGTCAACGTCGCCGTGCTGGCCGTGACGCTCGCGGCGGGTAGCGCGATCGTCGTGCAGTCCGGCGGCTCCGTCGAGATCGTGACGGTGCTGTTCGTCCTCGCCCTGCTGCTCGGTGTGACGATGACGCTGCCGATCGGCGGCGCCGACATGCCCGTGGTGATCTCGCTCTACAACGCGCTCACGGGACTTGCCGTGGCGTTCGAGGGCTTCGTGCTCGACAACGCCGCCATGATCATCGCCGGCACTGTGGTCGGCTCGGCCGGCACGCTGCTGACACAGCTCATGGCCAAAGCCATGAATCGCTCGCTCGCCAACGTGCTCTTCAGCGGCTTCGGTGAGAGCGCTGCAGCCGGCGCGGCCACGGGACCGGGCGGCGCGCTCAAGGCCATCGACACCGCCGACGTGGCGGTGATGCTCGGCTTCTCGGAAAAGGTCATCGTCGTGCCGGGCTACGGCATGGCCGTGGCGCAGGCACAGCATAAGGTGTGGGAGCTCTGCCAAGCGCTCATCGCGCGCGGCGTAGCGGTCAAGTTCGCGATCCACCCGGTGGCCGGGCGCATGCCAGGACACATGAACGTGCTCCTGGCCGAAGCCGGCGTGCCGTACGACTTGATCTACGACGAAGGCGAGATCAACGCAGAGTTCGAGACGGCCGACGTGGCGCTCGTCATCGGCGCCAACGATGTCGTCAACCCGTCCGCACGCACTGACAAGTCGAGCCCGATCTACGGTATGCCGATCCTGAATGCCGACAAGGCCAAGAACGTCATCGTCATCAAGCGTGGCCAGGGCACGGGGTTCTCCGGCGTCGAGAACGCGCTGTTCTATCTCGATCACGCGCGCATGCTGTACGGCGACGGCCAAGCGAAAGCCGCCGAGCTCGTTCAGGCCGTCAAGACTCTCTAGTTAGCTCAGTGGTCCCGGTGGCACCGTCACATGTTGAACGGTGCTCGCGGGACCGCCGTAAATCCGTCCATGGAGGCTGCGGCGGCGACGTCCTGTCGCCGACGCTCCCGCGAACACCGTTCAACATGTGACGGCACCGCCGGGCGGCGCTTCGTTAGCGGCCGGCCGGCGGTGGGCGCATACGGCGCTCGCGCAGCGTGTTGCGCTGCTCGGGGGTGAGCTCACGGAAGCGCTGGCGCAGGGCGAGACGTGCTTCGGGGGACATCATGCGATAGCGACGGTACACGTCGAGGAGTCGCTCACGCTCTGTCGGCGGCAGACGTTGGAACTCCTGATACCGCTGCCGAGCCGCCGCCCGTTCCTCGTCCGTCATGTTGCGCCAAAGCTCGAAACGATCGCGCGCGAGACTCCGGTCACGGCGGTTCATCTCGAGCCAGCGTTCCGCGCCGCGGGCGATCTGCTGTTGCCGCGCAGGATCGAGCTCGCTCCACCGTGCTTCGTGCGGCGCCAGCAACTGCCGCTGCGCTTCGCTCAGATCTTGCCACGCGACGCCCTGCGCGTGCAGAGCGCCGGCGAAGACGAATAGCGCGATGCCAAGTGCAAAGACCCTACTCGCTTTCATCGCCATTGCTCTCCTGCTTATCGTCAGCGTCATCGTCATCTTCATCCGCGTCGTCACCCTCACGACTGCCGTTGTCTTTCTGCCATTCCTCGATGGCGAGCCACTCATCGTCCGTTGCGGCCCAGGCGCCGAGATACTCGAGAAAATCCAAGTCCGGAGCCGGCGGTTGCTCCGCTTCCTGCGCCCGTGCATCGGGCAAGAGCCACAGGCCGCCGAGCGCCAACACGGTGGGACCGAGCTTGCGCATCAGCCGACGCTATCGTCCGCACCGGCAAACTCCGGCTGCTCCTCGAGCCAGCCGTAGAAGTCGAGCTCCTCATCGAGCATCTCGATATCTTCCTCGCTCAGCAAAATCTCGAGATCCGTGAGCTGTGCGACTTGCAGGCCGGTGTCCGCGGTTGGCGGCGTCTGCGAGACCACGAGCCAGGCCACGAGCGCCGTCGCCGCGGCCGCGCCGGCGGGAACCAGCGACCAGCGCCAACCGCGCCGCGCGGCCGGCGCCAACTCTTCGAGCGCGCGATAACGAGCGCGCGTCAGTCGCGAGCGCGTCGCGGCGTCCAGCGCCGCCGTGCGCTGGTCGAACAACTGTTTGCTGCGCAGCTCGAATTGCCGCTCGAGCTCGTTGTCGCGATCACTCATTCCAGTGCTCCTCGCCGTGATCCTTCAGCAGGTCGCGCAACCGATGCACGGCACGCGAATAATGTGTCTTGACGCTGCCCGCGGTGCAATTCATGGCCGTCGCGGTTTGCCCCACATCGAGCCCTTCGAAGTTGCGCAGCGTGAACGCTTCCCGCTGGCGCGCCGGCAACAGCAGCAACGCCTGCTCGAGCGCCGCCATTGCGTCGCCCGCGGTGACCTGCTCGAGCGGGCCGTCCGACGGCGGCGCCGGCGCTGCGACGAGCGGATCGCCCTCGTCTTCCGAGGCCACGCCGCCGAAAAAACTCAGCACGCGCGCGCGCACGATGCGCCGGCGCTGCACGTCGCGAATCCGGTTTTGCAGGATCCGGTAGAACAATGGCCGCCACTCCGCACTCGGCCGTTGCGCGTAGCGGCGAACGAGCCGAATCATCGCATCCTGCACCACGTCGAACGCTTCGTCGCGATCGCGGATATGCAGCAACACGATTCGGTAGGCACGAGTCTCGACTTCACGCAGAAACGCCTCGATTGCAGCACTCGAATCCAGCGCTTCCTCCCTCTCGAGGCCCGTCTCGTCCTCAGCGATAGACAATGCTAACCTCATCTCGCCACTCCGCGGCTGGGTTCGCCAACGAGCGCGCACGCCGGTTGCCGGCGGAATCGCCCGGCTGCTGCAGTCAGTAACGGCTGGACCGCGGTCGCGGTTGACACGCCGAGAGCCGTGGGCAACAACCGTTAAGTCATTGACCCAACGGCCGTTTGCGTTCACATAATCGCGCCTTTGCCATACCAGCCACCGCCCTTCGAGCCGACGTTGAACGATCGACAACTCCTGCGTGTCGCGGTCCCGGTGCCCCTGGCGGATGCGTTCGACTACCTCGCGCCGGCCGGCCAACCGGCGGCCGCGCTCGGCTGCCGCGTGCGTGTGCCTTTTGGTCGCGGCGAGCGCATCGGCATCGTCGTGGATCAACCCCGAGAAACGACGCTCGCTCTGGGCAAGCTCAAGACCATCCGCGAGGTGCTCGATCCCGAGCCGGCGATCGGCAGCGAGCTCCTGCAAACGCTGCGTTGGGCGGCGGACTATTACCATCATCCGATTGGCGCCGTGTTGAGCCATGCCCTGCCCGGCCTGTTGCGCGAAGGTCGCGCGATCGACGAGCCGCCCGAGCCCTCCTGGCGAACCACCGACTTAGGCCTCGCCCAATCGCTCGAGCAGCTCGGTCGCAGCGCACGTCAGCAGGCGAAAGCGCTCGCGGCCCTGCGCGGCGGCCCGCTGACTGCAAGCGAGCTCAAAGAGCAAACCGTCGCAGCCGACACGCTCGAGCGGCTCGCGGCCAAAGGGTGGATCGAAACGGCACCGCCAGCGCCGCAGGGGCCCGCCGCGGCACCCGCTCCCCGCGTCGCCGGCCCATTGCCCGAGCTCACGCCCGATCAACGCGCCGTGCTCGACGCCGTTGCCGCCGAGGGAGCCGCAACGCAACACGGGTTTCGCTGCTATTTGCTGCACGGCGTCACGGGCAGCGGCAAAACCGAGGTCTACCTGCGCCTCATCGCAGCCGAGCTCGCGGCCGAGCGGCAAACATTGTTGCTCGTGCCGGAGATCGGGCTGACGCCGCAGCTCGTTGGCCGACTACGCGACCGCTTCGGTGGCGAGCTCGCGATTCTCCATTCGGCGCTCACGGAGCGTGAGCGGTTCGCTGCTTGGCGGCGTGCCTATCGGCAAGAAGCCAAGCTCATCGTCGGCACGCGTTCGGCCGTGTTCGCGCCGCTACCGCGAGCCGGGCTCATCATCGTCGATGAGGAGCACGACTCGTCATACAAGCAGCAGCGCGGTTTCCGCTACTCGGCCCGCGATCTAGCCGTGATGCGCGCGCAGCGTCTCGGCGTGCCCGTGCTGCTCGGTTCCGCCACGCCGTCGCTGGAGAGTTTTCACAACGCCCTCCAGGGCCGCTACCGCAAGCTCGACATGCCGCGGCGCATCGGCGCCGCAGGCGTGCCACGGTTGCGCGTCGTCGACTTGAGTCAGCACGCGAGCCGGCAAGCGTTGTCGACGCCGCTCGTGGTCGCAATCGAGCAGCATCTTGCGGCCGGCAATCAGATACTGGTGTTCTTGAACCGCCGCGGCTTTGCGCCGGCGCTGTTTTGTCCCGGCTGCAAGGACACGGAGCAATGCAGTCGCTGCGACGCGCGTATGACCGTGCACGCGCGGGCCGAGGCCGTGCGCTGCCATCACTGCGGCGCCGAGCGCCGACTCGCCTGGACCTGCGCGAAGTGCGGCAGCGAGCGAGTGGCCGTCGGCGCCGGTACGCAGCGCGTGGCCGAAGAGCTGGCGGCCCTGTTTCCGAAGGCTCGCGTTGCCCGCCTCGACCGCGATAGCACGAGCCGCAAGGGGGCGCTCGCGGCCGTGCTCGACGACGTGGCGGCCGGCAACACCGAGATTCTGATCGGCACGCAGATGCTGACCAAAGGGCACGACTTCCCGCGCGTCACACTCGTCGGCGTGCTGAACGCGGATCAGGGCCTGTTCGGCACGGACCCACGCAGCCACGAACGACTCGCGCAAACCATACTGCAGGTGGCCGGTCGAGCCGGCCGCGCCGAGCGCCCGGGGGAGGTCATCATTCAGACGCATTATCCCGACCATCCCTTGCTCAAGTGTCTACTGCAAAGCGACTACACCGCGTTCGCCTCCCTCGCGCTCACGGAGCGGCGTGAAACCGAATGGCCGCCGTTCTCGTATCTGGCCGTGTGGCAGGCGGAAGCGCCACAGCGCGAGCCGGCATTCGCGTTCTTGGAACGCGTGCGCGCGACCGCGGTCGCAAGCGGTGGTGCCACGACCGTGACCGTTCTTGGTCCGGCCGCGCAAGCCATGGAGCGCAAAGACGGACGCTATCGTGCGCAGCTGATTTTTCGCTCGCCGCAACGAGCGCCACTGCATCAGCTCGTGAGCCGGACGTTGCTCGCCGTGCGCAGCTTTGGCGAGGCGCGCAAGGTTCGTTGGAGCATCGACATCGATCCCCTCGAGATCTGAGGCGCCCCGACGCCATGTTGCACATCGGTTAGAATTGCGGCTGCTTCACTTCGCACCGGCATCCATGGCCCGCCGCAATCACCACTCTCGCCGCAACGACTCTGCACCGGGCTGGGTATGGATGCTGTTCGGCTTGGGGCTCGGTCTAATCGTGGCCGTGGGTGTCTACCTTCGTTCGCCACCGCAACCGACACCGGGCGGTGCCAGTGCGGCGAGCAGCGCCGCACCGCCGCCGGCCGAGCGCCGGCGCGCAGCGGCTCCGTCACCGCCGGCCGGCACGACTCCGGCCGAGAATCGCTTCGATTTCTACGAGATCCTGCCGCAGTTCGAGGTCGAGGTGCCGGCGCCCGACAGTCGCGCCACGCCGAGCGTGCGCACGCGCCCGGTGGATCAACCTGGCCGCTACTTGTTGCAGGCGGGCTCGTTCGGCGCGGCGGTCGACGCGGACCGCTTGCAGGCCAGTCTTGCACTGCGCGGCATCGAGTCGCACGTGCAGCGCGTGACGATCGACGGCACGGTGTTCCACCGCGTGCGCATCGGACCCATCAGCGACCTCGACGCGCTGAACCGCACGCGCCAACACCTGCGCGACGCCGGCATCGACCCACTGCTCATGAAGGCCCCGCAGTAACGTCCAGCGCAGCGCCGTCCGCGAAGAGGGGCGGCATCGCAGCAGTGGCTGGGTGGGCGCGTCGAAGGGCGCTCGCGGGACCGCCGTGAATCCGTCCATGGAGGCTGCGGCGGCGCCATCCATGGCGCCGACGCTCCCGCGAGCGCCCTTCGACGCACCCACCCAGCCACTGCGAATCGGCGTCGCGCTGAAGCAGCGCCTGCACCGCGTCGACAGTGCGTCACCGCCAGGTGTGGCACAGAGCCGCCGTGGTGCCTGCATCGAGAGGCACTTTCAAAACCGTCGGCGCCAGGGATGGCGCCGCCGGAGCCCCCATGGATGGGTTCACGGCGTTTTTGAAAGTGCCTCTCGATGCAGTCGCCGCGGCGGCGACCCACTACGAAGTGGCCCTCCGGCAGCGCGGTTAGTCGTCGGTGATGGATTGGCGGAAGTCGACGCCGAGCGAGCGGAGCTTGCGATAGAGGTGCGTGCGCTCCATGCCGACCCGCTTGGCGAGCTGGCCGACTTTGCCACCGCAGAGCAGGAGCTGCTGCTGCAGATAGGCTCGCTCGAAATGCTCGCGTGCTTCGCGCAGCGGCATGGCTAGGAGGTCCTGTTTGACGAGCGGCTCGCCCTCCGCAGGGCTCGCGGCGAGTTGCCCCTCGACCTCGCCCAGCGAGATCTCCTCCGCTCCGCCGAGAATCAGCAGGCGCTTGACCATGCTGCGCAGCTCGCGCACGTTGCCCGGCCACGGATAGTTGCGTAACCGATTTTGCGCCGCAACGCTGAATCGACGGAACGGCAGATTCTCGGCGTCCACCAACAGGTCGACGTGATAACGCAGCAGCTCCGGCACGTCCTCGGGATATTCGCGCAGCGGCGGCACGCGAATCACGACGACACCAAGGTGCGACATCAGCTCTGGTCGTAGACCATCGCTGTGCTCGAAACCTGGAAAAGCACTGCCCAGAATCCGCACGTTGAACGGCTGGTCTGTCGCCCGTCCCGCGGGGCGATAGCGGCCTTGCTCGAGCGCGCCTAGCAGCAGCCGCTGCGCGCTGCCAGAGATGTCGCCGAGCTCTTGGATGAACAGGATGCCGCCCTCGGCCCGCTCGAACGCGCCTGGCTCGGTGCCATCGCCGAGCAGCTCGCGCTGCGCGTGCTCGTCGCTCAAGTCGCCGCCCATGAGGCTGAGGAAGGGTCCGCGCGACTGCCCGCTCTGGCCGGCCAGAAACCGCGCGAAGAGCTCGCGACCACTGCCCTGCTCGCCGGTGAACAGAGTGTGCGCCTCGTGCTGCGCCACGCGGACGATCTGCTCGCGCAACGACCGCATCGGTTGGCTCTTGCCGGCCGGCACTACGACCTGTATCCCGACTCCGCGGCGCACGTCCTTACCGCGCCGCAACGCTAGCGCTTTCTCTACCGTCCGCAACAGCTTGGCCAGCGACACCGGTTTCTCGATGAAATCGACAGCGCCAAGGCGCGTGGCTTCGACGGCCGTGTCCACGGTACCGTGGCCGGACATCATGACGACCGTGCTGCCGGTGCCACTCTCGGACCATTCCTTCAGCAGGGAGATGCCATCGGTGTCGGGCATCCAGATATCGAGCAGGATCAGGTCGAACTCTCGCTCTTTGCGAGCGGCGCGCGCTTCCTTCGCGTCGGCTGCCGTCGTGACCTCGTATCCTTCCTCGCCCAAGATCTCGTCGATCAGGGCTCGAATATTGGCTTCGTCGTCGACGACCAGAATTCGCGCGCTCATGCGCGTTCTCTCCTGTGATCGTGGCGCCGACCGACCGAATGGCTGCCGGCGTCCATCGATGTTGGTATGAGTATACTGATCTCGGCGCCGCCTTGCTCACGGTTGCGCGCACTGATCTGGCCACCGTGCTCCTCGACGAGCTTCTTCACGATTGCGAGCCCCAAACCAGTGCCTTTCGGCTTGCTCGTGACGTAGGGATCGAACGCCTGATGAACGATGTCACCCAAGAACCCGGGACCATTATCGCTGACTTTGATTTCGACGAAATCGACCTCCGCGCTCTGCGCGCGCCGCGTCGAGACCTCGACTCGGGCGTCCTGCTGGTGTTCCATGGCGTCGATTGCGTTGCGTAGCAGGTTGTGCAGCACCTGGCGTAACCGACCGGCATCGGCCTCGATGAGCGGCAACGCCCCGTCGAGTGCCAGCTTGATGGTGACCGGCTTCTCCTGATGCGAGTAGAGCTCGCTGACTTCGGTGATCAGCGCATTCACGTCGAAGCGGCTCACATCCATGCTCGGTGTGCGCGCGTACTCGCTGAACGCGTTCACCATCTGCTTCATCGCTTCCACTTGCTGGATGATGGTGTGTGTCGCGCGATCGAGCAGATCGCTGTCGCCGGCTTCCGGCCGAACATATTTACGGCGCAAGCGCTCGGCTGACAGTTGGATCGGCGTCAGGGGATTCTTGATCTCGTGCGCCAACCGACGCGCCACCTCACCCCATGCCGCATCGCGCTGTGCCTGCAGCAGAGCCGTGATGTCGTCGAAGACGATGGCGTAGCCGCTCGGATTGTCGATATCACCCGGTAGCTCGCTACAAGCACACATCAGCACGCGCCGCCCACCGTCGTCGCGTAGCACGATCTGCTCGCGCCACTCGCGATCGCCGCGTTGCAGGTGCTCCTGCGCCACTCCCAGAAACTGCTGAAGCAGCGGCCGAGACTCGGCCAAGCCAACCAAGGACTCGCCCACCTTTGTCTCGAGGTCCACGCCAAGAATCGCCCCGGCGGCGTGGTTGGCCGTGCGAATGCGCAGATCCGGCTCGAGCGATATCACGCCTGTCGACAAGCGGGCGAGGATGACTTCGAGCTTGCGACGCTCACGTTCCACTTGTTGCTGACTCAAGCGGGTGTCGTCGCTGGCCTTGGCCAGACGCTGCGTCATGTCGTTGAACGAATGGACGAGGAAGCCGATCTCGTCGCCGCCGGGTGTCGGCACCCGCGTCGCAAAGTCGCCGCGCGCCACGGCCCGCGTGCCCTGCATCAGTAGTTGAATGGGCACCACCAGACGTCGCGCGAAGTAGAAGGCCCCGTAGACGGACGCCAGCAACGAGATCAACAGCACCAGGCTCATCGTCAACGTGAAACCGTACTTGAGCGGCGTGCGAAAGAAGGACAGCTCTGAGAACTGCGTGTAGCTGTCCTGTACCGCATTCGCCAGCGTGCTCAAACGCTGCTCGATCGGATACCTCGCCTGCACGAACTCGAAGTCGCCGCGCGCCGTCGGCGTCGTGAGCGGTGCGGCTGCCACGACCTGGAACTGGCCGTCGGGCCGCGGCTCGACGCTGACGTAGGGCGCCTGCTGACGCAGTTGCAGCAGAACTTCGTCCGTCGGGTATCGCGGATTGCTGGGCTCGAGATCCACCGAAGTGAGGCCAAGAATCTGGTTGTTCGGCCCGTAGACGGTGAGCTCGAGCGCATCGCTGTCGCGGCGCAACGCATTCAGCGTCGGCAACAAGTCGGCCCTATCGACGTTCGCTAGCACACGCGCCAACTCTTGCACTTGCTCGAGCCTGGCGCCAGTCTCAATGTCGAGTGCCGTTCGCGCGAGCGCGAGCGCATCACCAAGACCTTGCTCGATGTCGACGCTGAACCAGTTGTCGATGCCCCGATTGACAAATTCGACGGAGAAGATGTACAGGGCGCCGAGCGGAGTCACAGCGACCATCGCGATCACCGCCACCATCTTGGCGCGCAGACGGGAGCCCGGAACGTGGCGGCGATAATCGCGTACGAGCTGCCAGAGGTTCACCACGATCAGCACCAGCAGCACGCCGATGCCGACTGAGTTGATGAGCAGAATCCAGTCTTGCCACCGCGCGAAGTCGTCCGAGTTCTCTGTCACCTGAGTGAACAGCAACAACGCGACGAACCACAGCAGTATGCCGAATACTGTGGAGATCCCTAGGAAGGCTCGTTTTAATTGCTTGGCAACGGCCATTCGTACCAATCGCTCGCCAGTGACCAATCCCGACGCCAAAAGGCCAAAAGACGCAACGGACCGGGAAATTGCTCCACGTCGAGAACGGCGCGCAGGCGCAGGTCATACTCGCGTCCGTCCTCGAGCAACGCGGCATCAACGAGGGGCAACCGCTCGATCCGTCCGAGGGACTCGAGCGCCGCGAACAGCGTCGCGAACGACGCTTGAATGCCGCTATTGACGCTGACGACGATGTAACGCTCGCTGAGCGCGTGATACTCCAGTTGATACAGCTGACGCAGCGTCGCGTCTTCGCTATCGAACCAGAAGCGGCGTCTATGCGTCAGCTCCACGTCGAGCCGAATGGTGAGCGGCACGCCCGACTGCAGCGCATCGCGCGCCTCGGACGACAAGCGGTACTCGATCGCGGCGTTGAGAAAATAGACGCCGCTGCGCAGATCCACCTCTGCCGAGCGAACGACGAAATTTCCGGGGTCGTCATCGGCGGGCGGTAGCTGCGCCGGAATGAACTCCTGCGCGCCGGCGAATGCCGCAACCCACAGCCACGACGTCACCAAGAGCGGCCGCGTCATATCGCGAAGCACCGCTGCGGTCGATCCGAAGCTATGGTTGCGGAGGAGATACACTGGTTGCTCGCAACACGTGCGGTTTGACCAACCAAGCATAATAGAAGCCATCGCCCTGCGCCTGTCCAGGCAACAGTTGCAGGGTTGACGCGGCTCCGGCCCTATCGTCTTCGATCGTCGGCTCAGCGCTGCGAAATGCTGCTATTTGCTCGTCGTTCTCCTGCTTGAGCACCGTGCATGTCGCGTATACGAATCGGCCGCCGGGCGCGAGCAGTGGCCAGAGGGCGCGGAGCAACTGTTGCTGCAACGTCACCACCCGCGCCACGCTCTGGGGCCAGCGCAACACCTTGATGTCGGGGTGGCGGCGGATCACGCCGAGCGCACTACAGGGCGCATCGAGCAAGATGCGCTCGAACAGCCGGCCATCCCACCAGTCGGCCGGCGCCGTGGCATCGCCCGCCACGAGGGTAGCCGTGAGCTCGAGCCGACCCAGGTTGTCGGCCACCTTGCCGAGCCGAGCTGCATCGCGATCCACGGCCCAGACTTCGGCGAGCTCGGCGCACGCCTCGAGAATGTGCCCAGTCTTACCCCCTGGTGCCGCGCAGGCATCGAGCACTCGCTGCCCAGGGCCAAGGTCGAGAAGCGTAGCCGCCCGTTGCGCGGCGAGATCCTGCACCGAGACCTCACCTGCCGCGAAGCCGGGCAGCGTGTCGACGGACCGCGGCTCCTCGAGCCGCACGGCGGTCGCCACCTCGGTGTCTGCGACCGCCGCGATGTCCTCCGCCTGCAACCGTTCGAGGTAGGCCGCGCGCGTGGTGCGGCGTAGATTCACACGCAGCCACATCGGCGCGGGTGCATTGTTCGCATCGAGAATGCTGGCCCAAACGTCCGGCCAATCCGTGCGCACCGCTTCGATGAGCCAAGGCGGATGGCTGAATCGCGCCACGGGGACCTGCTCTAGATCGCGCGCGAGTTGCTCGCGCTCGCGCTGGAAGCGGCGCAGAACGGCGTTGATGAGCCCCGCCGCGGAACGATGCCCGAGCAGCGCCGCAGCATCGACCGTGGTCGAGACGGCGGCGTGCGGCGGGATCCGCAACTCCTGCAGCTGCAACAGCCCGAGGCGCAACAACGCGGCCAACTCCGACTGCTCTGCTTTGAGCGGCCGCGTGAGCAGCCGTGCGGCTTGCCACTCGAGACGGTGATGCCAACGCAAAGCGCCGAACACGAGCGCCCCGAGCAAGGGGTGATCACGCGGCGCCACTGGCGGCGCCGTCGCCAACGCTTCGTCGGCTGCGACGCGCTCGTCGAGCACGCGGGCCACGAGCTGCGCCGCGACGGCGCGCAACTGCGCGCCGGCGGGCGAGGGTTTAGGCGACAAAGGCCGCCCCGGCGAGCGAGTGCGCGGCGAGATAGGCCTCTACTTCCATCACTCGCGCCGAAGGCGGCTGAATCTTCAGCATGCGCAGCACGCCCTCGCCGGTGGCCACATCGATGCCGCCGCGGCTGGCGGACACGATCGTGCCTGGCGCCGCTGGGACGGCAGCTGCGTCGAGAACAGCCGCTTCCCAGATGCGCAGACGCCGCCCGTCGCTGAGCGCAGCCTCGGCCACGGGCCAAGGATTGAAGGCGCGCACCTGCCGCACTAGCACCGCCGCCGGCGCCCGCCAATCGAGAGCCGCTTCGCTCTTGGCGAGCTTCGGCGCCGGCGTGGCCAGCTCATGGCGCTGCGCTGTGGCGACCGAGGCGCCGTTGACGAGACTCGGCAACGCCTCCGTCAACGTGGCTGCGGCTAGCACAGCCAGTCGGTCGTGCAGCTCGCCAGCCGTTTCGTGCTCGCCGATGGGCGTGCTGCGCGTGAGGTGCACGGGTCCTGTATCGAGCCCCGCATCCATCTGCATGACGCTGATCCCGGTGGTGGCGTCACCGGCCTGGATCGCCCGCTGAATCGGCGCGGCTCCCCGCCATCGCGGCAGCAACGAGGCGTGCAGGTTGATGCAGCCGCGTTGCGGCCAGTCGAGCAAGGCGCGCGGCAACAACAGACCGTAGGCAATCACCACTAAGAGCTCTGGGCGCTCACCGCCACTGGCCAACCAAACCGGCTCACGCAACGTCACCGGCTGCGCCAGGTGAAGCCCGAGCTCGAGCGCTGCAATCTTCACGGGTGACGGCGTCAGCTGTCGGCCGCGGCCGGCGGGACGGTCGGGCTGGGTCAGCACCAACGGGATGGTCGCGCCGGCCTCGGCCAGCGCTCGCAGGCTCGGCACGGCGAACTCGGGCGTGCCGGCGAACGCTATGCTGGCGTGAACACGCAACCGCGATCGACCGGCCGATGGCGCGGTCAGATGACCGGCACGGAACTGCGCTCGCGCGGGGGGGCGTCGCCCGACGCGCGTTTGGCTTTCTTCGAGGCTTTCCTTTTCAGACGTTCGCGCTTTAGCTCCGAGAGGTAGTCGACGAACAGCTTGCCTTCGAGGTGATCCATCTCGTGCTGAATGCACACGGCCAGCAACCCTTCGGCATCGAGCTCGAACGGCTTACCCGTCGGGTCGAACGCCTTCACCCTGATGATCGCCGCGCGATCGATGAAGTCGTAGAACTCTGGCACGGACAGACACCCCTCCTCGGAGTTAGTCTGACCTTCCGCGCGAATGATTTCGGGGTTGATCAGGCAGTAAGGCTGCTTGCCGTCGGTGCCTACATCGCAGACAAGAATCCGCTTGTGCACATTGACCTGGGTCGCCGCTAGGCCAATGCCGGGCGCCTCGTACATGGTCTCGAACAGGTCGGCGACCAATTGCTGCAGCTCGGTATCGAATTTTGTGACCGGTTCCGCGCGATTTCGCAGCCGCGGGTCGGGATACTCTAGGATTGCGAGACGTGCCATTGTGGTTCAGCCTTGGTTTCGTGTATAACGCGTCAAAGTTAGCTTAACCCACTGACTTTACAGGAATAGTCCGTTTGCTACGCGTTAGCGATCGTGCCTTGTGAGCACGACCAAAGCGCGCCGCAAAGTATAGCAGCCGGAAATTCCGGGCCGGGCCTTCTGACTTGAGTCGTCACGGGTATTGGGAGCCGAGACCATGTTCCATGCGCGCAAGCCATTCGTTCGATCAGCCTGTCTGATCGCTGTTTCAGCCGCAAGTTTCGCTTTGTTGTCGAGCGGTATCGCGCAGGAGCGCGACACGCGGCTCCAGCTAGCGGCCGCGGTCGGTCAACCCGCAACGCCGCCGGTGCTCAATCCCCGCCATCCCGACACCTACGTCGTGCAAGCCGGCGACACGCTCTGGGACATCGCCTCGATGTTCCTGCGCGACCCTTGGTACTGGCCGGAGATCTGGCAGATCAACCCCCAGGTCGAGAATCCCCACCTCATTTTCCCGGGCGACGTACTGTCGCTCGCCTACCTCGACGACGGCCGACCCGTAGTACAGGTCGAACGCGGCCCCGTGACGGCTGGCGGCGGGTTCGAGCGGCTGTCGCCGCGCGTGCGAACGACGCCGCTCGAGGATGCGATTTCGACCATCCCTTACGAGACGATCGCCGCGTTCCTGTCGCGTCCGCGCGTGCTCGAAAAGGATCAACTCGACGACCTGCCGTACATCTTGGCGCATCGCGAAGGCCTGATCGGCGCCGCGGGCCGCGACGTCTACGCACGTGGCACGGACGAGGCGCCCCTCGGCTCCGTCTATAACGTCGTCGAGCTCGGCCAAGAGCTCGTCGACCCCGACAACAACGACGTGCTCGGCTACCAAGGCATCTACGTGGGTCAGGGTCGAGTCGACCGCACGGGCGATCCGTCGACGATTCGCTTGATCGAAAACGAGCGCGAGGCCGTCGTCGGTAACTACCTCATGGAGGAAGAGGACGTTAACCGCGTCAACTTCCTGCCGCACGCACCGGCGCAGCAGGTCGAAGGCCGCATCATCTCCGTTCTCTCGGGCGTGTCGCTGATCGGCCAATATCAGGTCGTCGTGATCAACCGCGGCACCAACGCGGGCCTCGAGCCGGGGCACGTGCTACGCGTCTATCAGACCGGTCGGACGATTCGTGACGACGTCGGACCTGGGGTTTTCAACGAGAAAGTACGATTGCCGGACGAGCCGGCGGGCACGATGATGGTGTTCCGCACGTCGGAACGAATCAGCTATGCGCTCGTCATGGAAGCCACCACCGCGATGGCGGTGCTCGACACCGTCCGCAACCCCTAACCACCTGCGGCTACCCGCGCCGCCGCAGCCGGCGCGGCCATGGCTGACGAAGCCTGGCTGACCCTGCTGCAGGCGGCGCAGTTCTCGCCGCGAGCGTGGCTCGAAGTTCTCAAAGCCTGCGGCTCGGCGGAAGCCGTGCTCGCCGCGCCTGCTCACGGTCTGCTCGCGCGAGGGCTGCCTGCCGAGGCCGTCAGTAAGCTCAAAACACCGGACGCGCCCACCCTCGAGCGCTGGCACCGTTGGCTACGCGGCCCCGAACGCTCCCTCGTCACCTATGG
>Ga0208454_1000424_pt1 | contig 24764 bp, 36 predicted proteins | sample EasRivMeERMZT100_FD_187530 | JGI IMG/M metagenome (GOLD analysis project Ga0208454, IMG submission 187530) | Soil microbial communities from meander-bound floodplain in the East River, Colorado, USA - East River MetaG ERMZT100 (SPAdes) (version 2) | ecosystem: Environmental > Terrestrial > Soil...
GCTGAGTCCCATAGGCAAGCATGGTGTCAACCTGGCTGGCTAACGTAGCAGGCACGTCAGATTTGATTGTTAGAAGTTCAGTTGCAGGGTTCATTCCAACGAGTACCGGGCTCCATTCGAAGAGATCGAGTTCATCCAGCTGGCGGATGTCCTTCTGCTCTGCATCGAATGACTCCTTCATCACCCTGTACCCAATCGAAAACTCATCGATGATGCCGAATTTAATATCGCTGAACGCTTCACGCCCACGCTGCGTATCGAGATTGAACTGGCCACGGATCACGAGCCCCTCAGCCGTCTCAACTGCGCTCAGGGTTTTGGCAATCGGTTGCGACCAGTCGTGCGCCCAGACGCCTTTAGGTGTACGCCGCTCAAGGCTTGCCTTGAATGCGCCGGGCATTACCTTCTCATTGACGTGATCGATATTGCCAAAGACACTGACAAGGGCAGTGATTTCCCCGGCATCACCGGGCTCGACATTGGCTGTGAATTGTTTGCGCTCAAGCTCCATTTGAGGATGGAGCCTTATACCATGTAGGGTGGCTTTACTTTTGGAGGGTACTTATTCCGCGTCTGCAGATGGGGTGTCGCGATACTCGAGCTCGCACTGATCATTAGCGCGACAGGTGCGATCGCCTACCGGCACGAGGCTGCCAATTGGCTGCCATCCCTTGCCTGCTTCCTGAAAGCATTCCTCGCAATGATCCGCACGAGGCTCGAGGAAGCTCCGTTCCTGCTGCATTCCGGCATACTTCTCACGCTGCGCAATCGATTCCGTGTAGCTGATCCAGCCGGACTGCCCATATTGCGCTGATCGACCTGGCGCTGGATTCTCCTGGCCGGATTCAACACCCAGCAGGAAACGGCTGAGGAAGCCATACTGCTGCACAAGCAATGATCCAAGCTTACCGCGCTGCCTTGCGCCCATCTGCTCCTTGCCGCCAAACGCAAGCTGGGACATGGCGCTATGCGTAGCCTTGACGCCTTCGCGCATCCCAACGGCCCAATCCTCGAAACTGATTGCTCCGTCTACGTAGGTCTGGGTTAAATCTTCAAGCGCACCGGCACTCTTCGCAACAATTGAGAGCCCGATCTTGCGCTGCTCGGCAGGTGTGAGCGGTTTGCCGTTAGGTTTGATGTATCTGCGGAGTCTTGGATCCCACTGGTAGTCAGGCACATTGTCACTCGTGGGTAACCGTTACTTTGGGTTTTGCCTTGAGCATCTTTGCTGCCTCATCCTCGCCTAATGCGAGCAGCCAGGGAATGGCAGCATCAAGCACTTCATCGTTCCCTGTCTGGTTCGGGTCAGCAGCCTTGAACTTCAGGACTTTCCCCTGTTCGCCACCGTCAACTACGTCATCACCCATTGGTGGTCCTCCGGCCTGTATTGGTGCATATATCTCATCTTCCGCATCGAACTCGTAGCCTGCGAGCTCGCGCACCTCACTGCGCTTCAGCCAGCCGCCATTGTAGGCAACCGAGAGGCGAGCATATAGCGCATCCTGATCTTCGCTCAGTGCCCGAATTGCAGACAAATCGAAGCGAAATTGATTGCGCTCTGTGTCCTCTTCAAAGTCACCGAGGAACTGCGTAGTGAGTTCTTCCTCGATGTAACGGTAAAGCGGGACGAGATAGCTTTCAGTTGCGTATTCTACCAGTTGCCGCGCATTTGAGTAAGTAGCTTTGTCGAGTCCCGCACCGTATCCAAGCACGATTGCCGGTATGCCAATGACTGCACTTAATCGTTCTTCCGGCAGCCGGCGAAGCTGCGCGAGGTTCAAGTCATTCGGGCTGAAACCCACCTTCTCAACATTCACTGCCGCACCGCTCACCCAGGCTTTGCCGCGCTGATCGCCTTGAGTCTGTCTCAGGTACTTGTCACGCACATCGTTCGGATCGAACTGGAACGCATTCACGTTCTCTTTGAGCGAGATGACTACCGGGGGCACTGCGCCATTCTTCATCAGCAGCGCACTGTAGTCAGCAATCTCATTGTCTGTGTACACTTCGCGGAGCACACTGGCCACCGGGCTGAGGCCCATCCTCGTGTTCATCGGGTCAATGCCATCGCGGAAGTGGATCACATCTTCCTGTTCGAAGTGCTGTGTAGCGCCCTCGACCTTGTACTCATAGCCGGTGATGAACTCGTTGCCGCTTGCCGGCCACGTAGGGCGCATCATATGCGGTGGCACATACCAGAGCTCTGTGATCCGGCCGCCATTGTTGCGAATCTTCAAGACGTATGGATTCCCGCTCACGATCCACGAATATGCGAATGCTTTGAGCAGTGTTGTGCCTGAGTAGTAGAGATTGGGCCTGCGCCAGAGCTTGGCTGCGGGATGGCCTGGAATGATCTGTTCCATCCCATCGTCATCGAGCTCAACGACATTGAGCGGTGCTTCAGGTAGCACGCGCCCTAGCCAGTTGACTGCTGCCATCACAAGCGATGCATTGCCGATCTCACCGGCTTCTACTGTGTAATCAACCTTGTTGTAGCCATAGCCATGCCAGGCATCTGAGAGCACGTTCCAGACTGGGAACTGATAGCCACCGCCCGATGTGCCACCACCCGAGCCGGGGAACTTGAGCGCATCTTTCAGGCTTGCGAGTGCCTGCACCGATCGCCTGATTAGACTGGTTTCCTTATTGCTCATCCTGATACGACCCAGTTGCGCACGCCTACGGCTGCACGCCACGCAAGTGCGCGCGCGATAACCGTGTCATCATGCAATCCATCAGGCGCTGCATAGCTTACTCGCTGCGTATTGCCTGCCACCTTTGACTCGAATGCGTGGAGCTCTGCCGTTGCAGCCGGCACATCCAGCCACCTGCATTCCGCGCGCTCGAAGGCCAATGCAAGCGATTGGATGAGCGGTGGCTTGGATGCTGCCGTAGTCGTGAAGGCAAACACCGGCAGCCCATCACGCTGCAATGCTTCGATATTTGGTGAGCCAATCGAGTTCTCTTCCGCTTCGATATGACTCACAGCCCAGCGCCGCGCGAGTGCATCCAGGCGCCCACGCTGAAATGCCCATCCAATCTTGTTGAACCGATCGAGGGCAACCTCTTCACGACACGCGCTGCATAGCACGCTCAAGGCCGTAGAATCGTTTTTTTGCCCCCAGTCAACTCCCATTACCATCCTGTGCCCTTGATGCTCTGCAGGCTGCGCATTCTTCGGTGCAGTCAAATTCGCCACAATGTTTCGAAAAACTGATCCCTCACCCTCAAGGAACTCCGCCATAATCTCCTGCCGATACGCCTCATCGCTCAGGTCAGATGTAATGTCATCAAGCGCGGCCCTGCTCAGATGCGGATTATCGAAGCTCGTGAAGTGCCATGCCTGCCACCGCCCGGTCGTGTCCGATTGCGCTTTCTGATAGAGATTGTGGAACCAGTTCCTGCGCCTTGGAGTACTGATAAACCAGGCATCGCCGTTGTTATCGAGCAACATCGGTGCGCCCACCTTGTCCCACGCATCCGGTGCGAGGAGCGCGCATTCATCGAGCACCAGAAAATCCGCGTGATCCCCGCGCAACGTATCGGCATCGCTTGCAGTTTTCACCTTGATGCGCCCGCCATTGTGCGGAAACAACATAATCCTGCGCTGCTCATTCTTCTCCACTACGCCAAACTCAGTGAGCTCATAGAGCCATTCCTTCACCTTGTCCCAGAAGGCGTCGGCCTGATCCTGCGTAGTCGAAGCAAGCAGAACCCTGCGCCCCTCGAGCATCTTCGTTACCGACACTCGAGCTGCAAGCGTAGTCTTGCCCGCCCTGCGCCCCGCATTAACAACCATACGCTTCGCCGTCGATTTCGCTATCAACGACTGCTTCTGGTGGAGCTGCGGCAAGCGCACGGTCAGTTGTTTGGCTGTCGCTATCATTGACGATCCTGATGAGTACACCGCCAGTGTGCTCGTGATATTCCTTCGGCTTGCCAAAGGTGTATGCGAGCAGAATCTTGGTTGCTTCGAGGTCCTCTGCCTTTGCCTTGCGCACCAGCATCTGGATGACTTCGATGCGGTCATCTTCAGTGAATGCCTGCTGAAGCAGCCAGTTGAGCCCTTGCGTATATGTCTTGCTTTTCCTTCCGCCTGTAAGTGCCATAATTATTCACTGTCGCCTCACGCGCATAATGCGAATGTCCTCAGCAAGTGGTCTGCCCCTGATTTCAACTGATGCCGGGGGATACACCTGCATTGCATTTGTGACCAGTGGCGCATCAACTGACTGCTCGCCCTCAATATGCACGCCAGGGGCATAGACATTGAACGCGGCAGTGACCAGTGGCGGTGCGATTGTGCCCGGCAGTGCCGCTGATGCACCTCCGCCTTGCCCGCCGCCATATGTCTCTTGTCCATAAACGCCACTGCCATACATATGCGCCTATCAGTTTGCCTCGATCCTGAAGTTGTCCATACAGGTCACCAGCGCCGTGCCGCGAAACATGCGCACCCCATGCTTAACTGCAGTTGAATTGAATGAACTGGTGGTTGAGAGCGTAGTTCCGTCAACGTCACACTGGATGCTTGTACCTGACAAGGTGACCGTCAGTATACTCGCGGTGCCTGCTGTAAACGCACGCGTAGCCGTTTGAAGTGCCGTTTCAGCGGCTGCCTCTCTCTTGACGATCTGAAAGTTATTTGCACCAAGATTGCACCAGCGAAGGATCCAATGATTGCTGGGATCTGTGAATCGAAAGATAAGCTCGCAATAAGCAGTTCCAGGTGTAGCGCCAATTGGAAATATCGCATCGGCTGTAATGATCACATTTGCCTGTGTATCGTCCGCATAGTAGGAATATGCATTGCCACTATCGAAATATCCTGTCAGGCAATTACTGACGATGCTGGCCTGATTAGCCCCGGCTCCTTCAAAGCGTGTCCAGCCAGTGCCAATATCGGGTGAGTGAGCAGTAATCAGCGTGCCATCTGGATCACTGAACATGTCATTGAAAAGCCCGGCAGCGGTTTCGGGCACATCTGCCACTCCCAGCTCGCGCGTGATGAGATGCATACCCCCAAGCACAGTGAATACCGACTCACGCCCGAATGATGCGCGCACGCTAAGCCACTTGATTTCACCATAGGCATGATTGGCCGGATCGCTGACATCTGCGATGGTGGCAAACCAGCGCGACTCACCTGCCAAAGTATGCTCATTGTCCCATTGCTGAATCTCAACCGGATGATCATCCATCCAGACCGCACCATATGGACACCAGAACACGAGTAGCCGGTCAATCAAGGAAGCGTGATAGCTGAATGGAAACTCGAGCCCACGCTGACACCACCAGACACCAAGATTCTCTGCGTGCATCAGCTCGCCGCACCTGACGCCAATGTAGAATCCAAACACATTCACCTGGCCCTCGAGCCGCTGACATATGCCGCAATTGAACTGTGGAAGGATGAGCCCATAGCTGCCTGTGCTAGTCGGCTGCGTGGCGCGCACCACGTCCATATACGGACCGGCAGCAATCACGCAATTAGTGACTGCCACGCTTGTGAAGCGCCTCAGATTGACGCACGAATAGGTAGGGTTTGGGATCGTTTCGAAAACGATATTTTCAAACTCAATGTGCAGGTAATTGACTTCATCGAGATAGCCGCCCGATGGCCCACGCCCTGAGATAACACTTGGATCACTGCCACTGCCCGCAGCAAGCGTCGATTTGATGCGCGTGCCTCGAGGCAGCACGATTGGCTCATAGCCAGAAGGCGAGCAGGCCGGCACGCTGTGCCCAATGAGTTGCACTGTATATTGCTGTTCATTGATGGCAACAGTCGGCAGCAGCAGCTGCGCATTCCGCCTCGAGCCATCCTGAAGTGCTCCCGCTATCAGGTATGTCGCATTGTCAAAATAGATTGTTGCATTCTCTGAGTCAGTGTCTATCGCAGTGAAGATAGCCTGCAGTGCCGCAGTGTCATCGGTGACGCCATCGCCTGCCAGGTAATTCCGCGCATCGTATTCGCGTGTGCGATAGCGCGTGAAGAATGTGGGCAGGTCTGTGTTGATTACCTTTGCAGTCTGGCCGGCCACAAGCCGGTAGGTTTTGCCCGATGTATTGTGATCGCTCGCGCCCGTTGCCTCCTGTGCGCGCGTAACTGTCAGCGTGTCGCTGCTTCTATTCGTTACACGCACAATCTCGTAGCCAGGATCATCGTGCGGATCTGATGCATAATCAGTTGAGTTGTATATCCAGGCATTGAATGGCACGGCCGGCATGCGCGCGCCGTGCCCGGTCGTCAGGCTGACGCTGGTAGCAGCAGCAGTAATACCGCTTGCCAGTGTTGCCCTTGCCCCGTTCTTTGCCTGATCCATTGCCATTATGCGGTCGCGTGCGTGACTCCCTGATGCATCACAATCACACCCTTTTCACATGTATAAACTGCGTGCCCGATCGTGATTACCTGCACATCGTAGTGGTAGGCAATCAAGGGCGTGAGTGCTGCAGTGTCAGTATTCGATAGATCGAAATAGAGCTGGATTGAGCCGCCGGTAGTGTCATCATCGACTATCTTGCCGCTTGCCTGTTCAGTTGCGGTGATTGTCTTTTGAACAACCGCCTCGGCGTCTGTGTCATCTTTCGCTCTGCGCTTGATCGTCAGATATGCCTTTGTGATCGTGATGCCGCCCTGCAGTTCCGTATAGGTCCTCGTAATTCGGAGATCATCACCGCCCACGAAATCAACAATGCGTACCTTCAGGTTATGCGGCTCGAGTTCGCGTGAATCTTCCTGGATGGTTGATCCTGAAACGCTCACGCTCGGTGCATAGACAGTGAATGGGCTCGATACGAGAGGCACCGTCAGCCCCTGCTCGCCACTCGAAGATACGCCCGGCGCAAACACCTGGAAGGGATTCGTGACAAGTGGCGCGACTATCGCACCCGCTGCGGCAACTGTTGGCGCAAATACCTGGAACGCATTCGTGACTAGTGGCGGTGCAATCTCTAACCCTGCCACTGCAGCCGGTGGAAATGAGTAGACAAAACCAGTGGCTGGATAGAACACGCGCGGGTGCGGCGAGGGTGGATTAGTGCCAAGTACCGTCAGAGACTCGCCAGAAACTAAATCAATTTCAGGTGAGTTGCGCCCAATCAATGGCCCATAGCGAAGGAGGCCTAATGGCACTGACAGCGGGCAGCCAGTGGCTTCCAGGATGGCATGTTCTTCTGCACTCAACACCCTGTTCCAACGCCCCAGTTCTGCCATATCAGCATTTGCAGAACCAGACCCATTGGTGTAATTGCCAATTGAATAAAGCGTCGTCAGACCTACAGGCACAGTAAAGGCTGGAGTGTTGACCGTGCCTTTGAGTATAGTGTTCGCATAGTAATTAACTGTTTCAGTCAGTTCATTCCAGTCAATAATGTGATTGCCCCAGACCCCTGACACAAAGATTCCCGTATCAGCCACATCTACGCGAGTTTCAACACTACCGACTCGCCAGCCTGCCTTGATGTTGTTGTCTGAATATTTTTGGAACTGAAACAAATCAACGAAGCCTGCATTAGTTCCAAATACAAAGACGTGGTCAAGTGAATCACCAGAGCTCCAGTTTGGTTTCACGCGCGCAAAGATAGTGCCCTGACCCGAATAGAACGGGATATTCGCTCCAGTTAAATAATCGCCAGCGCCTGTGAATGATCGTGCCACGTGGATTTAAGTCTCGCGGAGTTCTACGCGCAGGAGTTGCGCATCGCCAGCCATGTTGTCGCCGGCATCAGGTGTATCGCGCACGATCTTCAGCCGGAAAGACTCACCCACTGCGAGCGAGTCAATCTGTGCGCCATCAGTGAATGCGATGTTTGTATACTGCACGGCACCTGATGTGGCTGGCGCTGCCGTGGTAACTGTCTGCGCTGCGGCAAAATCATCAGCATCAAGATCAGTCGTGCCTGACTCATGCCGCTCAAACTGAGCATTCCATTTGACGCCGCCAGACGTTGCTGTGCTGGCCATCCAGTAGATGCGCACCGTGATACCGCCTCCCGCATAGTTGCGAGGCAAAACACCACCAAAGATGGCAGCTCGCGGATCTGCAGCCTGAAAATCAAGCACCATATGCGAGTTGCGCAAATCAATCGTGGCGAAGCCTGTAGGTGGTGGCTGATTAACGTGTGCCGTGAAGATGGCCAGGGTGTCACCGCTTGCCATGGTCGTGTCCTCCCTATAGCGCGATGATCCCTGATGCATTCCAGGTAACGAGAATGTTTGTTCCAACTGGTGTCACTGGGAACCCGCTCACACCTGTATCAATGAATGCGATGATCGGTGACGTGCCTTCTGTGCCGGTGTCTTTCCAGATCACAAGCGCTTCCGACTGATCACCAGTCACGCTCGTGAACGTCGCATCAGCTGCATCGAACACGCCCGCTGTGGTTGTCTTCGAAGCAAGCGTTGCACTCGATACACGCGCCGGCGCCGGCACATCGTCAATGAAATCGTGCGCTGCGCTGTAGGTGTAATCCGCCAGGTCAACGAGCGTCACCTTGATCGTGTCGGTCAAGAGGTCAATGTCACCATCGAGGAATAGCTTTTTAGCTGTAGCCTGCACTGCGTTTGCCATTGCATTATTCTCCTAAATGCGTTTCAGGATGATGAGAAGGGCGAGGATTACAACCAGCACCACGAGTAGTTCTATAGCCCAGAGGATCACACGATCCCTGTTCCAGTTCATTTCGATCAATGCCAGCGTCAAGAAAGCTGCGAAACATACCTCACGCCGGGCGGGAGTATCGCATGCGGGATAGGCTTACTTTGTGAGGGGCAAAAGAATGGGCGCCCGGAGAATGCGAACTGTCAGGCGCCCGAGAGTGTTAGAGAAGAATCTGACGGAAGTATACCTGCTACTTGCGAATGATGGTGTAGGTGCGGAGCTCGGGCCCCTTCGACACGCTCTGCCGGCGCTCACGCACTTCCTTCACCATCCCGCGTGCCACCAGTCCCTCGAGCAGATCCACCACCTTCACCTTTTCCATTCGCGTGTACATCTGGATGTCGAGCACAGTCTGATGATGTTCCTCAACCGCTTCGAAGATGAGTTCCTCATCAGACGTGAGCATCTTGAACGCCTGGGGAAACTCGCTCTTTGCCTTGCGTATTGTTGAGACTATCGTCTGGTGAATTCTGGCCGACATCGTAGTGCCGAGCAGCTGACACGAGCGGTAGTACTCGTACTTGAGCCGCTTGTTCGGAATCTTGATTACAACTCTAGGTGGTTCAGGCATGTGAAAATTTTGGTGTACACCGTGTACACCGTGCGCACAACACAATATCAACCTAACTTGCGCAGCGGCGATTCGAATCTTTCCTCCATCGCCATCCTGTAAGCTTCATATGCGATCCCATCATCAGGCGCATCACACGATGGACCGCACTCATTGACGTAGTTGTAGCAGCACTGATCATCAAAGATCATCGAGCCGCGAATGATGTCAGGCCCACCAAAACACACGTATGCCTGGCGTGCTTTCGTTACTCGCCTCAACTGCTGCATCAGCCCCACCAGTGCAGGCGCATTCTGCTGCTCACTCATTGGCTTCACCTCAAACCACGCACGCCATTCCGGTATCCAGAAGTCAGGCAGGTACGCTTTGCCAGCACCAAGGATGTAGCCTTCAGGTTCATACTCCCACGCGAGATTCATTGCATCGAACATCACACACCATCGTGCTTCAGTACGCGAACGAAAGTAGCGGCCGGCATAGCGCGTTTGGATTACGCGGCCAAAGCGGGTGTCAGTGTGTACAGATCGCGGCAGACTCATTCAGTTTCCTTCTCCATCGCGGCGAGTTCATCGTAGACAGCCTGCCGATATGCTTTCAGCATCGCGTCGGCACCTCTGCCAGTGTCGTAATCCGGAAGCCGCTTCTCCACCCGCTCAACGAATGCGCGGATAGCTTCGAGTTTTGCTTCGGCAATCAACTTGCCCACTAAGTCAATCGTGGGTTCACTCATTCAGGCTCCGTCAGTTCCTCGGTATCAGCGTCAGCATCCTGCTCGAAGTACCAATCCACAATCTCGTGCAGCTTCTCCTGCAGCTCATCGAAGCGATCAGCATCCTTCTTCGCAGCCTTGCCGAAGATTGTTGCCTGAATATGCACGTGCAATTCAGTTGCAGTGATTTCCTTGCTCATAGTGATCCGTTCAAGAGAGAAAGTTGATTTGATTTTGATCGATCCCGAATATTCAGGCGCATATGCGAGTACTGGCTGATACCTGAGCCATCAATTGAATCAACGCCAATCGGCTCAAACACCTCAAACCTATCGGCGGTATTGACACGCCCAACATGCACCCATTTGCTTTGCCATTTAGCGCAACGTATGACGGACTCGGCATGGCGCGACAGTTTCCATTGCGTCGAACCGCCGATAAACACCGCATCGATCAACTCCCAAGGTATCGGCAAATGTTCTTGCCCGTCTTGCGCAACAAAGGCAAGTCGCCAACCAGCAAGACGCTTGTACCAGTAATCGAAAAGCTCACGAGTACGCCTTGCATCGCCAACGACATCAGGGACAGCAACAAAAAGGCATTCCTTCTTTCGATAGATTTCACGATCAAGCAATGATTGAAACCCCTTCACATCGCATTGAGAAAACCCGCCATTGTCAATTGCAAACTTTCCTCCGCGATTGCGAAACCGCGTTAAAGGCGTGATGAGCTGACCGACCGGCATGCCGATCTCAATCTCTGCAATCTCAAGATCGTCAGATGTGTCGAGTAAAGCAATCATCGTTGTGGCTCGCCGCTCATATCGCCAGCACCTTCCCTGCAAGTGCAAACGCCAATGCAAACACACCTGCGGCAAACAACAGCCTGCCAAGTTCAGCCACCTTTGCGTTAGCACTGAGCGCATAAGCCAATGCTCCAAGTATCGCCATCACAATTGGAATTATCGCAGTTGCCATCACGTAGCCTCCTTGGTTGCTTGCTTGAGGTAAGTCTCAAGCGGTATCGGTTGAGGGAGCCATTCTGCATCACCCTTCGCCTTGCACACCCGGCAATGCCAGCTGCGCTCAGCACCACGCTTTTGCGCCTTCGGTGTGAAGATTGGCCGCCGTGCTCCACACTTCCCACAAGCGAAGACTCCATAGACTGGCATCTTAGGCGGAAGCGTTTCGGTCATATCGGCTGCCTTCCAGCGCCTTTTCGCCCACTCTCTTCGCGCGTTCCACATCGCTCGTGTGCCTGGCATGTTCCAAGAGCCGGATCATCTCGAAGATGGTGGCTTCGTACTTCTCGATGCGCGCCATTGCCTCGTAGTATTGCGCTTCGCCAGGTTCTACTCTGCCCGTTCCCATATCACCGAATGCTTGCGCTTGTGCCATTCCGGTTCGCCAAGTGGCTCGAGCTTGCGAATCTCAAGCGGTGCTGCACTGCACGCGCACGGTCTGACAAACGTATTCTCTCCGAAAGAGTCCGGTACTTTGCGTGCAAGCGTCTGCCAGCCACTCCCTTCGCAGTACCAGCACACCTCGCCATGTTCAAGCTTAATCGGATCTGGCCTGTTGGCACGCTCTGCTTCCCGGATCGCATGCCAGGCTGCAATGAGCTCCTGCGGCTGCAGCAATGCCTTTACCACGCGGTTGCGAATTGCGTGCAGCTCGCACTCTTCGATCCGGTCAGCTGGTATCTGCGCAAGTATGCGCTGCCAGTCGCGGATCTCGTCAGCCAGGGCTGCGTCGCTCAAAGCTGCAACTCCTGCCCGCCGTCGCGCTGCGCTAATTATCCCGCTCAAGACTTGCGGCAACGCGTTTTGCCTGGGCGCTTGTGCCTCTGTCGTCGTCATTTGCGCCATTCCCCTTTCGTGGCTCCTCACGGTTGAGCCAGTTGATCAAGCGATCTCGCGTTGGCTCCTGTCCGTGCTCCTTGCACCATCGGCGCATCTTCGCGCAGACGTGGCGCACTTTGATTTCGCCGTATGCAGGATCGGCCTGGAGTTCATCGAGATACTCGTCAGGAAAAAGATTAGAAACAGCAGAAGCAGAAGCAGGTTCTTGCACGGTGCTCGCCGCGGATGCCTCCAGCTTCTCCTTCCCTTCCCTTCCTACCCCTTCCCTTCCCCTCCTACCCGGCGGGACTGGTTCTTGCACGGTGCTTGCACCGTTCTCGCACGGTGCTGGGGGTTCGGGGAGGGTACTCGGGGGTTCTTTGATGTGGAAATGTTGGTGTTTCCAGAAGGTTCGAATGTGAATGTATCGCTTCCCTTCTGCCTCATATCGCGTGATGAATCGCGCTTCGGCCAGCTCGCGCAACAGGTATTCGACATTTACGCTGTCATAAGCCATAAGCTCAACTTTCAGTTTGCGCGGCCTGTCCTCTAATCTTCCTTCGCGATCCGCCTGGGTGAAGAGACCGGCAAATAGCCATCTCGCTTCGAACGAGAGATCCCCGATATCTTCATCCGTAAACATTTGCGGCTTGATGGTCCGAATACGACCCACAATTAATGGTGCTCATTTAAGGTGCGTGAGGGGTTAATGGGATGCTTCGAAGGCGAAGCGCTTATACAGCGGCACGGGCCTGCTTAAGAACTGCAGCGAGGAGCCCGTGCAACGTTCGCAATCGTTCAATGAGTAAGGGATTGTTTACATCAAGCAAATCTGATTCGATCAAATCGATCAGCTGATTCGCATAAAATGACTGCTGCATGCCACCTAATCGCTTATTGGTTTCCTGCTGTTTCTTGTTTAGCTGCTTCCCAGCCATATGCGCTATTGTCCGCTTAAGCGGAATTGGCGCACCAGCACGTGTGGTACCAAACCCGCGCACCAAGTCCTGATAGCGTACTGATGGAATCTCCACCGTTTCGCAAAGGGTATCCTGCTTGATACCTAATTCCCGCGATCGCTGGATGATGTGCCGGATGTCGTATGGAGTGTATCGCCGACCGTGGTGTGTATTCGCTGCCGCCGCACGAAGAAACAAATCCTGATCATCTTTGACAGTGACGAGCTCGCATTCGATCTCATCCACGCCTGCCTTCTCACAAGCACGTACGCGAGTGAAACCATCAATGATTCGCAGCGTTTTAGCGCATACAAGGATGGGCGGAAACTTCGCACCTAAAGCTAAACTCTCAGCGTATTGCGCTGCCGTAACTTCATCCGTTTGTGATCGTGGATAGAATGCGTAATCACGAATCAGGGATGCTACTTCTAATTTTTTAGTGCTCATGTTGTCTCCTCTGTTGAATAGTTAAAACCAAGCCTCGCCTTGCCACGCCGGACCATACCCCGCCACGCCCTACGGTGCCTCAAACTTGAAAATTCATAAGAACCAAAACCCCGCCTTACCTTGCCTTACCCAGCCTCACCCCGCCGTACCTAGCCAAGCCAAACCAAGCCGCAACTCATTACAATCTCAGAATGCCAGAACAAATTCCCTGCCTTACCTTGCCTTACCAGACCCCGCCAAACCGCGCCAAACCCCACCTAGCCAGGCCCCGCCATGCCTTAATTCTATGAAAACGAAATCCCTGCCCTACCTCGCCCTACCTAGCCAGGCCTCGCTCTGCCACGCCTCGCCGGACCGTGCCCGGCCTCACCCGGCCTCACCCGAAATTTATGAAAACGAAAATCCCTGCCTCGCCGCACCTCACCTCACCACACCCCACCGTGCCGCGCCTGACCCGGCCCAGCCAAACCATACCCCGCCTCACCCAATCGTAAAACTTATGACTGCGAAAACCCTGCCCTGCCTCACCGCGCCTAGCCTTGCCTGACCCCGCCCAGCCAGACCCCGCCGGAAACTTATAAATGCAAAGAAACCCTGCCATACCTTGCCGCGCCCGACCTCACCACGCCCTGCCTAACCCAGCCGAGCCACGCCAGACCGCGCCTCACCATGCCATACCCCGCATCGCCTCGCCTCAACTCATTGAACTAAAACAAATCTCCCATAAGGCCCACCACCACCCGCGCCTGGCCGGTATTCCCCAATGCCCATTCGCTGACCTGCATCCACCAACAACCCGCGCAAAATATCTTCGATCTGTGGCACGAGTTCGATGTCACCGAGTATGTCGAACTTAACCATCCAGCCAGGGTATAGTGGCCGACCCCGCATTATTGCCTTTCTTTGAATGACCACTCTGCGCACGTCTACCTCATATGCGGGTAATGGCTGGCCTGTTGCGGGATCGAGCAATACGACCAGTTCGGATGGTTCAATTTGAATATGGCTCATTGCCTGCTTTAGCGGCACTCTGCCAATCTTCTGAAAACTGGCACAAGCCATGATGCTATTCCGAATTGAAATAGACCTGATACAAAGGTTGCCTTGCTCGTTGCGATACGTGCCGCGTTCTGCTTCCTCTACAGGATCGTAGATTGGCTTCATGGCACCACGAGCCACAGGAACAGCATGGCCGTTCATTGACCCCATCGGGTTGTGCGTCATTAATCCCGGTGGCAAACCTTGAATCGAAAAAGAGAATCGTTGGATTGTGTCTAACATTTGCTATAATCTCTCCAATCTGTTGAAAGTGTTCGGGCGTCTAATGGCGCCCTTTTTCTTTAGAAACCAGCTTAATCGCTCATTGCAGAAATCCTTGCCTCGCCTCGCCATACCTTGCCGTGCCTGAGCATGCCGCACCGAGCCACACCATGCCGGGCCCCGCCGCAATCTCATAATTCACTCCAATACTTCGCCGCATCATCTTTCCTGACCGTATAGGCCAGGTCCCGCTTCGCTGCGAGCCGTGCCGCCTCAGCCACAGCGACAAACGTCAGCACCGCACCCAGAAATGCGCCACACAAAAATGCGCCAAGGATCCACGGCCAGAAGATCATCGGTTTCTGCCTCGCGGGAGCGTGTAGAGCCTCACCACCGCGACCATTGCCGCACAGAACACCAGCGCCAGGATCACTCCCCATAGGATTAGTTCGAGCGGTTCCAGCATTGCGTTTCACATTCGCGCTGCCAGGTTGCCACCCTCAAGTTGTCGCTCGTTGCCACTAGTAGACAGCCTGAGCAGAGTCCTGACAGCGCGAATCCGGGGGCGCTTCGAATCGTGCGTGAAGCGGCACGCTATATGCCCCAATCCCTGATTAGTGGGGCACTCGCTTGCCCTCCCGGTCAGGTGACTTCACGCACGAATATCGTGGGGCCAGTCAATTCCCTCACAGGTCAGCGTTGCGCATTCCACGAGCAACGACTGCGCTATCGTCACCTGCGAGGCCAAAATCATTTGGAGCAGCAGCAACTTGTCTTCGATCTTCCCGCCCATGCCAGAGTCAATCAGCAGCAGCACCCGTGTACGCTGCGCCTCAAGCGATTCCTGCTGATTAATCAATTCTCTGAAGTTGGCGGAGAGCTTCACCTGTTCTCGCGCTCCTTCCGCTCGTGTTCGATCTTGTGCGTGATCACAATGAGCGCACTTGAAAGATCGAGAAGCGCATCCCTGACGTGCCGGAACTCACGACGTATGGAGCTATCAAGGGCATCCACCGCTTCGTTCGCTACGCTTATCAGGCGATGCGCTTCTTCGAGATCGTTGTCTTTGATCAGGTATTCAGGTTTCACATTGGTCACTTGATCCTTATCGACTTGCCCCGCTCACCCAATTCAGCAAACGACAACTTCTCACCACCCTCGAGCAATTCCCGAATCATCGGATTCATAGGCTTCCTGATAAACTCGATAAATTCGTCAGGTATCTCTTCGAGGGGAGCCGTGATGATGAGCGGTGCGAGTCCGCCATTCTGCGCAGCAGTCACGCGAAAGCGTGCGGTTTCCATCGTCTTCAGCTGGTGCGCTTCGAAGAACCAGAGCAGCCTTGCCTTGAGACGATCAACTGCGCCGGCATCAACGCTCGCCCTTTCTGCCAAACGCTTCGCCTCAGCTTTTCGCGCGGCTGCTCTGGATTCCAATTCGCGAATCAACCCACAGTACGCATCCACCTTGTCCTTCGTGGCCGTGCCCGTTTCCTCGAGCCAGGAATCAATGGCAGCTTCAGCGATTGCATCCGGGAGCTCGCCGCCCACTTCAGTGAGCAGCGCTTCGAGTGCGGCCAGGTCGCCGGAAATCTCATATAACGTGGCGCTCATTTGCCTGCTCCTTCGTGCTTTGCCGCGTGGAGCTCATTTGCCCAGCTGCCAAAGTCTTCGATGCAGTCGAGCATCTGCCCTTCCTTCAGGTCGGCACGCTTGTCCACACCCGCCACTTCCTTCATACGTGCCTGGATGTTGGCATTCGAAATCCCATAGCCACGCAGTTCGCGGATCAGGCTGTCAAGATCGCTGACAGTCTTGATCAGCTTCTCGCGCCCGTTGCCATTGGGTTTGGTTTCGACTGTCTCTGGCAGTGCCGGCTGCTGTGGCTCATCGTGGAGCACCACATCCGGTATCGTTTCGATTTCGCTCTCATCGAGGAAACCGAGGCCGCAGACACTAAGCGTGACTCTGCGCTTCGCCTTCGTCTCAGCCTTCATGATTGCGTTGCACAGCAGATCGCCCTGGAGCCTGCCAATGGCGACTGCGCCAATTGATTCATCAGCGCGCCCTTCCTTGGTGGTTGCCCTGGCAGTGACGATGTAGACGTCATTGATGTGCTCACGGCTGACGATCTGAATCGACACGTTGTGAATCTTGCGAAGCTGATCTGTTGCATCGCGCCGTGTGTAGAGCGTGAGCTTTCCGTTCAGGGTTATATATTGAAACGGCTGTGTAAGCGGGTTGAGTCCGACCGATCGACAAACCGCGTTGTAATAGTTGATGCGATCCTGGCTTGATAGTTTTGCCAGGTCGCCGGTAGCCAGGACGCGCTCGATGATCGCAGCGTATTCCTGGCCCTCACCTTGAGTTGCTATTGCTGTACTCACTTTGTTATCTTGTCTCCTGTTCAATTGGCTGTATTTTTGCTCGAGGACGCCCGCGCTACCCACGCGGGCGTTTTCATTTATGCTGATCGCTTGAAAGCTTTCCTTGGATCGAAGGGCCGCTCAACGTTCCGGTTGATCCAGTCACGCACATCTGCTTCACGAAACCTGAGCGAATGCCCAAGCTTGATGCGCGGCAGGGTTCTCGTTCCCCCGCCGCGCACATACAGCGTCTTGACTGCAATTCCGGTAATCTTCGATACCTCTTCAATCGTTAGAAGCTTGTCGATCATTTCAATACCCGCCGTCTCTCATCTCTTGAAACTGCCGCTCCTGGCGCATTGCTGCCAGGCCCTCTTCGTTCTCCTTGATGCACTTGGCATCGCAGAAGAATCTGCCCTTGAAATCGAACAATGCGGTCTCATCCTTCTTGAACGCATAGCCGCAGTTGTGGCACTCGCGATACTGGGCATCGCGCTGATCAACCTTGCCGGTGTCAGGATTCGTTGGCAGCGTGTGCTCATCGAACCACTGCTCATATGACGTATTCACTACTGGCATTACGCACCTCCCTGGCTCTTCACGAGCTCACGTTCTGACCGTTTCAATTCTTCGAGCAGCCTGGCGCCTTCCAATGCCACCCCGCGCTCAGTTCCATCCCATCGGGCGAGCTCCGCACGAAAATGCGGGATGGTTACATATCTGTCGTTCTCAATGTGCTCGAGGATTCGGCATCGATCGCAGACGCCTTTATGCACTTCATCCATCACATATGCCTGCTCGCAAACGCCGCAGACGGCTTCACACCCGGCGCATACAACCACCTGCTCGGCTTTATGCGACGATTCGCCAAACGCCACTGACCAGACAATCGAGAGGCCCTTGTGCCCACCACAGAAAACGCATTCGAGTTTCATTAGTTGGCCACCTCTTCCAGCTGCCTGAGCCGCGCTTCAATCTTCTCGAGCTGCATCCTGCAATCCACAAGGCGCTCGTGCCAGGCTGATCGAGTCACATACTTGTCGATCTCGTCTTCTGCCAGGTGCTTCTCGATCCTACTGATCTCGCGCATCATGCAAATCCGCTCAGTGCGCCAGAACTCCACACTGAGGCTGGTCGGCCAGCACGCCTCAGATTCCTTCAGGTACGCTTCGTATTCAGCGTCCTGCACTCCTTCGTATCTTTCTAATCTGTTGTCCATTGGTTGAATCATTGCCATCCTTTGCTCAATTTTCTGCAACGATTCGAAGTATATGTTAACAAAAACACCGTGTCAAGACTTATTGTTAACAAAAAGCCCAATTGCTTAAAGGGGCGGTCTGGGGCGGTTTCCGTTCATCTGGCGATACATCACCAGGCCATAATCAATCAGCAGGGCGAGTATCTTGCTCTTGGTAGTATGTTCTTTTCTGCCTATTCGAGCGATTTCCTGATCGAGCTGCTTGGGAATCCTGCTCCCGACAGTGATCAGTACGTCCTCTTCGTGCTTCTTTGGCCTTCCCATACTCTCAGACTTATAACTAACATAAACCCTCAAGTCAAGAGTTAAAAAAAACGTTTACACAAACTCGGAGATCTGTGTATACTGTTCGGGCATGGGACGACCCAAAAAAGCCCCCGAAGAGAGGCTGGTAACCGTCGGTACTCGTGTCTCCCCAACCCTGCTAGAAAAGATAAGAAGCGTCATGCTTGAGCTTCATCGGCTTGGCAAGATTAGCCGGCCTAATGAAAGCGCAGCGTGCGGCTGGATGATCGGGCAAGGTATGGAAGCATACGAGCGAGCTGACGATCCATTATTCATGGTCATGATGGCGATCTGGCCTCATTTGAATGAGATTGCTCATGAGGCGCTAGTAGGTGCCGCCAAAGGTCTCCACGAGATGGAATCCATGAAAGCTTCGAAAGGGAATGTCAGTCCATTGAAGCGTGAAGACGGAGATGGCAGAAAACCCGGCGATAAAGAACCGCGCAAGCCAGGCGGCAATGGCAGGCGCGGGAAACAGAAGGACGACGAAGAAGACGAAAGATACGTGGCATAGCGCCAGATTACTGTAAGAAAGACGTGGGATTTAGATACTAATGAAGAACCTAATCATCGGAGCGGGAATCACGATCATGGGAACTATCGTGTTCTCGCTCATTATTGCAGCATCATCGACCGCCAGACGATCATCGCAGGCGGCATCATTCACACCCGCACAGGCAACCCCGACACCAGCGCGACTGACACTCGAGCCATCTTATTACCGTTTGGAGCTTGAGACTGACTACCTGCACATGATCAATGAAGTCAACCACGGCTACTACAATCATGTAGAGGTAAAAGTGAAAAAGGCTAAAGGTGGATATACCTTGTATGCCTATCATTCATTTTTCAATCAATACCAATTCCAAATCGGGGATTTCGGGAAAAAAGTCTCTGCCTGGGTAAGTAGCAACCGCGCCAAGCTCAGACTTGCAAAGATCACACGTGTTGGAGTCTATGGCACTGGCGCTTATGCGTCCGGCACCTACTACGAAGTTCAATGATCCACAAAGTCCTATCCAAACGCACAGGCAAGACAACGTGGGCCATCTCTGTCCGGGTTGGCGGGCTTCGCTATCGTGAAGCAGGATTCAAGACAAAGGAAAAGGCGGATGAATACATCCGGGATCTAAAGGATGCCTACAGGAACCGCCGAATCGGGATCGAACCGGAATACGAACGCCGCGTGATCACCTTGCAGGATCTCTTCGAGGCACGCGCCCGCGATGCGATCAATATGAGCACAGGGTCCCGCCGCCAGCTGCTGCGACATTTTGCCGATTTCGTATCAATCGACCCTGACCTGCCGGTGCGTGACGTCACAGTTTCGCGCCTTGCATCCTATCGCGCAGACCTGATGGGCCGGTTCAAGGTTTCAACCATTGAGTTCGTCATCGCCGGCATCGTTGCGGGTCTCAATTCGGGCCGCTTGTATTTCCCCGAACTCGAAACCTTCCGCGCGCCCGCGCTGGTCGGATTGCCGAATCCCGGCCGCGCAGTTCTCGTCCCTCGAGGTGAACTCATCGCAGTCCGTGACGAACTCCGCCGGATGGACAGGACAGATGCAGCGGATGTTTTCGAAATGCTGATCCTCACAGGCTGCCGCGTGATGGAGTTGCTCACGCTTCGCCCTGAATGGATTGAATGGGAGCGTGGCCTTGTCGGATTGCCCGCGAATGCAACAAAAACTAAAACATCTCGCATTCTTCCAATAACGCCTTCCCTTGAAGTTTTGCTTCGCCGGCGATCCGTTGGGCCTTCTCTTTGCTACGCGACGTTCTACAGGGCTGTATGCGCAGCAGGAAGGGCACAAGGGATTGTGATCGGTATGGACAGCTGGCGGATTCACGACATCCGGCATACGGCCGCATCGATCCTGGCAGAAGCAGGGATCAACCAGAAGATCATTGCAGACCTGCTGGGGCATAGCCTGGGCGGTATGACGTCCCGGTACACTCACTCGACGTTGCCTGCACTCCGCGCCGCGTCCTCAGTCCTTGAAAGCTACTGGGAAGGGCGCCGCGTGGCAGCGTTCCCGAAGGCGGTGAATGAATAAATGAGTGATGATTTTGGACATTTTGACTGTGAGGTTTGCGATGAGGCGCGCGCGAAAGAGCATCATCTCGACATCATCCGCGCATTCGTGGAGCGGGTATACAAACGAATGGACGACTTAAAAGTCACCGAAAATCCTGCGCTTGCCGGATTGGAATGGTTATATTTGGCAGGAATACGGGAAGAGCTCGCCGCGATGGAGAAGGAGGCGGAATGAGCTTGCTTCCCATACGAATTGCACTACCAGCCCGCGTTATCGCGGGCTTTAACTTGATGGCCGCTTTTTGGCCGCATAGAATGAAAAAGGGCGCAAAAGGTGGCCAAAATCCGGCCATTGAGCTTTTCGCCAGTTTCCCCGAACTGCTACAAAGTACGCTTTTTAGGAGGGTTATATGCTCCGGTCAAAGTTGCGTGATTCTATCCTGAGTAGTTTTGCACATCTCACCTAACTTCCCGCCATCATTAGCACATCCCCGTTTCACGTGGAACATTGATGGCCGCTTTTTGGCCGCTTGGAATAGAAAGGTACAGCAAAAACAAACTCCCACGCGTTTTACTTCGTGGGAGTGCATACGTCGCAATTACCAGAAAATCTCGGTGGGCTGAGAGTGGCTTCAGTAATTGCTGACGATTCTATCTCAACTGTCAACCTACTTGGGCTGTGGCTGGCCGCCCGGTGCTATCGGGTTCGCTGCGTGCGGGTTGTTTGGATCAGCCGGCAGCTGCGTTGGCTGGTTCTTGTAGCGTTCCACGAGCCCCTTTACCGCCTGTCTCAAGTTATCGAAATCAGCCTTCGCATCCTGCGGCACCTTGACGCTGATCTTTTGAAAGCTCGCGTCAATCTTTTGAACTTCTACCTCGATCTCTTTTTGAAATCTGTCTCTATCCTGATCTGCCATGGTTTTCTCCCATAGTTAGTTGCGTTATGGAACTCTCGCCTGCGTACTCACGCCACAGTAGCGGAGGCGCAGATATGTCAGGGCACGAGTTATGGTGCTGGTAGGTTAGGAACGTGCAATTAGGATGCCGCGATTGCCTTGGGCTTATCCTTGCCTGCATCTTCAATCGATGAGCAGAACTCTTCGAAGGCACGATCAGCGAATGGCCAGATGAACTGATTGACGCGCCCCACAAGAAACTGATGATCAGCATCCTCGAGCGCAAGCATCCCGCCATCCTTCTGCTCATCAAGCGCATCCAGGACGCGCAGTGCTTTCCTGTTGGTGTCGCGGTCAAAGCCCTGGCGCTGCCCATTGGCGCCATCCATTGCTTCGCCTACGATGAGCTCAATCTGCTGGGCGTAGTTGAGGCGTACATTCTCGCCTTTGCGTGTTTTGACTTCCTTAAGTTCGATATATTTCATGATGCGGCTACTGCCAGTTCTCCTTCACCGTGATAGAAAATATTGTAATAGCAGGTCAGCTGACTGACGCTGGTCATATTGGGCACTGCCGTGGCTAGCACCTTATAGGTGATTGCATTGGTGGCATAGGCATTAGGCGTGGAAGGTATATTCGTTCCTGTGCCTACTGCAGCGTCCAGATTCAGGGCATGTGATATGGCAGTCAGCCCCGTATCGTCACTGGCCCCGCCAGACCTGTGCGCTTGTACTTCAGTGAATTGCACCTGCATATCATTATTAGCGTTGTGGGCTATGGCAAAAGATATGACGCGCCGGTGCACAAAGGTATGCACCACCCCCGAAATCAGCCCCTTAGCCACCAGCACAATATGTATTTCACCCCCCATGGCTGACTGGTCACTGGCGCCATAGGTAATGGTGAATAGGTCTGTGAGCGTGTTATTGGGCAGCGTTCGACAGGCGCCGACAATCATCCGGCCCGCTGGGATAATTGAATTAACCGGAGTGGTCCTCAGTCTGAGCACAGTAGGGGCACTGGTGCTGGTAAAGGTGGCCTGTGCTGTAAAATCCATTGCCACGCCTTGCCGGATCACCACTCCACTATCGTAACCAAAACTCGAAACAGTCAGCAGTGCGTCACCTGCAAAGATACCGCTCTTGCTGGCAAGCGTGCCGCGTGAACGTTCTGTGTATAGTGTCGGTCCACTGCCAGCTAATGCGGCCTTCATATACAGGAAGGCACCTACTGCGCTGCTTTGAAGTGTCAGCGCTCCACCACCAAATGTGGGATTGCCACTTGCATCCATAGCGGAATTTGCTGCTGCTGCAAATGCCCCAGTGGATGAATTTCTATATTGAATTTCTGATGCACTGCCGGCTGCTGATGCGCTGCCGCTTGCAGTCATAGTGGTACCGCTGATGGTCAGCCCAGTGCCAGGTATCAGCCAATCCACCACGCCTGCAGAGTCATCCCAGAACAGGATTCGGTCAGCGTTCGGATCAATCATCCCTGAGCCTGTGCCCCCGCGTGCCAGTGGCAGGGTACCTGACGTGATATGTGTGGCATCAATGCTGCCCCAGAATGGCGCTGATCCACCCTTCAGATACTGACTGGTGGTACCTGCTGCAGTTGGCACAAAGTACCCGAACGAATCCTTGTAATATACAGAGCCGGTCGAACCACTGGAGAAGTAAAAGCCTGCTGTCTGCACTTGAAAGATGAATGTGGATGCTTCGAGCACAGTACCGCCCACAACATGAAGTCTAAGACTAGGCGTGGTGGTCCCGATACCCACCCAGCCGGCTGCTGTCACACCTGATGTAGCTACTGCACCAAAAGCCATGCTGCTGTTGTATTGGAGTTCTGAGCCGCTGCCTGCTGGTGTGCCGCCACCACCACCAGAGGCAGTCATCGTGGTACCTGTGATCGTGAGCCCTGAGCCTGCAGTCAGCCAGGTCACTGTGCCGGCTGACGCATCCCAGAAAGCTATTCGATCAGCTGCAGGTGGTGTGGACGTAGGCACAAAGTAGCCGGCACTGTTGGTGTACCAGAGTGTGCCATTAGCCCCGCCATTGAAGATGTAGCCTGCAGTTTGCACCTGAAAGTAGTAGCTGCTCGAGCCAAACATTGTGATGGCTGCACTGCTCCCGGTATCGAGCATCGTGATGCGTGCAAAGTCATCTTCTGCCCCTGCTCCCAGATCGAGCCTGCCGCCGCCATATACCCCGTCATAGTAGCTTCTGATATAGCCTGACTGCCTCGAGGCACTGTCCCAGTAGCCATTGAACACAAACTTCCCAACAGTATCGTTATTAATCAGCGTTGTCTTTGCTGCCTGGCTGCCCCGGCTCCGATCAAACTGGATGTAGCCGCCGTCAGTAATGTTTCGAAAGCAGCGCATCACAAACCTTGTCGCGGCTGCTGTGGTGGCGCTGATGAAGAACTCCTGATCTATGTTGGGCACGCTTGCAGTCAGCCCGGCGGCTATCTGGAAGTAGCCACCGCCAAGCACCATATTGGGTGCTCCACCAGTGGCAGACACTTCAAAGCCAGTAATGCCGCCGAGTGCTGTAGCATTGTTGTACTGCACCTGCAGGTTTGTGCCGCCTGCCGTGGCTGCCCCACCACCGCTGGCTGTCAGCACAGTGCCGGTAATCGTCAATCCTGTGCCTGCCTCTAGCCAGGCCACAGTGCCTGCTGAGTTGTCCCAGAAGGCTATGCGATCTGCTGATGCCGGTGATGCGGTGGGCACGAAATAGCCGAGGCTGTTCGTGTACCACATCGCACCATTAGAACTGCCTGAGAACTGGAAGCCGGCTGTCTGCACCTGCAAATAAGGCGTCGATGCCCCGCCGTATATCGTCACGCCGCCTGTGCCTGCATCTGTCTGAAGCAAATCGATTCTTGCATTTCCGAAATCACCGACACCAACAGTCATCGTGCCGGCAGGCCCATAAGTCGTATTGAAGGTAGACTGAATATAGCCGAGCGCCTTATAAGCCGGACTGAACCAGCCATAGAACATGATCCGGCCAGCGAGATCATCATGAAGTAAATATCCAGTGCTGCGTTCGTGTTTGAAATTTATCTGCGGTGGTTCCGTACTGTCTACAAGTTTATGAAGAGTCAGCAATCCACCAGTCCCTGCCCACGAAAAGCCCAGCTGATACGTCCCCATTGAGAAAGTCTTAGTCGCAGTGGGATCTAATATCTGATCGAGGCGTGGCGCCCCGCCAGCAGCCGCCCATCGAGGATACAGAGTGCCGCTCACATCAGTGACCGTGAGCACCTTACCCGCATCACCAGGGGTCACAAGATCGAGGTTTACAAAGAACCCTGCAGCATTCTTGTAATAGATTGAGCCAGTAGTGCCGTGGCTGAATATGAATCCGCCTGTCTGCACCTGAAAGTAGGGGGTGGTGGCTCCACCAAAGATGCTGACACCGCCAATGCCTCCATCTGTCTGGAGCATATCAATGCGTGCGT
>Ga0208454_1000427_pt1 | contig 24737 bp, 26 predicted proteins | sample EasRivMeERMZT100_FD_187530 | JGI IMG/M metagenome (GOLD analysis project Ga0208454, IMG submission 187530) | Soil microbial communities from meander-bound floodplain in the East River, Colorado, USA - East River MetaG ERMZT100 (SPAdes) (version 2) | ecosystem: Environmental > Terrestrial > Soil...
GCCGGCTTGGATGCAGGCGCCCGGCGCGCCGATGAGTGGTTACGGCAACCGCGCGACCTATGAGTCCGGCGTGCAACGGCTCGTCAACGCCCAGCCCGGCACGACGGGCAGCGGCGGCTCACGCACACCGATCGAAAGCCTCGAGGGCATCATCACGCCGAGCTCGTTGCACTTCGAACGGCACCACAGCGGCGTGCCCGACATCGATCCCGACCAGCATCAAGTGTTGCTCCACGGTCTGGTCGAGCGGCCGTTGCTCTTCAGCATGAATGCGCTCGCGCGCTATCCGCTGGTGTCGCGCATCCAGTTCCTCGAGTGCTCGGGCAACAGCGGCGGCAACAACGGTGCCGAGCCGCCGCAGCAAACGGCGGGCGGCATTCACGGTCTCGTCTCGTGCAGCGATTGGACGGGCGTGCCGCTCGCCATCCTGCTCGAGGAGGCCGGCGTGAAGCCGGAAGGCAAGTGGCTGTTGGCCGAGGGCGCGGACGCCGCTGGGATGAGTCGCAGCGTGCCGATGGCCAAGGCGATGGACGATGCCGTGCTCGCGCTCTACCAGAACGGCGAGCGACTGCGACCGGAGCAAGGCTATCCGGTGCGCCTGTTCCTGCCGGGATACGAGGGCAACATGAACGTGAAGTGGCTGCGCCGCATCAAAGTGACGGCCGAGCCCACAATGACCAAGGACGAGACGTCGAAGTACTCCGACTTGCAGCCGAACGGCCGTGCGCTGTTGTTCACGTTCCCCATGGACGTGAAGTCGGTCATCACCTCGCCATCCGGCATGCAGAAGATGCAGGGCCCCGGGCTCTATCAGATCTCGGGCATCGCCTGGTCGGGCTTCGGCCGCATTCGCCGCGTGGAGGTTTCGGCCGACGGCGGTAAGAGCTGGGGGCCGGCCGCCTTGGACGGTCCGGTGCTGCCGAAGGCACTCGTGCGGTTCCGGATGCCGTGGCGTTGGGACGGCTCGCCGAGCGTGCTGCAAAGCCGAGCGATCGACGAGGCCGGCAACGTGCAGCCGGCGCGGACGGCGCTGCTCACGGAGCGCGGCACGCAGTTCCGTTATCACTACCACGCGATTCAGAGCTGGGGCGTTGCGGCGGCCGGCGAGGTGAGCAACGTCTATGCGTAAGGTGTCGTTGGTTGCGATGGTCGCTTGCGGCAGCGCATGGCTCTGCACCGTCAGTGGGCAGGAAGGCCCGGGGCTCGGCGTTCCCGCCACTGCGGAGCAGGTCGCGGGCTGGGACGTCAGTATCGGTCCCGACGGCGCGGGTTTGCCGCCGGGGTCGGGCACGGCGGCGGCGGGCAAGACGGTCTACGAAGCGAAATGCGTGGCTTGCCACGGCGTGGACGGCGCCGGCCGGCCGAACGATCAGCTCGTCGGCGGCCAAGGAACGTTGCGCGACGCGGCGCCGATTCGCACCATCGGCAGCTATTGGCCCTACGCGACCACGTTGTTCGACTACATGCGTCGTGCGATGCCGTACGTCACTCCGCACTCGTTGACCGCTGACGAGACCTACGCGCTGACGGCGTACCTCTTGGCGTTGAACGGCGTCATCGAGCAGAGCACGGTCCTGAACGCGACGACGTTGCCGCAGGTCGTCATGCCGAATCGCGGCAACTTCGACTCGGCTTATCGCGAGCCGCGGCGGCGCTGAACACCTCGAACGCCCATCACCGCGTTTGCCTCGCGACTGTGGCGACGTGGCTCGCAAGTTGTGGCACAGTCAGTTGTCGTCGACGGCGTCGTTGGATTAGATTCGAGCCGATAGCGATGTGCCTCGGAGCGCCAAGCCAAGCGTTCGCATGGATATCACGATTCTTGCCTATTTAGAGCCCGGAGACGAAAAGCCCGACGGGGTCGTAGACCAAGTCGCTGCGGCTCTCGCGGAGGCAGGGCACAAGACCTCGTTGCTGACCATTCGCCACGACCTCGACGACCTCATTCGGGGGCTCAAGGCCCGCAAGCCGCAGCTCGTTTTCAACTTGGTTGAGTCCTTCGGTGACGACATTATCGGCGGCGTCATGGGCGTGGCCGGTGTGCTCGATCTACTCCAAGTGCCCTACACGGGCGGCGGTCCCGGCGAGATCTTCCTGCAGGAGGACAAGGCGCTGACGAAGAAGCTGCTGGCCTTCGAGGGGATTCGTTTTCCGGATTTCGCCACGTTCCCTGCCAACGCCAATTTCGAGACCGGCGGCAACCTGCGCATGCCGCTGTTCATCAAGCCGCTGCGGATGGACGCGTCGATCGGTATCGACGAACGCTCGTTGGTGCGTAACACGCAGCAGATGATGGAGCGCGTGCTCTATATCCAGAAGACTTTCGGCGATGCGGCACTGGCCGAGGAGTACATCGAGGGGCGGGAGTTTTACGTCGGCGTGCTCGGCAACGACGAGTTGATCGCGTTTCCACCGATCGAAATGGACTTCTCCGGCCTGAAGGAAGGCAGTCTCAAGGTCATGGATAGTCAGGCGAAGTTCAACCCTAACAGCGAGCGTTTTCACGGCACCAAGGCCGTCATCGCAGCCATCGAGCCGGAGCTAAAGGCCAAGCTACAGAAAGCCTCCATCGAGGCCTATCGCGCGCTGCGCGTCTGCGACTACGGTCGTGTCGACTTGCGGCTCACGGAAACCGGCGAGGTCTACGTGATCGAAGTGAACGCCAACTGTTACCTCGAGCAATCTAGCGAATTCGCGACGGCCGCGGCGGCTCACGGCATCACGTACTCAGCGTTGCTCAATCGCATCGTGGCGCTGGCCATCGAGCGTTGGAAACACCGTAGCCGCGCGCAGAAGAGGCGGAAGAAAGCCCGCAGCGCGGCTGCCGCCTCAACCTGACTCTGCGGAGCGCCGCGGCACGCTCTCGACGCTGGCGTCGCTGTCCTTCGCATTGGCGGTGGCATCCGTAGCGCTCGGTGGCGTGGCAGCTTCGGGAAAGTACGAACCGCGATGCACGAAATTCATTGCGAGCGATGTCACGAGCGTCGTGACGGCAACGATCGCGTTGGTCTCAGCGCTGCGTGGATAGACCTGCTTTAGCGTTTCGGCCCGCGTCGCGAGATCGCGCACGACACTGCGCGTCTTTTCCGGGAAATGTCCGGTCCAACGAAATACGGTCGCCATGAGCTCTCGTTCGAGACGTCGGATCAGCGCCGCAGCGGGCAGCGTATCTTCGGCCGACCCCTGTTCCGCCTCGTTCAGGTCGTTGAAAATGGCGCGCAGATCCCCGTCAAGACCCGCGGCGCCGGGTTCGACCTCGGCGGGGTAATCCTTGTAGTACTGCTCGAGCGAGTAGTAGATGCCGCTGATGTCCTCGTCGAGCTCGGCCGCTATTACCAGTGGGTCGCGGCTGCCGAGCTCGGTCATCGTTGCGGCGCAGAACTCGAGCTTGGCCAGTGCCGTCGGTAGCTCGGCATACTCGCCGCGCCAATCGAGTCCCGGCGTCATCCAGACCGCAAAGGTCTCGGACCAATCCTCGTCCGGATGTTTCTGTGCGTACCAGCCGGGTAGGTGCCGCACGAAGCGCCGACTGAACGGCTGGGGGCGGTAGTCCTCGCGGTAGGGTTGGGTGATCGAGCCGAACAGCTTCACCCAGGCTTCTCGGTCGTAGAGCCTGTAGGCGTAATTGAGAACGTGTCCCATCTCGTGCCGCAAGTAACGCAGGATGTCCGCGTGATTGAAACCTTCGATGTGCCCGACCTCCTCGCCATGGAGCTCGGTGAGGTCGGGGTGTGCAAGATAAAATGGGATGCCGATGACCACGGTGCCAAACGGTACCCCCCATTCGGTAGACAGGTGGAAACGGGGTACCACCTTGGTAATGCCGCAGCGCGCAAGCTCGGCGCGGAACTCGTCGATCACGGGCGCCAGTCGGGTGCCGTCGACCGAAAGCCCGAGCTCGCGGATCGGCGCGCCGAATAGATTGGATTCGCGGAAACGTTGTGAGGACGCCATGGGTTGCACAGGCCGGACGAGCTTGCCCTCTGCGATTTTGACACCTTCGAGGTGAAACGCCCTAACCTTTACTTAACCTAGGGCCCTGGCGGCTCGTAGGTCTGGCCTCTGCCCGCTGTGGCTCAGGACTTGGCCAGCTTCTGTCCACCGGCTGCGGGCGGCGGGGCGGGCTCAAGCCCCGGCTAGCTTACTGCGAAACACGAAAAACACGGCCCCGAGGATGCAGAGGGCGGCCCACAGGTAGTCGAGCTTTAAGGGTTCCTTGAGGTAGTAGAGCGCGAACGGCACGAACACGGTGAGCGTAATGACTTCTTGGATGAGCTTGAGCTGCCCCACCGATAGCACCGTATAGCCGATCCGGTTGCCGGGTACCTGCAGCATGTACTCGAAGAATGCAATGCCCCAGCTTACGAGCGCCGCGATGATCCATGGCCGCTGGCTCAGCTCCTTCAGATGCGCGTACCAGGCAAACGTCATGAAGATGTTGCTCAAGCTGAGCAGCAGGATCGTGAGACCGATGTTGCGCATGCGTTCCGCTCGGCTGGCTTTCGTCCGCGTGAAGTATGGCATGGCCGCTCGGCGCCGGCTCGCGGCGGCCGAGGTCTGTTGACCGCGCGGCGAATGCCGTTAGGCTGGGCGATGGCCGACATCACCGCCGATCGCCCGAAGGGTAAATCGCTCAAGCCGCTACGCGCGCTCGTGCCGTTTCTCGCGCCGCATTGGCGTGTTCTCGCCGTCGCGCTTGGCGCGTTGCTAGTCGCCGCCATGGCGCAGCTCGCCCTGCCCGTAGCGCTGCGCTCGCTGATCGACGAGGGTCTGGCCGTGCGCGACGCGGCGACGATCAATCGCTACTTCATGGCGTTTCTCGCGGCCGCCGTCATTTTCGGCGCGTTCGCCGCGCTGCGTTTCTACCTCGTCTCCTGGCTCGGCGAGCGCGTCGTGGCCGACGTGCGCAACGCCGTCTACGCCAAAGTCATCCGCATGGACCCGACGTTCTTCGAGGTCACGCGCACGGGCGAGGTGCTGTCGCGGCTGACGGCCGACACCACGCTCGTGCAGTCGATCTCGGGTGTCGGTATCTCGATCTCGCTGCGCTCGGCGCTCACGCTCGTGGGCTCGCTCGTGATGCTCGTCGCGACGAGCCCCTGGCTCACGCTCATGATCGTCGCCTTGATGCCGTTCATCGTCGGCCCCTTGCTCATGCTCGGCCGGCGTGTGCGGCGCTTGTCGCGCGACTCGCAAGATCGTGTGGCGGACGCCAGCGCGCTCGCCGGCGAAACCATCAACGCCGTGCAAACCGTCCAGGCGTTCACGCTCGAGGCGTTGCACACGGAGCGTTTTCGCGACGCCGTGGCACAGTCGTTCGGTGTGGCCGTGCGCCGTATCCAGATTCGCGGCTGGCTCACCGCGCTCGCCACGACGCTCGTGTTCGGTTCGATCACGCTCGTCCTATGGATCGGCGCGCATCAGGTGTTGGCGGGCGAGCTCACGTTCGGGCAGTTGAGTCAGTTTCTGCTCTATGCCGGTTACATGGGTATCTCGGCCGCTTCCTTAAGCGAGATGTGGGGCGAGGTGCAGCGTGCGGCGGGCGCGATGGAGCGGCTCGTCGAGCTCGCCGAAGCAGAACCCGCGATCAAAGCGCCGCGGGCGCCGCTGCCGTTACCGCACCCGAGTCGCGGCCGCATCGAGTTTCAGGGTGTGCGGTTCCGCTATCCTTCGCGGCCCGATAGCGCGGCGCTCGACGATTTCACGCTCACCATCTCGCCCGGCGAGACCGTGGCGTTCGTGGGGCCCTCCGGGGCGGGCAAGACCACCACGTTCCAGCTGTTGTTACGCTTCTATGATCCTGCGGCGGGTCGCATTCTGATCGACGGCGTAGATATCGCGCGCGCCGTGCCGGAGGAGGTGCGGCGGCGCATCGGGCTGGTGCCGCAGGACACCGTGCTCTTCGGCGCCTCGGCGCGCGAGAACATCCGCTACGGTCGGCCTGAAGCGACCAACGCCGAGATCGAAGCGGCGGCGCGTGCCGCCGAGGCGGACGAGTTCCTGCGCGTGTTGCCCGAAGGTTACGACACGTTTCTCGGCGAGCGCGGCACGCGATTGTCCGGCGGCCAGCGGCAGCGCATCGCGATCGCACGCGCAATTCTCAAAGATCCGCCGATTCTGCTGCTCGATGAAGCGACGAGCTCGCTCGATGCGTCGAGCGAGCGGCTCGTGCAGCAAGCGCTCGAGAAGCTCATGCAGCAGCGTACGACGATCATCATCGCGCATCGCTTAGCGACGGTGCTGAAGGCCGATCGGATCGTCGTAATCAATCATGGCAAGATCGTGGCGAGTGGCAGCCACTCGCAACTGCTCGCGGAGAGCCCCCTCTACGCGCGGCTCGCGGAGCTGCAGTTCGGGGCGGCCACGGCGTTGCTCGAGGAGACGGGCCGTGCAGCTCTGGTCGGTTGAGGGTAACCGGCAACGCTTGGACGGGGGCGCGATGTTCGGCAACGTGCCGCGAAATCTCTGGGCGCAGTGGCTCGTGCCGGACGGCGACAACCGCCTCGAGTTCGCGTGCCGCTGCTTGCTTGCCAAAGACCTCGAAGGTCGTACCGTGCTGTTCGAGACCGGCATCGGCGCATTCTTCAATCCGAAGTTGCGCGCGCGCTTCGGCGTGCTCGAGGACGAGCACGTTTTGCTGCGCTCGCTAGCAGCGCTTGGCGTGAGCCATGAGGACGTGGACGTCGTGGTGCTGAGCCATCTGCACTTCGATCACGCCGGCGGGTTGCTCACGGCGTTTCGCGACGATCGACCACCCGAGCTGCTGTTCCCGAAAGCGCGCTTTGTCGTCAGTCGCAAAGCCTGGGAGCGGGCCAATGCTCCGCACCCGCGCGACCGAGCGTCGTTTATCGCCGAGCTCCCTGGCTTGCTGCGAGCGACCGGGCGGCTCGAGGTCATCGAGGGGGCCGAGGCGAGTTGCCTCGGCTCGGCCGTGCGGTTCGATTACAGCGATGGTCACACGCCGGGTTTGGCGCTCGCCGAGATCGGCGGCGATGGCGGAGTCGTATTCTGCTCGGATCTGATCCCGGGTCGGCCATGGGTGCATCTGCCGGTCACGATGGGCTACGACCGCTATCCGGAGCAGCTCATCGACGAGAAGCGGCATTTCCTCGAGGACAAGATCGCGCGTGGCGTGCGCTTGTTCTTCACCCATGATCTCGCGTGTGCCGTTGCGACACCGCGGCGCGAGGGCGACCGTTTCGGCACCACCAACGAGCAAGCCGCGCTCATGAGTGGTTAGTAGCGCAGAGCTTGACCCGCATCATGGGCTCGCGCGATTCTTCGGCACAACTCGATCTGATAAGGGGGATTCATGCGCTCGTTGTGGTCGTGGACGACTATTTTGACCTGCCAGTCGTTGGTCGGTACGGTGCTGGCCCAAGTTGCGGATCCGTTGCCGTCGGTCGAGAAACGCGGCTTGACGGTCGAGATTCGCGATGTGGCTCGTCTGCCCGAGACGCGCGGCATGCGTCCGCCGGATCAGGACGTGACCCCGGCCGGTTGGGCGCGCGTGAGCTTCGTTCGTGATTTGCCCGATGGGCGCCGCTTCACGAACGACTCGCGTGGGTTCCTTTATCTGCTCGAGGGCGATAAACCGAGCCTCTACCTCGATTTCGCCGCTCTGTTTCCGTTCGCCGCCTACAACCGCCTCGAGAGCGGTTTGATCGGCTTCGACTTTCATCCAGAGTTCGCGCGCAACGGTCTTTTCTATACGGTGCATGGTGAGCGCGCGCCGGGCAATCCGGCGGTGCCGAATTTCGTTCCGCCCGGGTTCACGGCGGCGGACGCGACGTATCACAACGTCATCACGGAGTGGCGGGCGAGCGATCCCATGGCAAGGACCTTCAGCGGCACACGGCGCGAGCTGCTGCGCGTAGCGCACGTCGTGCAAAATCTCACGCATCCGTTCGGCAACGTCGAGTTCAACCCCACGGCCCGGCCGGGCTCTGCCGACTACGGCTTGCTCTACACCAGCGGCAGCGACACCGGCTTCAGCAACGGTGGTGGCCCGAACGCCAATAACCCCGGGCAAACGCAGCGCCTCGATTCCGTGATCACCGCTATCTTGCGTTTCGATCCGCGCAGCCCACGCGAGACGAACGGCGTGAAAGGGCTCGGCGACTACACGATTCCGCCGAACAATAAGTTCGCCGCCGACGGCGACCCGAAGACCTTGGGGGAAATCTACGCCTATGGCTTTCGCAACGCGCATCGCTTGTCGTGGGACCTGACGGACGGCACGATGTTCGCCGCCGACATTGGCATGGACCACATTGAAGAGATCAATATCGTCCACGAGGGCGGCAACTACGGCTGGATGAAGCGCGAAGGGTACTGGGAGAACGGCATCATCCGGCCGGGTGGGGCACTCAGTCAGCTTTTCGAGCTGCCAGCCGATGTCCTGCAGGGGCGTAACCGCGACGAGTTCACCTATCCCGTCGCCATCTACGATCACAACGACGGTGTCGCGGTGAGCGGAGGGTTCGCCTACCACGGCCGAATCCCGCAGCTGCGCGGCAAGTTCATTTTCGGTGACGTGAATCGGGGACGGGTCTTCGCGGCGGATCTCGCCGCGCTCAAAGCGGCCGATGACGGCGTGCCCGAGACTGTCGCGCCGGTCGAGGAAGTGCAGCTCTACGTGCGTGACGCACAGGGGAATCGCGTATACACATCGTTCCGCGAGCTCGTCGAGCGGACCATGGGCGCGACGATGGCGCGTGCCGACTTGCACATCAGTCGCAGCGGCGACGGTGAGTTATTCCTGACCTCGCGGCAGGATGGAGCCATCAGAATGCTCGTGCCCGATTCGGTAGACGACGGCGCCACGAGATCGAACCGACGGCGGCAGTAGCGTTACACTCGGTTGCCAGGTCCACGTTGTTCTCGAGAGGACGCCGGATCGTGACCGACAATCCTTACGTGCCACCGCGATCGCCCGTAGCGGACGCGCCCACTTCCGGAGCAGATGACGGCGATTTCATCGCTGTCGGGCGGGGTGTACCGGCCGGCAACGGCTGGACCTGGATTGCCGATGCGTGGGCCTTCACGGGCCAGCAGCGCGGTACGTTCATCGCCATCTTCGTGATCTATGTGTTGCTCTCGCTTGGCGTGAGCATGGTTCCCATTGTCGGTTCTCTCGCCATTGCGCTGCTTGGTCCGGTGTTGAACGGCGGCATCATGCTCGGTTGCGAGGCACTGCGCCGCGGCGAGACGCTCGATGTGGGGTGTCTGTTCGCCGCGTTTCGGAGCCACGCCGGCAAGTTGATTGGCGTCGGCGCCTTCACCTTGGTGGCGTTCGTCGTCATCTTCGCCATCGTGGCGTTGACCGTCGGCGGTGGACTATTCGCTTTGATGACGGGCGCCGTCGACGCGAGCCCCGAAGCCACGACGAAGCTGTTGGTCAGCGTGATGATTGCCTTGTTGGTGTTTCTCGGTCTCAGCGTTCCGATCTATATGGCGGTCTGGTTCGCGGCGCCGCTCATCGTGCTCGGTGGGCAGGACGTGGGCGCTGCGCTTAAGGAGAGCTTCAACGCCTGCTTGAGAAATGTGACGCCGTTTCTGGTGTGGGGCATCGTCGCGTTGGGTTTGGCGATCGTTGCAACGATTCCGTTCGGCCTCGGCTGGCTGCTGCTCGGACCGCTGCTCATGGCCTCCGTGTACACGAGCTATCGGGACATCTTCTACGTGAGTGAGCCGGCCGAGCCGCTAGCTTAGAAGCTGAGGTCCGGCAGTCGCCGCAGGATCGATTGCTCGAGTTGATTGATGAGGCCGGCGCCTTTCACGAGAAACGCGGCCGTGCCCTCTGGGCCGAGCGTCTTGGCCACGGGCGGCGGGCCATCGAGCGGCGCGAAATCGCCATAGAACATGTTGAGCGTGATGATCCCGGGTTCACCGCCTTGCACGGATAGTGACGGATAGTCCGGCGAACGTGTCGTTCGCCTGGGCTAGCCGCATCGGCGGCATCATCTCCGCACGCACGAAGTTCATGTAATCGCGGCTTTTGCCCGGCAGCGCGCGGTAGCGACTCACGAACAGAGCCTCGGCCGGGCCCGGGTCGAGAAAGAACTCGTTCTGACTGTTCTCGATACGGCTGTGCACGGACGCGAGGCGGTCGCCGAGCTTGCTGCGCAATATGGCAGCGGCGGTAGCGCCGAGCGTGCGGTCGAATGGGTCCGGGCCATCGAACTCGCCGAACGAGGGCAATGGCCGAACGATCACGAACGCCGACGTCTCACCCACGACGGTCTGGTAGACGGTGTACTGTTTGACGCCGGCTTTCTTCAGCGCAGGTACCACGTGCTCGCGTTGCAAGGCGAGCCACTCCTCGAGCATGTCTGGTTTGACGTGCGCTTCCGTGACGAGCAAGCGCGTGATGCCGTTGCCGCCTTCTGACTGAGCCCATGCGGCGGTGGCCGACAGCGCTAACGCGGCGAGCAAGACCTTCCCTAACGAGCGCGTCGACGAACCCATGATCTCCCCCTTCGGACGGCCGCCAATGCCGCCACTGTAGTCTGCGACCGCCGGTTAGGCGATGGGTGGCCTTGGCCGCTCGGCGCGGCGTTGGTCATGGCGGTAGCCGCGACGACCTCGCAACCGTCGGCCGAATGTCCATCAACCGGTCGTAGTCGGATACCAGCCGAAACGCTCGCGCCATGTTCTCGATGAACTGCGTTTGGCCGATGAATACGGGTCCCGGGCGGTTGATGATGGCGTTGTTGATGGTGCCGAGCACGAGCTGAAACGCAAAGCGCACGTTCGCGTCTTCCTCTTTCGTGAGCGGGCGCCGCATGCGTGCTTGGATGCGTGCGATGAGCGAATCGGCCAGCTCGTGGCCTTGATTGCGTATCGGTTCCCAGAAGTCGGCGTCACGAATGCTGCGCATCAGCGCCGCACGCCAGAACCGCCGCCGTTTCCAGTAGTAGGTGACCGTGTCTTCGATGAGCGCGTTGACGAGGTCGTCGTCGGCCGTGGCCGTCATCAACGCCGCGCGGGCCTTCGTTCGACTCGCCAAATGGGTGGCGATCATCGCGTCGAAGAACTCGTCTTTGCTGTGGAAGCGCGCGTAGAACGCGCCGACGGAGTAGCCGGCGGCCCGAGCCAGGATGGCGATCGTGATCGCTTCGAACTCCTGCTGCTGCAGCAGCTTGAAACCCGTCTCGATGAGTCGGTCGTAGGTTTCTTGGCCGCGCCGTTGCGCGATGCGACGGCCGGGCGGCTTGGCCGCGTCGCTTCCAGTCGGGCCGGTTTCTCGGCTCAATCGGTTCCCGCGCCTTCTTTCGCCGCCGTGGCCTCGAGGGCTTCCATCCAGATGCCTTCGGCGCAGTTGCCTTCGAGCATGACGTCGTCGAGCCGCCGATACACCACGGTGACTTTGTGGCCGGTGTCGGCATACCACGCCGCATCGTTCATCGTCATCTCGTTGATGAGCACTTGCCCCTCGATCTTCGGCGGTGGGCGCTCGGGCCGCAGCCCCGTGATCGCGACGTCGCTCGCGTCCTTGAGGTACCAGCGTTCCATGCCCCACACGCCCGAGAGGTCGGGCGCAGATGCCGCAGGGGCGGACATTCCGAGCGAGCCTACTGCCAGTAGGGCAGACCAAACGCTCCACGCGATACGAGCTTGCATTCCCACCCCCGGTTTGCGCCGATCACCGCGGCGAGATCTCGCGCACCGCACGACTGGTGGTGATGGGTGGAATCGAACCACCGACCTGCGGGTTATGAATCCGCCGCTCTAACCATCTGAGCTACATCACCACGCGAAAACAGATTATATAGGCCCGCGCGCGGCACATCTTACCTGATCTCGTGCCGCGGTTTGACCCGTGCGGCTCGCGGCGGTACAGCCCGCTCCTACTCGCCGCGGCCCGTTCGCTTGCATCGTGCCGCCTTGGCGAGCTCTCAAGGTGCAACCGTCGGAGTGCTGCGTTACGAGTGAGGCCAGCCGTCGCGATCGTAGGCTCGGATTGCGACCGCGTGCGCAGAATGTCGCGCCGGCGTCGTTAAGCTTGCTTACGTCCCCGGCCGGCGCAGGGTCGCTATGGGCTCGAGCATCATTTCAGGGCTGATCGGCGGCCTGGCAGCGGTCGCCATCTCTACGTACATCAGCGCTAGGGTCCGAGGGTCCGCGGATCCGGGGGGGCTGCGCTATGGATCTTGGCTAGTGGTGCTCGCGTGGTGTTGTCTCGCATTCGTCGGGCTTGCAGTGTGGGCGTTGTTCTACGACCTCGACGTGTGGGAGAAACGCAGCGAGCTGTTCTCGGTCATCGGATTGATCGTCGGGTTCGGCGGAGGTGCGGGCTACTGCTTCGCGGAGTACTTCGGCACTCGTGGCACTTACGACGATCAGCGGATCGATTTCTACACGCCGTGGACCGGGCGCAAGACAGAGAGCTGGAACGAGCTGAACGGCGTGGAGTTCAACGCTCAGGCTAGCTGGTACGTGTTGACCTTCCGCAGCGGCAACAAGGTTCGGATCTCGAGCCTGCTCAGTGGCCATGGCGGAGTGTTGAGCCTGCTCGAGAAGAGGGGTTTTCCGCTCGACGCCTAGGCGACTGGTCGCAAAGTCACTGACCGCGCAGTGGTCGCGCACCCGCCGCGAGCCACGCGGTGAGGAGTTTGATCTCGGTGGCATCGAGCCGCTCGCCGAACGCGGGCATCACGCCGGTGCGCCCAAGAGCAATCGAATCGCGCACAGCCGCGACCGAGAAAGCGGCGCGCGCCGACGACGCAACGCTCAAGCGAATCATGGTCGACAACTCGCGGCGGTTTCTCGCGTTCGTGCCGAAGCGGGCTCTCGCGCACCGGCGGGGGGCGGGGAGGAGGCGACGACGGTCTCGCTCGGAGCACGCGCGCCGCCGCAGGCATCGCTGTTGTGATTCGGCTGAGCGTCGACGGGTTCGCGCACTATTTTTGGCGCGGACGGCGGGCGATATTGCGCCAGGTACTGGTGCGGCAACACACCAAAGTTTGGGGTAGCGGTAGCCTTCCCCGTCTTAGATCCTCTTGGATCCCACGAGCAGGAGTCCGCCGCCAATCACGATGGCCACCACGCCCGCCCACACCGGGATGTTGACAGTCTCTCTGTCCCTTACCGTGAAATTGATCGGACCGAGATTGGCCTCGTGGGTGTCCTTGGTGTAGGTGAAGCTGCCGTACGCCAACCCCAGAACACCCGCCAAGATCAGCCCAAGAGCCAGCATCTTGTTTCCGTTCATCTCGCTTCCTCCTGCTGCCAACCAGCCCACGACCGCACCGACGCGATCGGTGCCGTCACAACACGCGTCGACCTTGAACGACGCGAAGCAGAATCATTACGACCGCGATGACCAACAGAATGTGGATGAACCCGCCCATCGTGTACGACGTGACGAACCCGAGAAGCCAAAGGATGATCAAGATGACCGCGATTGTCTGAAGCATGCTGTTTCCCCTGTTGCCCCACACCGGCTAACGCCTTTGCCAACGGGCGACGTTGTCGCTTGGGTCGTCTCTGTGTGCGTGCGGTGAGCCTACTACCAACCCGACAAAGGCTCTGTACGCTGGCGCACTCAGCACGAGAGCCCTGAGTACGGCGCGCGCCGGCCGGTGGCTCCGTCTGCGCGACGCACCCCCCCCCGAGGTTGCCGCGGCCACCGACCACGACACCGCCAACGAAACAGCCGATCAGTGCAAGCGGCGCAGTGAGCGTACCGCGGATATCGGCGACCAGGCGATCGCGCGCTGCGTCGAGCTGGCGTAGATCGACGTCGGCGCGGAGCGCGATCCGGCGGACGGCGACCATCACACACAAGAGCATCGTGAGACCGCTCAGTGCGGCGAGGCGCATCTTCGCCGCGGCGAGCTCGACGAGATCCTGCGCGCGCTCCACGGCAGCGCGCGCCAACCCCTCTGCCGACTGCAGCACCACGGCGCCGTCCCTAGCGGCGAACCAAAGCGCTCAACAACGCGCCGGCCGCAAATTCGATACCCGCCGTAGTGAGCGGGTTATTTTCGATGAAGGAGCGCACCTTGCGCAGGTTTTCCTCAGTGGCCTGCACGGCCTGTTCCTGCAAGAGCTTGGCGCCATCGGCGGCTCTCGTCGCCGCGCCGCGAACTTCGTACTCGGCGCGATTCACGTTTGGCGTTACGCGGTCGATCGTCTCGTGAGCCAACGACGCAAGCCGATCGCTCGTCGAGCTGCCGAAGTCGCTCGAAATGGGGGTCTGTGTTATGTGTGTTCCTTTAGAGTGCTTTGGCGACGACCAATTGATTGCGCACGTCCTTGACGTCGCCGGTGTTGCGCGCGAGCTCTTCCGCAAGAGACTTTTCTTCGCTCGAAGCGGCTTGACCGCTCAGAGTGACCACATCGCCGCGCGTGTCGACATCGATTTTCATACCCTTCGTGTTCGGATTGCCCATCAACTTCGACTTCACGCTCGCCGTGGTCGTCGCATCGTCGATCCATACACCGAACGATCGCTCCTCGCCTTCCGCACGAGTCACTTTCGCGTCGGTCACGACGGTCAATTTGTTATCGACCTCCACGACGCCGTCTACGCCCTTCGCCAGCTCGCCGGCGAGATCGCGGTCGATGTCGGCTTGAACCTTACCGGTCAGATGCACGATACCTTTATCGACCTCGGTGTCGATTGCGAACGCGCTCAAGTGCCGGTTGAGGGCGTAGACGGCTTCGAGCTTGCCGTCGATATACGCGTCTTTGGCCGCGCCTTCGCGTTCTACGCCGAACGCTTGCATGCCGACGAGCGAGCTCGCCAGCAATCCTGTCATTGCTATATAGGTTCTCATTGAGCTTCCTTGATGATTGATTTGGTTCAGTAGCGATCATCCTCGCGAAGCGCGGCGGCGTCGGTACGCTGGCACACCGACTCGCGAACGTTGTTGATGACGGGCGACGGCGGCGAAATCGTACGTTGGCGCACCGACTGGTAAGAGTGCGCTGGCGAACAGACGCCAACGCGTGTGGTCCGCAATGCTCCGTTCTCACGGTAGCGGAGAAACACATGATCGCCTACACATCTCGCTCCTGGACCGTCGCGCTCGGTCTCGCAGCCGTACTGACCGTCGCCACCGACACGGCCGTCGCGCAAACGCAATTCAAACCCGGGTTCAATCTTTTCTCGCCGGCGCAGGATCAGGAAATCGGCCGACAATCCGCGGCCGCCGCAGAGCGCGAGCTGCCAATCCTCCGCGACCAATCGATCGAAGCCTACGTCGACCGGATCGGCGAGCGTCTCGCGAAAGTCGCGCCGGGAGCGGACTACCCGTACCAGTTCAAGGTCGTCAACGCGTCCGATATCAACGCGTTTGCGTTGCCCGGTGGCTACCTGTACGTGAACCGCGGACTCATTGGGGCGGCGCAGAACGAAGGCCAACTGGCCGGAGTCATGGCCCATGAGATAGCCCACGTCGCCCTGCGTCACGGCACCAGCCAGGCGTCGAAGGCGTACGTCGCGGAGACGGGTCTCGGGCTTTTGGGCGGTTTGATCGGCAAGAACGATCGCTCCACGGAGCAGAGGATCGCCACGATCGGCGGCTTCGGTCTGAATACTCTGTTTCTGAAGTTCAGCCGCACGGCCGAGGAGCAGGCCGACGTCACGGGCGCGCAGATGATGGCCGCGGCCGGCTACGATCCCGCCGACATGGTGGATTTTTTCGCCGTTCTGGCGAACGAGCAAAAGCGCAATCCCAGCAAAGTGGAACAATTCTTCAGCAGCCACCCTGCTCCCGCTAACCGCGCCGCTCGCATCGACAAAGAGATAGAGCTGCTCGCGGTGAACCCGATCCGGCCCGTTGGCGGGTTCAAGCAAGCCAAGTCCGAGCTCGGGCGCATGCGCCCGGCCGCGTCCATGCAACAGATCGCGCAGGGACAGTCGGCGCCGGCCCCCGCGCCGCGATCCGGCAGCGACCGATCGGTGCCCGAAATCAAAGTCGACGGCCCATCCTCGGAATTCAGCGTGTTCGCTCAACGCAACGGGCTCTTCGAGATCGGCTACCCGGACAACTGGCGCACCTACCAGGCCGATCACGGCTACGGCGTCGTCATCGCTCCCGAAGGTGGGTTCGTGGACGCGGGCGGCAGAGAACCGGATCTAATTTCCGGCGTGATCGTCAATCACTACGATCCGTTCGAGGACGACCGTTCGAGCGACCGGCTCGTCGAGGGCAACTCGAGTCTCGTCGAAGCGACCAACGACCTCCTCGGCACGATCTTGCGGACGAACCCCGAAATGAAGATGGTCCGGGATTCGGAACGCACGAACCGACTCGACGGAGCACCTTCGCTCTCCGTGGTCCTCTCCGGCCGCTCGCCTGTCACGCGACAGGAAGAGCGCATCACGCTGTTCACGCGCGAGGTATCCGACGATCACATCATCTATGCGTTGTTCATCGCGGCCGAACGGGATTACGAGCGATTGAACGAAACATTCAATCGAATGATCTCGAGCCTTGCGGTGAGCACCAACGCCACGCATGGCTCGAACACCCAGCCGAGCGACAACCGCTCGGTGTTCAGCGGCAACTAGCCGGGGAAAGGCTCAACCGGAACCCCGCACGTACCGCAGCAACCGGAACGCCGCAGGACTGCAAGAAGGCAATCAGCTCCGCGCTGCCGAACCGATCGGGGTCGTACTATCCGCGTGACACGCGTCAGGAGGCCGACTTGAGGAAGTCGAGCAGCAGCCGGCTGAGCACCTCCGGCTGTTCCTGCTGCACCCAGTGACCCGCACCGTCCACGAGGTGCGTGCCTTTGTATTTAGTGGTTTCGGTCGTTTCGAGCCGCTCGAGGGCGCCGGGGTTCTGATAGACGCCCCAGTCGCTCTTGCCGCCCATGAACGTAGAGGGGACGTCGATCGTGCGTCCCGCGAAGACCTCGAGATCCACATTGCCCGGGCTGCCGCGATAACCATTGAGCCCGCCCTGAAATCCGGTCCGGCCGTACTCCTCGGTGTAAACGCGCAGATCCGCGTCGGGCAGCCACCGGTTGGCGGCGATTTGAGCGGGGGTCGGCATCTCCGCCGCGACCTGCTCCGCCATGCCCTTGTCGAGATCCATGATGTAGTAGCGCGGCATCTTCGCCCACTCGCTGGCGGTGCGTGCCGCGAGCCGCGCCGGACGGTTCTCTTTCCAGTCGGCGCTCTTCATGTGGTAGTAGGCGCGCAGGAACGCGTGAAGACCTTGCGGCGGATGCCACGAGTTCTCGTTCGCGTCGCGCGTCTGGTAATAGCGCTGGTAATGCTTGCGCGGCGGCGTCAGCTTCGCGAGGTCGTCGTAGATCGTGTCCGGCGCTGCGGCGGCAGCTGCCGCACCGTTCGCGGTGTTGAACGGCAATCTCGCCGTACCGCCCCAAGGAGCGCTCATCATCGCGACCGCTTTGAAGATGTCCGGCCGGGCGCAGGCACACCATCCCGCCTGCGGTGACCCCGCGTCGTGACCGATCACGGCCGCCACCGAGCGATAGCCCATCGCCGAGACCAGCGCCACCGAGTCCTTGATCTTGTTGAGCGTGCCGAACGGCCGGAGATCGTCGGTGTAGGCGACCGGCGCCGGCGAGGTGCGGCCGAAGCCGCGCACATCCGGGGCGAACACGTGATAGCCCGCCGCGGCGAGCGGCCCTATGATCTTGCGCCAGCTGTAGGCCAGTTCGGGGTAGCCGTGTAGCAGCAGCAGCGCCGGGCGGTTCGGCGTTTCGAACCCGGCTTCGAGCACGTGCACGCGCAGCCCGTTGACGCCGTCCACGAAGCGCGATCGAACGCCTGGTGGCAGCGCCGACGCGGCCAGCGGACCGATGACCGCGGCTGCCGCCTGCGCCTCAACGGGTGTGGCGCGCAAGGTGACGCAACCGGCGCCTGCAGCGAGACATTGAAACAGCTGCCGCCGCGTGACAGCGGTCGTTACGAGTGAGGCCAGTCTCGAGGTCATTGACCGCGCAGCGGTTGCGCACCGGCCGCGAGCCACGCGGTGAGGAGTTTGATGTCGGCGGCATCGAGCCGCTCGCCGAACGCGGGCATCACGCCCATGCGCCCGAGAGCGATGGAGTCGCGCACCGCCGCGACCGATCCGCCGTAGAGCCACTCGGTGTCATTCAAAGCTGGCGCCCCGAGGACGGCCATTCCCGCGCCGTCCGGCGCGTGACACGCGCTGCAGTAGGTGCGGTAGGCGGTCGCTGCTTCACCGTCCGCGGGTGCGGTGCGGTTCGCGAGGGCGAGCACGTAGTCCGCGACTTGCGCGACTCCGTCGTCGTTCAGCACGGCTTGCCACGGCGGCATTACCGCTTGGCGTCCCTGCGTGATGGTTTGCGCGAGCTGCTGCTCGTCGCCCCCCCACTGCCAACTAGCGTCGCCGAGATCGGGGAACAACTCGGCTTGGCCGCGGCCATTCGGGCCATGACAAGCGGTGCAATGGTCGTTGAAGAGGTGCCAGGCCGTGCGCATCGCAGTCGACTCCTGCTGCAATGCCGCGGTGGGCGCTGCCGCAATGCGCGCTCGCTCGGGGCCGAACTGTTGCTCGTAGCGCGCAAGGTTCGCGGCGATCTGCCCCCCTTGCGACCACTGCAACGTGCCGCGATAGGAGCCGAGCCCGGGATAGAGAATCAAGTAGACGACCGAGGTCGCAAGCAACGCGAGAGTCAGCCAGAACCACCAAAGCGGCGCCGGTCGCGAGCCCTCGCGCAGCGTCTCGTCCCACACCACATGCGCGACGTCCTCGGAGTCGTCGCGCCCGAAATAGATGTTGACGACGAGCCACGCGAAGGCGATCGCGGACACGACCGTGATTACGGCGACCCAGCCCGCCCAAAAACCGGTCGCGACACTAGCCATGGTCGATGTCATCCTCGAGAGGGATGCGCGCAGCTGCGGCCATCTGGTCGTTGTTCTCGCGCAGCGAGATCCAAACCACGAGCACGACCATGAAACCCGTAACGAACAGATCGCCGCCGAAGATCAGATAGGTCATGTCAGTGCTCCGCGTGCTCGTCCGGGCCGCCCGCGAAGCGGCCGAGGCCTTGCAGGTAAGCGATCATCGCATCGAGCTCGGTTTTCCCCTCGAGTGCTGCCGGAGCCGAATCGATGACCTCGTCCGAGTAAGGATGGCCGAGGGTTCGCAGCGTGCGGAGCCGCGTCTGGATGTCACCCGCATCCGCTTGGCGCTCGGCGAGCCAGGGGTATGGCGGCATGATCGATGCGGGCACCACGGCCTGCGGATCGATCATGTGAATGCGATGCCATGCATCGGTGTACTTGCCGCCGACGCGCAGTAGATCCGGCCCGGTGCGTTTGGAGCCCCACAGAAACGGCCGGTCGTAAGCGAATTCACCGGCCCGCGCATACTCGCCGTAACGCTTCACCTCGGCGAGGAGCGGCCGAACTTGCTGCGAATGACAGGTGGAGCAGGACTCACGGATGTAGATGTCGCGGCCCACGAGCTCGAGCGGTGGGTAAGGCACGACGTTCGCCGCGGGCGTGCTCAACGAATCGTCCCACACGCTCGGCAGCACCTGTACGAGTCCGCCAATCGAAGCGACGATGAGGATGCCGAAGATCAGGAGCCCGGTGTTGCGCTCGATCGCTTTGTGAACGCCGAGGAAGCTCATGACGTGCCTACCGTTGCCTCGCGATGGGTCGTCGCGAGGATCGGCGGCGCCACCTCCACGGTGCGCACACCGGCGAAGGTGCGGAGTAGATTGACGGCCATCAGCACCGTGCCGATGAGAAACAGAATTCCGGCGAGTAGTCGCAACAGATAGTAGGGCGCCATGGCACGCATTACGTCCACGAAGCTGTAACGTACCGCGCCGAGATCGTCGAGACTGAGCCATAGCAGCGATTGCGAGAGACCGGCCGCCCACATCGACAGGATATAGAGCAGCGTTCCAGTGAGCGCGAGCCAGAAGTGCATGTTCGCGAGCTGCACGCTGTGGAGAGGCCGGCCCGCAAGTCTCGGCACGAGAAAGTAGAACGTGCCGAACGTGATCATGGCATTCCAGCCGAGTGCGCCGGAATGGACGTGGCCGATCGTCCACTCCGTGAAGTGACTCATGACGTTGACGCTGCGTATCGCCATCATCGGCCCTTCGAAGGTGGCCAGGCCGTAGAACACGAGCGCCAACACGATGAATTTCAACGCCGGGTCCGTGCGTAGCTTCTGCCAGGCGTTGCTCACCGTCATGACGCCGTTGATCATCGTCGCCCATGACGGCGCCAGTAACACCAAGCTCATGACCACGCCCAGCGACTGCACCCACTCGGGGATTGCGGTGTAGTGCAGGTGATGCGGCCCGGCCCAGATGTAGCTGTACACGAACGCCCAGAACGCGACGATCGACAGCCGATAGCTCCAGATCGGTTGTTCGGCTTGCTTCGGCAGGAAGTAATAGAGCATGCCGAGAAAGCCGCCGGTCAAAAGGAAGCCGACCGCGTTGTGCCCGTACCACCACTGCACGATGGCGTCTTGCGCACCGGGGAAAAGGGAATACGACTTGCCCAAGGTGGCGGGTAGAGCGAGATTGTTCACGACGTGCAGCATCGCGACGACGATGATCAACGAGCCATAGAACCAGTTCGAGATGTAAATCGGCGCGATCTTGCGGCGCGCAATCGTGCCGAAGAACACGACTGCGTACGCGAGCCAGGCCACCGTGATCGCAATGTCGAACGGCCACTCGAGCTCCGCGTACTCCTTGCCGCCGTTCCAGCCCGCGAGCAGCGACCAGGCGCCGAGCACGATGGCGAGCTGCCATGCGTAGAAGACGGACCATGCGAGCCACGGTGCGAACAGGCGCACGTGCGAGGTGCGCTGCACGCTGTAGAACGAGGTGCCAATCAAGGCCGAGACACCGAAGCCGAATAGCACGAGGTTGGTGTGCGCGGTGCGGATGCGCCCGAAGGACAGCCACGGTAGTCCGAAGTTGAGCTGCGGCCACACGAGCTCGGCCGCGGCGTATACCCCCGCGGTCATGCCGAGGATCGCCCACACAATGGAGCATGCGGTGAACGCCGTGACGATTCGATCCTCGTAAGGCGCGGTTAGCCGGGCTTTAGTCTGTATGGTCATCGAGTCGCCTGTAGTCGATTGCGGGGTCGCGTTAGGTCGCGATCCGCGGGCCGATGCCGAGGCCCCAAAGCACCGCGGTGACGCAGAGCAGCGTCACCCACGAAATCAAGACATAGGCGATCAACGACGATGCCATCAGCATCCCGCGGGCTGGATCCGTCTTCAGGACGATGGGCAGGCCGCGGTAGAGGAGAAACATGCTCCAGCTCAGAGTGGGCACCAGCACCACCAAGTTCAGGTATGCATCGGGGTAGAGATGAACGACGCTGCCGACGGCGAGCGGAGTTCCGACCAAGGTGACGAGCGCGAGACAGCGGCTGAAGCTGGTATCGGCACCGTAAGTAACTGCCATCCAGCGCGCCACGACGGCCGTGCTGAGGAGTCCCACGAGTAACAGCGCGAAGTACGCCGCCGAGATCGCGGCGACGGTGGAGCGGGGCAGGAAAATCGGGTCGACGCCGAGGCGCCAGCCGAACACTGTCGTGCCGACGAAGGCGAACAGCGGCGGGCACAACCCGAGCCAGAGCGCCGCACCGAAAAACACGCGCGCGCTCGACGGCGGATGCTCGCCGAGGTCAGCCATCGCGGCGTAGGGCGCGAGCAACGCCGCGCCGAATTGCCGCAACGGCGCGCGCGGTGTCGCAGAGCTCAGCATCCGACGTTCTCGAGCATCAGTAGGCGTGTTGTTCGCGTTTGATAGCGGTGCCATCGTCCCGGTCCGGATCGCGCTTTGCAATAGGTACAAACCGCCCCCTCTCGAAACCGGGTCGAGCCACCCGGTTTCGGGGCAGCGGCCAGTGCCGGCCACCGGTCCCTCAGCGGCACGCATGCGTTTGAGGGTACTATCCACGACGGCCGGCGCAGGCGCCGGATTTGGGACACCGCGAGCCTCATGACGTCGGACGGCGACCGTCGCTTTGAGGGTACCGAAATTCGGCCGGCCGCGAGCGCGGCGGATGCCATCGCGCCCGGCGCGACGATCGGTCACTACCGAATCGACGGTGTGCTGGGCGCCGGCGGGATGGGCGTCGTCTATCGCGCGACGGATCTGCGCCTCCACCGGTCCGTCGCGATCAAGTTTCTTTCGGCCGAGCTGCTCGACGCGGCCGCGCGCGCGCGTTTTCAGCGCGAAGCGCAAACGGCGTCCGCCTTGAACCACCCACATATCTTGACGGTGCACGACGTCGGCGAGCTCGACGGCCGCCAGTACCTCGTGACCGAGCTCGTCGATGGCGGTACGCTCGACGAGTGGGTCGCACGACTCGAAGGGCGGCGCGACTGGCGGCGCATCGTCGAGCTCTTGGCCGGCGTCGGCGACGGCCTCGCCGCGGCGCACGAGGCCGGAATTCTGCATCGCGACGTCAAGCCGGCGAACGTTCTCGTGAGCAAGAGCGGCCATGCCAAGCTCGCGGACTTCGGGCTCGCGAAGTCCGCAGACGACGGGGCTGGCGCGACGAGCCACACGATCGCCGGCGTCGCAATCGGCACGATCGCGTACATGTCGCCCGAGCAGGCTTCGGGACGTCGTCTCGACGCGCGCAGCGACGTGTTCTCGTTCGGTGTGCTGCTCTACGAGATGCTCGAAGGTAGCGGACCGTTTCTGGGGCGCACGGACCTCGAGATCATGCAGTCGATCCTGCACACCTCACCGCGACCCATGTCCGAGGACTTGCCAGAGGCGCTGCGCACCATCGTCGAGAAGGCGCTCGAGAAAGACCCGGCCGAGCGCTATCAAACCATGCGCGACTTCGTCGTCGACCTGCGGCGCGTGGCGCGCAAGACGGGCGGCCACTCGCAACCGAGCGTGCCGGCAACGACTGCGCCGAGACGCCGCCTCCCATGGCGAGCGGCAGCTGCGGCGCTCGTCGTCGCGGCCCTCGGAGTCGGCGCCGTGGCGTGGTTGCGAAGCGCGCCGAGCGGCACCGCGGGCACGCCCGATGTTGCGACGAGCCCGCGCATCGCGATCTTGCCGTTCGAAAACATGAGCCCGGACCCGAGCAACGCGTTCTTTACCGACGGTCTGCACGGCGAAATCCTCACGACGCTCGCGGACAGTGCGCCGGAGCTGCAGGTCATCTCGCGCACGACGATGATGCTCTACCGCGCGGCACCGAAATCGGTGACCGAGGTGGCGAACGACCTCGATGCCACCTACGTGCTCGGCGGCTCGGTTCGACGCGAGGCCGATACCGTACGCCTCACGCTCGAGCTGATCGATGCGCGCGCGGACAGGCTGGTGTGGAGCGAGAGCTACAACCGCACGCTCACGAGCGCGCTGACGCTGCAGTTGGAGGTCGCGCAGCAGGTCGCCGCGCAGTTATCGGCACGCGTCGCGGGCGGCCGGTCCCAGGGGCCGTTGACGACGGATCCCGAAGCCTACGATCTCTATTTGAAGGCGGCGCTCGCGCGCCGAACTCTGTTCGGCGCGTCGCCGATCGACGCATGGTTGAATGTCGAGCGGCTGCTGAGCCAGGCCATCGCGCGGGATCCCGGGTTCGCGCGTGCTTACGTAGCCCGAAGCGAGGTTCACGCTGCGATATTCGGCCAGGGTTACGACCCGAGTGATCGACGCCTCGCGCTCGCGCGCGACGACGTCGCCACGGCGCAGAAGCTCGCCCCGGGCGACCCCTTGACGATCGCCGCGGCGACGCGAGTGGAGCCCAACCCCGTGCGCCGCATCGAGATGATCGACGTCGCGGAGAGAGCCGGTCTCACGGATCCCGACCTGCTGTCCCTCAAAGCCGGCGCACTTATGAGCGTCGGCCGCCTTCCGGAGGCCGTCGACCTCATGAGCCGACTCGCGGCGCTCGACCCCGGCAATACGCAGCTCGCCGCGATCTTGTGGTACTACCTCGTCGCGATCAGGGAGCCGGTCCGGGCTTTGCGAGCGATCTCTCAGATCGGCGCATTCGATGCGTTGCGCGCGCAGACGATCTTCGATTTCACCGGGAATACCGAGGTGCTCGTGCCGTTCAGCGACGCGTCGTTCGTTCGGCAGGTAGCGGCAGTGGGCAGCCAGGACGCCGGGGACGCCCTGCGAAACGTCACCGACCGCCTCGTGTTTCGCGGGCGGTACGTCGACGCCCGCAAGCTCATCGACTCCGCCGAGTTCGACTCGACCCGCGGCTCGGCACTCGTCGTCGGCGCGGGAGCGGAGCCGACCGCCGCCATGCGTGGCTGGATCAACCTCCTGCTCGCCGACCCGGCAGAAGCAGCCGACGACGGACGACGCATCCTCGAGTTCCTCGACCGCACGACCCAGACTTCGGCCAACGCGTGGTTCCGCAAAGCCTTGAGCGCCGATGCGCGCCTGTTCCGCGGCGAGCGTGCCGCGGCTATCGCCGACGCGCGCGCGATGCTCGACCTCATCGCGGCCGTCGAGAATAGCCCTTGGCTGCACGCAATCGGCAGAACGCGGGCGGCGCGGGTGTTTGCCTGGGCCGGCGAGCCCGCCGCCGCCATGGACCTGCTCGAGCAATTGGCGGTCGCCGAGCCGGGCCTGTCGCCGGCAGGCATTGCACGCGACCCTAGATACTCCATGCCGCTGCGCGACGATGCGCGTTTTCGCGCGCTCGCCGCACGGCTCGAGGCGCAGATGGCGGCGACGAAGCTCGAGTAGCCCGGGAGCTCACCCCACGCGCGCCAGAAGGCGACAAGAACAACCACCCCCGCTGGGTCCTCGCG
>Ga0208454_1000430_pt1 | contig 24600 bp, 25 predicted proteins | sample EasRivMeERMZT100_FD_187530 | JGI IMG/M metagenome (GOLD analysis project Ga0208454, IMG submission 187530) | Soil microbial communities from meander-bound floodplain in the East River, Colorado, USA - East River MetaG ERMZT100 (SPAdes) (version 2) | ecosystem: Environmental > Terrestrial > Soil...
GCCGCAATCTTTTCGGTGAGCCGGGTCAGGCGTCCGCGCACGACCTTGTGATAGTCGCGCCCGAGCGCATAGCGGGCAACGAACGCCCTGCTGCCATCGGAGAGGATGTTCCAGCTATCGGCTGCTCGCGGGCGGTAGTCCATGCGCGCGGAGATCACGCGTAGCGTGCCGGGTACGAGCGACGCAGGGCGCGTCCTCTTGGCGCCATGCTTTCGCATATAATCCAGCTCGCCCGCGAAGCCGCTCGCGAGCCATTGTTCCAGGCGAGACTCCACCGCCGCGAGGTCGATGTCGGCTATTCCGACTGCCTGGAAACCCAGCTCGCGGCCCCAGGCCTTGATAGTCGCAGCGAGCATCGCCAGGTCGTTGAGGCGCGCCGACCCTGCCCGCTGGACCGCTTTCACGTGACTCATCCTCCCCATCATAGCCAGCCGCAAGCGCGGGTGCACCGGACGGCGTTCTTGCCCGACGAGGCGGCGACGCTCCGATTTGGGGGGCAGTTGGCCGCTTGCATCGTCCCCGGCCTGCGAATCTACCTGCGTGGCGAGCTCGGCAGCGGAAAAACGACCCTGGTTCGCGGCCTGTTGCGCGCTTTGGGGGTGCAGGAGAGCGTGAAGAGTCCGAGCTACACCCTAGTTGAACTTTACGTAGTTTCTAGATTAAACTTGTACCACTTTGATTTTTATCGATTCATGGATTCCAATGAGTTGGTCGACTCGGGCTTGGCTGATTATTTCCGTGGCGAGGGCGTCTGCTTGGTCGAGTGGCCGGAGCGGGCCGGCGCCGCGCTTCCCCAGCCCGACCTGGAGATCAGCCTGTCTTACGCGGGCGATGGAAGGGAAATCAACCTCACCGGCCATGGTGAAGCAGGGGCGCGGTGCCTAGCGAAATTCCAGGGCGCTTGATCGTGGGCACGCACGGGCTGTTGCTCCCGGCGTGCTTCGGGCTGGCTGCTCTGGTCGTCTCCGACTCTCTGGTTGCCGCCGAATCCATACGAGCGGTTCGCGTCTGGCCGGCGCAGGACTACACGCGCGTCACGCTCGAATCGGGCGAATCGCTCAAGCACAGCCTGCTGCTCCTGAAGAACCCTGAGCGGCTCGCGCTCGATCTCACAGATGTCGATTTACCCAGCGTGCAGCAGGGATTGGAGGGGAAAGTCGCGCCGAACGATCCCCACATAGCCAGTTTGCGTGTAGGGCAATTCAAGCCCGGCATTGTACGGGTGGTGTTCGACCTGAAGACCGAGGCCAAAGCGCAGATTTTCACGCTCCCGCCGATCGGCCATTACGGGCATCGTCTCGTCTTGGATATCCATCCGATCGAGCCCTTCGACCCGATACTTACGCTGCTGCAAAAACCCGCAGATAACGGACTAGCGAAATCTCAAGAAGGCGCGCCCCGAGAGGAGCGCGCGGTTGACCCGAATGGAAAACTGCCAAAATCCACACGGGAGCGGCCCGCGCCCGCAGTCAATCGCCTCGTCACGATCGTCATCGACCCCGGGCACGGCGGAGAGGATCCGGGCGCTCGGGGGCGCCGCGGGACCTACGAAAAAAAGGTAACTTTGATCATAGCGCGCAAGTTGAAGGCCTTGATCGATGTCGAGCCTCACATGCGTGCGCTGCTCACCCGGGACGGCGATTTTTTTATCCGGCTCGACGATCGCGTGGAGAAGGCGCGGCGGGTGAGGGCCGATCTGTTCGTGTCGATTCATGCAGATGCCGTCAAGAAACCGCATGTGCGCGGATCATCGGTATTCGCGCTATCGGAGCGCGCAACCAGCAGGACGGCACAGTTGCTGGCCGAGCGCGAAAACACCGCCGACCTGATCGGCGGTGTCAGCCTCGAGGGCAAGGATCGCCACGTCAAGATGACGCTTGCCGATCTGAGCCTGACGACGCAAATCAGCGACAGCCTCAAGCTCGGCAGGGCCGTGCTCGGCGAACTCGGAGGGATCAACCCGTTGCACAAGCACAACGTCGAGCAAGCCGGATTTGCCGTGCTGAAAGCGCCCGACATACCCTCGATCCTGATAGAGACCGCCTTCATCAGCAATCCCGACGAGGAGCGGCGGCTTAACGATGCCGCCTACCAGGAGAAGGTCGCGCGCGCGATTCTGCGCGGCATCAAGAGCTATGTCGCGAAGAACCCGCCGCTTTCCCGCTCGACGCTGGCGGCGCTCCCGTGACTTCCCCGGCGGCTTGGGCTCTCGCTCTCGCCTTGCTAAAGCGGTGCCTGAGATACTCGAATACAAGCGGCATCAGCGACAGCACGATAATGCCGAGGATGACCCACGTCAGGTTTTGCTTGACGACGGGCATGGTGCCAAACCAATAGCCGGCATAGACGAGCGACAGCACCCACGCGAGCGCGCCCGCCACGTTATACGCGGTAAAGCGTACGTACGTCATTCGCGCAATCCCCGCAACAAACGGGGCAAAGGTCCGCAATATCGGCACAAAGCGGGTGATGACGATGGTCTTGCCGCCGTGCCTCTCGTAGAAGGCGTGGGCGCGGTCGAGCGCCGTCCTGTTGAAAAACCGCGATTGCTCCCAGTGGAAGACCTTCGGCCCGAGGAAGTGCCCGATCGAGTAGTTGACCGTATTGCCGAGCACCGCCGCGACGATCAACAGCAGGGCTAGTACGTGCACATCCATGCCGCCGGTGGCCGCGAGCGCCCCGGCGACGAACAGCAACGAGTCGCCGGGAAGAAACGGAGTCACGACCAGGCCGGTCTCACAAAAAATGATCGCGAAAAGCAGCAGATAGATCCAGGCGCCATGCTGCTGAAGCAAGTTGGCAAGGTGGCGGTCGAGATGAACGAGCAAGTCCCAGGCGAAGAGGAGGAGTTCCACCGCGGCATTCTACCGCGTCATATAATTGAACCCCTCCCGAAGTCGACACGGACGCAAGAGCGCCGGTCATTCCGGGTCGAAGAGTCCAACGCCCGTGCCTTCAATCCGCCTTCTGCCCGAGACCCTGATCAGCCAGATCGCGGCGGGGGAAGTGGTCGACCGACCCGCGTCGGTCCTGAAGGAACTGCTGGAGAACAGCATCGACGCCGGTGCAACCGACATCGACGTCTCCCTCGGAAACGGGGGAATCAAGCAGATCCGCATCGCGGACAACGGCGCCGGCATCGAAAGCAAGGATCTGCCCATGGCCTTCGCGCGGCACGCGACCAGCAAAATCGCCTCGCTCGCAGATCTGGAGCAAGTCCGCACGCTCGGATTTCGCGGCGAGGCGCTCGCAAGCATCGCCTCGGTCGCGCGCGTTGCCGTGCGCAGCCGGGCCGCGGGCGCGGCCGGCGCGTTTGGCATCGGCGCCGAAGGCGGCAGCATCGGTGCCGTTCAGCCGGCGGCGCACCCTTTCGGGACGACCGTCGATGTCGACGATATCTACTACAACACGCCCGCACGCCGCAAGTTCCTCAAGAGCGACGCCACCGAATTCGCGCATTGCGAGGATGCCTTTGTTCGCGCGGCTCTGTCGCACCCCGAAATCACGCTTACCCTCAGACACAACGGCCGCGTCGTCGCACGGTTTGCTCCTTCCACCCCGGCACAACGGATCGAGGCAGCGCTCGGTGCCGAGTTCGCCCGGTCGATGCGGACGATCGAAGCAAACGGCAGCGCCTTGAGGCTTTCGGGCTTCGCCGGATCGCCGGCCAACGCTCGGGCTTCGCGCGACGCGCAGTTCGTGTACGTGAACGGGCGCTTCGTGCGCGACAAAGTGCTTGCGCACGCGCTGCGCGAAGCCTACCGGGACGTTCTGCACGGCGAACGCCACCCCGCCTATGTGCTCTTTCTTGAAATCGATCCACGCGGAGTGGACATGAACGTTCATCCTGCGAAGACCGAGATCCGCTTTCGCGAGGCGCGGGCGGTGCATCAGTTCGTGTTTCACGCGGTCGCAAAAAGCCTCTCCGGTACCGCAGCCGAGACGCCGCCCGCAGTCGCAGCACCCTTTGCCGAGGGCCGCTCCGTCCAGCCACGAGCCAGCCAGGGCGCCCTCGGGCTCGCGCAGCCGGTGGCGAGCTACACCGCAATGTTTTCCAATGGACGCACGAGCGCCGAATCCTCAAGGGCGGCAGGCGGCGACGCAAATTCCTCCGAAGCGCCGCCGCTCGGATTCGCTCTCGCACAGCTGCACGGCATCTACATCCTTGCCCAGAACCGGGAGGGGCTGATACTCGTCGATATGCACGCCGCGCACGAACGCATCGTCTATGAAAGACTCAAGGCGGCACTCGACTCGCGTGCGATGAACACCCAGAAGCTGCTTATCCCATCGACTTTTCACGCCGACCGGCTGGACATCGCCACGGTCGAGGAGCACGGCGCGACGCTCAACCTTCTGGGCTTCGACGTGACGTCGATCTCTCCGTTCGCTCTGGCCGTGCGCGCGGTACCGGCGATTCTCGCCGACGCCGACGCCGCCGAACTCGCGCGCGCGGTGCTGCGGGATATCCGCGAGTACGGGGCGAGCCGAGTGCTGACCGAGCGCCGCGACGAGCTGCTCGGAACAATGGCCTGTCACGGCGCCGTGCGCGCCCATCGAGCGCTTACGATTCCGGAAATGAACGCGCTTCTCCGCGAAATGGAGGAGACTGAGCGCGCCGGCCAGTGCAACCACGGTCGCCCGACGTGGTATCAGATGAGCCTCGCGGATCTCGACAAACTGTTCTTGCGGGGGCGGTAAAGCGGTTGAGAAGAAAACTGCCTCCGGCGGTCTTGCTCATGGGCCCGACGGCAAGCGGCAAGAGCGCGCTGGCGATAGCGCTTGCAAGCCGTTTTCCCGTTGAGATCATCAGCGTCGATTCGGCGCAGGTTTACCGCGGCATGAATATCGGCACGGCGAAGCCCAGCGCCGTCGAGCGCGCGGCGGTTCCCCACCATCTCATCGACATCATCGACCCGACCGAGGCCTATTCCGCCGCGCGGTTCTGCAGCGACGCCGCCGGGCTGATGCGGGAAATCACGGCGCGAGGCCGGACGCCTCTCTTGGTCGGCGGCACCATGCTCTACTTCAAGGCATTGCGCGAAGGCCTGTCTGAGCTTCCCGATTCCGACCAGGAAATTCGGGCGGAGATCGATAGCGAGGCCGCCGAGCGCGGCTGGCCCACGATGCACGCGAAGCTCGCCGAAGTCGATCCGCAGACTGCGGCCCGCCTGAAACCGAACGACGCTCAGCGCATACAGCGTGCCCTGGAAATCTACAGAGCAAGCGGCAAACCGATGTCGGGGCAACTCGGGCGCAAGAAGACCGCCGCCCTGCCCTTCCGCCTCATCAAACTCGCGCTCGTTCCCTCCGACCGCAGCGCGCTGCACCACCGAATCGAAGAGCGCTACAACGCGATGCTGGAGCGCGGGCTGATCGAGGAGTTGCGAGGATTGCGCAAACGCTATGCTTTGCGGCCTGAATTGCCGTCGATGCGCTGCGTGGGATATCGGCAGGTGTGGCAGTTTTTGGAAAGAGAATTTGACCGCGACGAACTGCGCAACCGCGGGATATTTGCGACGCGCCAACTCGCGAAACGCCAGCTCACCTGGCTACGCGCGACCCCCGCAAAAAACTTTGATAGCCTTGTCCCGCGCCTGATTCCTGCCGTGACCGCGTTCGTTGAGCGGGAGCTTGTCTAGGCGCCCCAGGGACGGATGGCTTCCTTGAGCTTCTTGTAGCCCTCGATGTAGCGCGGGCGCTTGGCGCCATAGACCTTGTCGAACGTGGCGACCTGCTCGTCGAGCCACTGCGCGAGCGCCTTGTTGCCGGGGTTGGCCGCCTTGTAGGCCTCATTGATCAGCACGAAGTGGATGCGCGGATCGTAGGGCTGTTTCTCGCCGCCCACGGTCTCGTCGCCGGCGAGCAGGCGCAGCAGCATCGCATCGGCCGAGCCGAGGGTCTGTTCGTAGATCGGCGCGCCGTGGACGCGGTACATGACGCTGGTCATGTCCTTGCCGTTGGTCATGGTGAAGCCCATGTCCTTCCAGAGCTTTTTCATGTCGATCTTGGCGCCGGCCTTGTCGAGCACGATCTGGCCCCAGTCGCGCAGCACGTCGGGCGCGTCGGCCATCAGGTCGGTGAGCCGGTCGCCGTCCAGATCGGTCGCGTACAGGATGCAGGGGCGCTGGCGGATCATGTCGTGCAGGAGCAGACCGAAGTTGGTGTCGGAGATGTGTTCGTAGACATCGCCGCCCCAGTTCTCCATGCCGGCCTTGAAGTCCTTGGGCAGGAGCGCCGCGATCGCATCCACGTTCGCGCGGTGTTCCTCGTACGCGTCCACTGTGTACTTGCGCTTGAGCTTGAACTTCGTGCCCTGCAGCAGCCAGCGCATGATGCCGGCGTTGATCGCGTCTTCCTGCGCCTGGGTTGGCTTGGTCGCCACGCGGCCGAGCTGTCCAGTCTCGTGCACCATCTTGAGAAAGAGCCGCGCGGCGTAGGCCATGCGGACGCCGGGGGTGTTCATCTCGGAGTGGATGACGCCGGACTTGGGATCGACGTTGAATTTCTTCTTGTCCTGCGAGTACGGCAGGCCGGGCATGAAGCGGACGCTGGTGATGCCGCCGTAGGGACGCACGTTGCAGTAGACACCGGCCGCGGTGCGCAGCGGCGCATTGGCCGATTTGCCGTTCACGACGACTTTCTTGCCGCCCTCGTTCACCATGAAGTCACCCGCGGTGGACCACTTGAGCGCGGTGGTGTCGAGCTTGCCGAACCACTCGAGCGAAACAAGCTTCGAGTCGTGGCGAAACTGGGCCATCATCGGCACGCCGAGGAAAGGCAACCCCAGCACGTCAAGCGCCATGAGCGTGCCGTTCAGGGCGAACATGTCGGTGAATGCGTGGGCCACGGGCTTGACGCCCCCCGCGGCGTTCCCGCCTTCCCAGATGATCGCATCGGGATACCCGGTCGGCCTGACGACCGAACGCTTGTAGATGCTGTCGAGCAGCTTGAAGAGATCCCCTTTTTGCTCTTCCTGGGCGATTTTCAGCAAGTCGAGTTGTTGTGCCATGAACGTAAAACCTCGGTAAGTGCCTCCCGCAGGCGGGAAGAAGAATTTCAACTCAAACTATCAACGGCACGATCAACAGCGCAACGATGTTGATGATCTTGATGAGCGGATTGACCGCGGGGCCCGCCGTGTCCTTGTAAGGATCGCCCACCGTATCCCCCGTGACCGCGGCCTTGTGCGCCTCTGAGCCCTTACCGCCGTGGTGTCCGTCCTCGATGTATTTCTTCGCGTTGTCCCAGGCGCCGCCACCGGTGGTCATCGAGATCGCGACGAAGAGTCCGGTGACAATGGTGCCCATCAGGACGCCGCCGAGCGCCTGCGGCCCGAGCACGAGACCGACCACGACCGGCACCAGCACAGGCAGCAACGACGGGATCATCATCTCCTTGATCGCGGCGCGCGTGAGCATGTCCACCGCTACGCCGTACTCGGGCTTCGCTTTGCCTTCCATGATGCCGGCGATTTCCTTGAACTGGCGGCGCACTTCGACGACTACCGAGCCTGCGGCACGGCCGACCGCCTCCATCGCCATCGCACCGAAGAGGTAGGGCACCATGCCGCCGATGAACAGGCCGATGATCACCATGTGGTTCGACAGGTCGAAGGAGACGACCTTGCCCGCGCCTTCGAGTGCGTGCGTATAGTCGGCAAAGAGCACCAGTGCCGCAAGACCCGCCGAGCCGATGGCATAGCCCTTGGTCACCGCCTTGGTGGTGTTGCCCACCGCGTCGAGCGGATCGGTGATGGCGCGCACCGAGTCGGGCAGGTCGGCCATCTCGGCGATGCCGCCGGCGTTGTCGGTGATCGGCCCGTAGGCGTCGAGCGCGACGACGATCCCGGCCATCGAGAGCATTGAGGTCGCTGCGATAGCGATGCCGTAAAGGCCGGCGAGCGCATAGGAGAGGAAAATCGCAACGCACACCGCGAGTACCGGCCAGGCGGTGGCGCGCATCGAAACGCCCAGGCCGGCGATGATGTTGGTGCCGTGGCCGGTAGTCGAGGCTTCCGCGATATGCCGCACCGGCTTGTACTGCGTGCCCGTGTAGTACTCGGTGATCCACACGAGGAAACCAGTAAGTGCAAGACCGACCACCGCAGCGCCGTACAGGTGCCCGACGGTAATCAGCTTCTTGCCGCCCCCCACATCAAAGGGCACAGTCTTGAGGATGTCGTCCATCATCAACCAGGTAATCGGATAAAAAGCGATCAGTGCCAGGCCGCCCGCCCAGATGAGGCCTCGGTAAAGGGCCGCCATGACGTTCTTGTCACCCGCCTTGGTTTTTACGAACCAGACGCCGATGATCGAGGCGATGATGGCAAAACCGCCGATCACGAGGGGATAGATCACCGCCGCGGGGCCCGCCGTCTTCACCACCAGCGCGCTCAGGATCATGGTGGCGATGATGGTCACCGCATAGGTCTCGAACAGGTCCGCGGCCATGCCGGCGCAGTCGCCGACGTTGTCACCGACATTGTCGGCAATCACCGCGGGATTGCGTGGGTCGTCCTCGGGAATGCCCGCCTCGACCTTGCCCACCAGGTCGGCGCCGACGTCTGCGCCCTTGGTGAAAATGCCCCCGCCCAGCCGCGCGAAAATCGAGATCAGCGAGCCGCCGAAGGCCAAGCCGATCAGGGGCTTCAGAATGTGGTCAAGCGCACTCTTGTCCGGTGCATTCGAATACAGCAGCGCAAAATAGCCCGCGACGCCGAGCAAGCCCAGCCCGACCACCAGCAGCCCGGTAATCGCGCCGCCCTTGAAGGCCACGTTGAGCGCCTCCTGCAGGCCGGTGCGCGCTGCTTCCGCGGTGCGCACGTTGGCGCGCACCGAGATGTTCATGCCGATGATGCCCGAGAGGCCCGAGAACAGCGCGCCGATGGCGAAGCCCCAGGCGGTCGCCGGGCCCAGTTTCGGAATGAAGTAGATGACGAGGAACAACACCGCACCGACGACCGAGATGGTCAGATACTGGCGCTTGAGGTAGGCGCTGGCGCCTTCGCGTACCGCTGCGGCGATTTCCTGCATGCGCGCGTTGCCCGCGGGCAGCGAAACGATCCACCTCGATTGCAGCACCCCGTAGACGATCGCGACGAACGCGCAGGCGATGGCGAACCAGAGACCCCAGATCATAGAATGCTCCTCTGATATCGGCCCTTGTCCCGGGCCTGAGTGGATGAAAAGCGCGAAATTATAACAGCAGGAAGCCCGTGCTAAGCCTTGAAAGCCGGGAGTTTCTTGGGAACCGGAAGGTTTTTCAGCTTGACGTAGTCGGGCAGCCCGTTCTTGTAAGGCGGCGGCGCCTCGCCCTGGATCAGCGGCGAGAGATAAACCCGGCACTTCGGCGTGATGTGGAAACCGTCCTCGGAGATGAACTCGCGCGGCATCATCTTTTCCTTGTTGGCGATGTCGGCGAGGTTCGCAACACCGATGCGCCAGCGATAAGGCTTGTTCGACACGCGTTCGATCACCGGCATCACCGCGTTCCTGCCCGCGATCGCGAGCTTCACCGCGGCGACGCCGAGCTTATAGGACTGCTCCACGTCCACCTTCGAGGCGATATGACGCGCCGCGCGCTGCAGGTAATCCGCAAGCGCCCAGTGGTACTTGTAGCCCAGGCGCTCTTTGACGAGCTTGGCGATGATTTCGCCGGCGCCTCCCAGTTGCGAATGGCCAAAGGCGTCCTTCAGGCCGGTCTCCGAAAGAAACTTCCCCTCTCTGTTGCGCAGACCCTCCGACACGGCGATCGCACAGTAACCTTCGCGCTCGACGACCTCCCGCACTCGCGCGAGGAACCTCTCTTCATTGAACTGTATTTCCGGGAAAAGAAGAATCTGCGGTGCGTCGCCCTCCTTCTCGGCGGCGAGCCCGCAGGCGGCCGTGATCCATCCCGCGTGCCGCCCCATGACTTCCATGACGAAGACCCGGGTCGAGGTCTTCGCCATCGAGGCGACGTCGAAACCCGCCTCGCGGATCGACGTTGCGACGTATTTTGCGACCGACCCGAAGCCCGGGCAGTTGTCGGTGATCGCAAGGTCGTTGTCGACCGTCTTGGGGATGCCGACGCAGATGAGCGGGTAACCTAGCTTTTCGCCGACCTGCGAGATTTTCCAGGCGGTGTCCGCGGAATCGTTGCCGCCGTTGTAGAAGAAATAGCCGATGTCGTGTGCGCGGAACACCTCGATCAGGCGTTCGTAATGCGCGCGGTTTTCCTCGATGCCTTTCAGCTTGTAGCGGCACGAGCCGAACGCCCCGCCCGGCGTAGTCTTTAGCCTGGCGATCGCCGATGCGGGCTCCCGGCTCGTGTCGATCAGGTCCTCCGTGAGCGCGCCGATGATACCGTCCCGGCCGGCATAGACCCTGCCGATGCGGTTCCTGTGCTTGCGCGCAGTCTCGATCACACCGGCGGCGCTTGCGTTGATGACGGCGGTCACCCCACCCGATTGTGCGTAAAAGGCATTCCTTGGTTTTGTTGCCATGCGAAACCTACCTAAGTGCTGCCAAGACCCGCTCGCGGATTTCCGCGACCGACCCCACACCGGAAATCTTCCGGTACTTCGGCGCGCGCGCGTCGCCCTCCGCGGCCCACTTCGAATAATAGTCGACCAGGGGCCGAGTTTGCTGCTGGTAGACCTCGAGACGCTTCCTGACCGTTTCTTCCCTGTCGTCGTCGCGCTGGACCAAGGGCTCGCCCGTCAGGTCGTCCTGGCCTGGCACTCTGGGCGGGTTGAACTTGAGATGATAGTTGCGCCCCGAGGCCGGATGCACACGGCGCCCGGTCAGCCTTTGGATAATCTCGTCCTTCTCGACAGAGATCTCGACGACGAAATCCAGATCGACTCCTGAATCGCGCATCGCTTCTGCTTGAGGGATAGTGCGCGGAAAACCATCGAAGAGGCAGCCGTTCCTGCAATCCGGCTCCGCCAGGCGTTCCTTGACCAGCCGAATGATGATTTCGTCGGAGACGAGCTGCCCGGCGTCCATGACTTTTTTTGCCGCAATACCGAGCGACGTCCCCGCCTTGACCGTGGCGCGCAGCATGTCCCCCGTTGATATCTGCGGGATATGGAAATGTTCCCTGATGAAATTCGCCTGAGTGCCCTTACCGGCCCCCGGCGGTCCCAAGAGGATAAGCCTCACGGTACTCCCTGGTTTTTCTTGGCGGCGGAGCGTCCTCCCCGACGCTCCCGGAGCGAACTTACCTTTAATGGTGCATGCGGTCAAACGCCGCCTGCACACGTCTCAGGTCTTCGGGAGTGTCAACGCCTGGCAGCGGAGCGTCCTGTCGCATTGCGACTGCAATGGCGTAACCGTGCCAAAGGGCGCGCAACTGCTCGAGCGCCTCGAACTCCTCGAGCGGCGAACGCTCGAGCCTAGGATAGGCGCGGAGGAATTCAGCGCGATAGGCGTAGACTCCGATGTGCCGGTAACAGGGAAGTCCCTGCGGCAGCGCTCCTGTCGAAGCCGCAAAAGCAGCCCGCGAGGGCTCATATGAGCGCGCGAACGCGTCGCGCGCAAAGGGTACCGGCGCCCGGCTGAAATAGCACGCCAGCCCGGCGCGATCGAGAACAACCTTCACGATGTTGGGGTTGAAGAGTTCGGCCGCGTCCCGGATGGGGTGACACGCGGTGGCTATTGCCGCCTCCGGCGTATCTGCGAGCATGGTAGCGACGGCGCGGATCAGGCCAGGCTCAATGAGCGGTTCATCGCCCTGGACGTTGACGACGACACTCTCCGCTGCGAGCGACAAGCGCTCCACAACCTCGGCGATCCGATCGGTACCCGTAGAGTGATCGGCGCGCGTCATCACCGCCTGGAAGCCGGACTCCTCCACCGCCGTCGCAATATCCTTGTGGTCGGTGGCAACGTAGACCCGGCGAGCGCCGCTTTCGCGTGCGCGCTCGGCGACACGTACGACCATGGGCTTTCCCCTCAGGTCGGCGAGCGCCTTTCCGGGAAAGCGGCTGGACGCAAACCGCGCCGGAATGATGGCGACGAAGGACACTTTAGCGCGTGAAACGGCCCAAAAGGCGCACGCCCTTCATTCAGTCGTTAACTTCTTCGTCCGGCGGAAGTTTTCTCGCCTCGTCCTCGAGCATGACCGGAATATCGTCCTGAATCGGGAATGCGAGGCGATCGGGCTTGCAGACAAGCTCGGCTCGCGCCTTGCGGTATACGAGAGGCCCCTTGCATATCGGACATACGAGAATATCAAGCAGGCGTGCGTCCATGGATACGTTGCAAAATGAGATCTGTGAGTGCGGGATCGGGTTCGGCGTCCACGCGCGCCGCAATCAGGTCGCGACGGCCGAAACGACGACATTTTACCGCATCCTTTTCGGTCATCAGCACCAGATCGCAATCGACAAACTCGAGGTCCGAGGGCTGGAATGGGTGATGGTCGGGAAACGGATGCGCGGTGAAACTCAGTCCCAAGCGCGCGAGTTCCGCGAAGAACCGCTCGGGATTGCCTATCCCGGCTACCGCGTGCAGCTTTCGTCCCGACAGATCGGAGGGCGCCACGGGCACTGTGTGCTCGCCAACCCGGTAAAAGCCCGCCGGCGTGAGCCGCATTCGAAACGCACCGGGTCTCGATTCACCGCCGTTGACCACTGTCGCGTCCACCCGGCGACTCGCAGGCTCGCGCAGAGGTCCCGCCGGAAGCATCAATCCGTTACCGAAACCGCGCTCATCCTCGACTGCAATCTCGAAATCGCGATGCAGCCGATAGTGCTGCAGTCCGTCGTCGCAGACAATCACATCGCACTCGCTATTGGCCGCGAGCAAGGCGCGAGCGGCCGCAGCGCGATCGGCACCTATCCACACCGGGCAACCCGAACGCTCGGCAAGCAGCAGCGGCTCATCGCCGACCCGCGCGGGGTCGTCTCCCACGCTCACCCGACGAGGCCCGACATGAGCTCCCCCATATCCCCGGCTGAGAATGCCGGGACTTCGTCCTTTGCCGCGCAGAACCTGGACCAGTGCGAGGATGAGGGGCGTCTTCCCCGTGCCGCCCACGGTGAGATTCCCGACGACGATCACCGGGACATGAAAGCGCACGGTACGCAGCACGCCGAGGCGGTAAAGCAGCCGCCGAAGAGCGACTAGAAAACGAAAGGCAAGGCACGCCGGGATCAGCAGGATCGACACCGGGCTCAGCCGATACCAATGGCGCGCGGCGAAGCTCATTGGAGGGAGAGAGGTGGGCCGTTTCAATACGGCCGCTGCGCTACTTGGTGACCTGCTCCACCGCGAACACGACCTGGCCAAACCCCGCCTGGCGCGCCGCATCCATGACGCGAATCACCGACTGATGGGTGGCATTGTTATCGGCGTTGATGACCACGACCGGGTCTTTCATGCCGGCACCTGCGAGACGCAGTTCTTCGGCGAGGCTCGCGACATTCCGGAACTGGAGCGGCCTGCGCTGCAGCAGGTATTGACCGCTCGAGCTGATCACTACGTTGATCTCGCTGGATCGCTCCAGCTTCTTTTGCGCATCGGCTCTCGGCATATTGATCTGGAGTTCCGAGAACTTGGAGTAGGTCGTGGTGAGCATCAGGAAAATGATGATCACCAGCAAAACGTCGATCATTGGAATGAGGTTGATTTCCGGATCTTCCTTGCGATTGCGGGCGAATTTCATGTCTGGACGTGCGGCGGCGGCTGGAAGTCGAATCGCTCGCCATGAACCACGTCGACCAGCCTTGCCGCCTGCTGCTCCATCTCGGCCACGAAGGTCTCGACTCTGCCGCGGAAGTGGCGGAAAAAAATCATCGCGGGGATGGCGATCACGAGGCCGAACCCCGTGTTGTACAGCGCCACGGAAATACCGTGCGCGAGCTCGTGGGGATTGGATCCAGAGGGCGACTGCGACCCGAAGATCTCGATCATGCCGACCACGGTCCCGAAAAGACCCCAGAGCGGGCTGACCGTGGCGATCGTCCCGAGCGTCGTCAAGAAGCGCTCCAGATCGAGCGTCACGGCGCGGCCCGCTTCCTCAATTGCATCTTTCATGACGTAGCGCGGACTCTTGTGGTTGCGAAGTCCCGAGGCGAGTACCTGGCCAAGCGGGGAATCCTGGGAGAGGCGCTCGAGCATGTCCTCATTCACGCCCTGCCGCTGGTACGCCGTGACAACCTTTTCAAGCAGGTCGCTGGGTACGATTCTCTCCCTGCGCAGGATGATGAACCTTTCGATGATGAGCGCTACAGCGATGATGGATGCAACAAGAAGAAAATAGATCGGCCAGCCCGCAGCCTGGATGATGGCAAACAACAGGTTTCTCCGGGTCGTGCAAAAAACGCGCCCACTTTAGCCTGCGACCAGGGATTCGGCAAGACGAAACATTTCAAGAAGATGGGCGGCAGTGCCTTGAAGAATTGAAAAGAGTTGTTGCGACTCTCGTTCTCATAGCACGCGGTTTTTTCCACGACGCTTATCCACAAATACTGTGGATAAGGTTGTGCATACCCGCAGAAAAGCGTGCGTAAGTGAATCGTGCGAAAGGATTTTTCCATTTGTGATCAAAACTTGAACTAAAGCTTTTCTCTTTACCGCTCAAATAGTTACATACGGTACCTCCGCTTTCACCTGATCCGCACATAGAGAACTTGGGCAGCAGAACCGCCTTTGTGGATAGGTTACAATCGCCGCATGCCCGGAGAACAAGGACTGGCGCGGGTTTCCGCGCCCTCTCCAGCGGAAATTCTCACCGTTTCAGCCCTCACTCGAAGCGTCCGGGACCTGATCGAGCATCGCTATCCCCTCCTCTGGGTCGCCGGCGAGTTGTCCAATTTCACTGTAGCCAAATCGGGACACGCATATTTCGTCCTGAAGGACGAGCGTGCTCAGGTGCGCTGCGTCATGTTCAAACACCGAATGCAGCAGCTTGATTGGCAGCCTCGAGACGGCATGCAGATCGAGGCCCAGGTTCTCCTGACGCTATACGAGCCGCGCGGCGACTTCCAGCTCAATGTCGAAACGATGCGCCGCGCCGGACTCGGCGCCCTGTTCGAGGCTTTCTTGAGGCTGCGCGAGAAACTCGAAAGGGAAGGTCTGTTCGATGCGGAGAAGAAGCGCTCCTTACCCCGCTTCCCGCGTACGATCGGCGTGATCACGTCGCGAGGTGCCGCCGCGCTGCGGGATGTGCTCACGACGCTTGATCGGCGCAATCCTTCTGCCGCAGTCGTTCTCTTTCCGGTGAGGGTCCAAGGCGAGGGCGCCGCTGCCGAAATCGCCGCGGCGATCGATATCGCCGGGCGGCGCGGCGAGTGCGACGTGCTGCTGCTGGTACGCGGTGGCGGGAGCATCGAAGACCTGTGGGCTTTCAACGAGGAAATCGTGGCACGCGCCCTGCGCGCATGCCCGATCCCGGTGGTCACGGGCATCGGCCACGAGACCGACTTCACGATCGCCGACTTCGCCGCCGATCAGCGTGCTCCCACCCCGACCGCCGCAGCTGAAATGGTCAGCCCCGAACGCGCCCGGTTGCTTGACGCCGTTCATGCGTTGGTGGCACGTCTCGGTGCGAGCGCTCGGCACGAAATCGAAGGCCGGATGTTGCACGTCGATCACCTCGCGCGCCGGCTGGTTCATCCAGGCGCAAGACTGCGCGCGCAGGCTGATCTGCTCGCACAGATGCGGTTGAGGCTCGGGCACGCTGCCAGCCGGATCGTGCCGGAGCGGCGCTGGGAATTGGTTCAGCTCTTGCAGCGCAGCCAAGCGCAACTCCCCAATATCGAGGAACTCGTTGCGACCTCACTGCACCTGGCGGCACGACTGCGCGCCGCGACGCATGCAGCGATCGAACGCGCAGCCTCGGTTTGCTCACGTCTGAACGCCAATCTTTCGCACTTGGATCCCACTGCCGTGCTCGAACGCGGCTACAGCGTGGTCCGGGATGCTTCGGGCCGGATCGTGCGGCGCAGCGCGGACCTCGCCCCCGGGGATCTCCTTGACATCACGTTTGCCGAGGGCGGTGCCGTTGCGCGCGTGGAGCGCTCGCGGCGGAAGCCTTGACCCGGGAAGACAAGCTTTGGAAGGTCTGGTGGATCGCTGGTATCCCGGTAGCCTGGCTTGTCGTTGGCCTGGTGCTGCTCGCAGAAGGGGCGCATTCCGCGGGTTACCGCGGGGCAGGAGACTTGCTGGAGGTGACGCAGTTTCTCATCTACTTCGCCTGGTTCAGGCTTGCCTGGCGGGCGTCCCGCAACATCGGGCATTCAATATTAAGGCCAGCCGCACAGGGCGTGCTCGCGACGGGGCTCGTATTTTCCGCGATGTTCTAGTAGTCCGCTTGCCATCGGAGCTACTTTGGACAGAGAATACGCGGGGCGCGCCGCTGCAGCCCGATCAACGGGAGAACCACCATGAAGAATCCGCTTGATTCACTCTGGGGAACGATCATTTCCGGCCTGATCCTCACCCTGATCCTTCACTACGCCGTCAAGTATTACCTGGGAGGCTGACCATGGACTGGGTGCCCGCAAGCTCTCGCTGGATCCACCTCCTCGCAGGTGTGATGTGGATCGGCCTGCTCTACTACTTCAACTTCGTCAACGTGGCCGCGGCGAAGGCGGCTGCGGCCGATGGCACCGCCGCCGGCATCTCCAAGCACGTCATGCCCCGCGCGTTGCTCTACTTCCGATGGGCGGCCGTTGTAACCTGGCTTTCCGGGGCAGCGCTCCTGGGATCCAATTTCGGCTTCGCGTTCCTCCTGCAGAAATCCCATGTTGCGATCGGCATAGGTGCCTGGCTCGGCACGATCATGCTGATCAACGTCTGGGGGCTGATATGGCCCAATCAGAAAAGAATCCTGGGGATGGTGCCCGCGACCGACGAGGAGAAGAACAAGGCGCGGCGCCTCGCATTCCTTGCCTCGCGAACGAATACGATGCTCTCAATTCCGATGTTGTATTTCATGGCCGCGGGAGCACACACGGCGCTATTCTTCCGCTAGCCTGTTCGACCAAGAGAAAAACGGGTGGCGCGAGCCACCCTTTTTTTCGCCCCTACGAACTCAACGGCTGCCGGGGCCTTGTCGAGTCCGAGGATGCTCGCACCCGCCTTGATCCCTCTTGCGGAGAACCACCCCTGGGTCATCTCCAGCGCGAATTTGGCAGGCGCTACCGCGCAATGCGGGGTTTCGGTCTGGGGTTGCATGTCCGAAATGCTGACGATTTTTCCCTTTTCGTCAAGGAAAGCGACCGAGAGCGGGATCAAGGTGTTCCTCATCCACATGCAGTGAACCTCGGCCCGAGGGAATAAGAAGAACATGCCTTCGTTTGGACCGAGCGATCGCCGAAACATGAGCCCCTGCGCGCGCGTCTCGAACGTGTGAGCAACTTCGGCCCGAATGAGGTGAATGCCGGCTGAAAGCTCCATGGTCGGCAACTGAGCGAAGACGACGTTCGCGGCCATTGCGGCCACGGTGGCGCCCACCGCCGCGAGAACCCACCTTGCCATATCTGCCATACCTTGCGGAAGAAACAAAAAAAGGCAGGGACTCGAACCCTGCCTTGGTTTTGCCAGGTCGCGACCTACTTCTTCATTTCGTCCTTCTTGGCGTCTTTCTTCGGGGCGGCCTTCTTCGGGGCGGCCTTCTTCGGGGCGGCTTTCTTGTCGCTCTTCTTCGCTTCCTTTTTCGCCTCTGCCTTCTTTTCCATCGGCTGGGCGCCGGTGTGGGACGCGGCCAGAGCCACGCCGCTCGAAACGGCAAACACGGCGGCCACCAGGATGGAGATCAGCTTCCTCATGTTTTCCTCTCTGTGAAGTTAAGGATCAGTCTACGACCAGTCCTTTGCTTCGGAACCAGTCCCTCCCACTAACGCCCTGTCGGCTCGGAGGTTGACACAGTCACAAGAGGAACTCAAGCCTGCGCGACTCCAGCCGACGAAATTTCCTTTTAAGAATCAACCAGCTCGACAAAACACGCGCATCCTTCTCCAGGAAAGACCTCATGCAGCGATTCGCTATAATGCCGCCCAATCAAGAACGAAACACCCGCCTATTTTGCGGCCACTGTGGCACCGCAGGCCGCGCTGAACGATTCCTTCCGTAGTCAGATTGCAGTCGATCCTCCCCTACCTCGATGTCGAGCTGAAGTACTACGATCTCGGCGTCGAGGCGAGAGACAAGAAGTGATCAAGTTCGCTGAGGCTCTCGAAAAGGTCTGCATTGATGTAGTGGAGACCGGCAAGATGACGAAGGACCTGGCCATCCTGATCCGCCCGGACCATCCCTTTCTCACCACCAACGAGTTCATGAACGCCGTGGACACGGAGCTCAGGCGGCACATGTACTGACACGCATGCTCGCCATCGGGAAAAGCCTCCCGATGGAGGTTTTTCTCGGTTCAAATCAACCCCCGACCCCGGTTATCCGAGGCCGAAATCGAACGGGGACCTGAAGCGTCGGGCGGCGACACCGCCCAAGCGAGTCGCGAGCTGTCAGCTAGCGGACTGGATGTTCGAAGCCTGCTTGCCTTTCGGGCCTTGCGTGACTTCGAACTGGACCTTCTGTCCTTCCTTGAGCGTCTTGAAACCGCTCATCTGAATCGCGGAGAAATGCGCGAACAAATCCTCCCCGCCGTCGTCCGGGGTAATAAAGCCATAACCCTTGGCATCATTGAACCACTTAACCGTACCTGTTGGCATAGACCCTTCCTGAATTTTTGAAACCGAGAAACGTCCCAACTATGCCTGTACTTCAACGCAGCAGAGGGATTTGACGCCTGCAAACCGCATGGAGGACAAACACAGGGAAGCCTTTTACGCGCTTTGTACAGCGGCGTCAAGTGCCCCAAGGAGCCTCAACCCCTTGTTCTGCCGAGACGTTTGAGGTTGAATGAGGCAGCGGGTATCTTCGAACGGAGGCGTTACCCACTAACAGGATGCAGCATGAAGCTCGCGGCTTTTCAGCCACAACAGTGGCGACGGTTTGACGGAGTGACTCTTCTGACATAAGTTGTAATGTATGGCAACGCGTACGCGAGAAGGCGCCTTACTCGAGGCAAAGAAGGCCAAGCTCAAACCGCCTCCCCTGTTCAAGGTCATTTTGCTGAATGATGACTACACCCCGATGGAGTTCGTTGTCATAGTCCTGCAGAAATTCTTTTCCATGACCCGGGAAAAGGCGACGCAGGTCATGCTCAAGGTCCATCGCGATGGGATGGGGATCTGCGGGACTTATCCGAAGGACGTCGCCACGACCAAGGTCGAGCAAGTCGTCGGCTATGCACGCAGGAACCAGCACCCGCTACAATGCGTGATGGAGCCCAGTTGATTACCCAGAGGATGCTTGGATAACAGATGATCGCTCAGGAACTCGAAGTCAGCCTTCACATGGCATTCGTGGAGGCGCGTCAGAAGCGGCATGAATTTATCACCGTCGAGCACCTGTTGCTGGCGCTGCTGGACAACCCGACCGCCGCTGAGGTATTACGCGCCTGCGCCGCAAACATCGATGAGTTGAGAAAAGCGCTCGCGGATTTTATCTCCGCGCACACGCCCACGGTTGCCGGCACCGAGGAGATCGACACCCAGCCGACGCTGGGCTTCCAGCGCGTCATCCAGCGTGCCATCCTGCACGTGCAGTCCTCTGGCAAGAAGGAGGTCACCGGAGCGAACGTTCTGGTCGCGATCTTCGGCGAGAAGGACTCGCACGCGGTGTATTTCCTGCACCAGCAGGGCGTAACGCGCCTGGACGTAGTCAATTACATTTCGCACGGCATCACCAAGACGCCGGCCTCGAAGGAGGCGAAGGCGGGGGGCGAAGCCGAGCAGGAAACCGCAGGCGACGAGCAGCAGTCGGGCGGGGCGCTCGAAACCTACACGCTCAACCTGAATGCGCAGGCGCTCGTCGGCAAGATCGACCCGCTCATCGGCCGCGAGCGCGAAATCGAGCGCGTCATCCAGACATTGTGCCGCCGACGCAAGAACAACCCCCTGCTCGTGGGCGAAGCCGGGGTGGGCAAGACCGCGATTGCCGAAGGGCTTGCCCGCCGCATCGTCGAGGGTCAGGTGCCCGAAATTCTCACCCGTTGCCAGGTGTACATGCTCGACATGGGCGCGCTGCTCGCCGGGACCAAGTACCGCGGCGACTTCGAGCAGCGGCTGAAGGCGGTGCTCAAGCAGCTGGTCGACAACCCGAACGCAATCCTCTTCATCGACGAGATCCACACGCTCATCGGCGCAGGCGCCGCTTCAGGCGGGACGCTGGACGCATCAAACCTCTTGAAGCCCGCGCTCTCGTCCGGCGCATTGAAATGTATCGGTGCGACCACCTACAACGAGTACCGCGGAGTTTTCGAAAAAGACCACGCCCTGTCGCGGCGCTTCCAGAAAATCGACGTTCCCGAGCCTTCGGTCGAGGAAACCGTTGCGATCCTGCGCGGCCTGAAATCGCGCTTCGAAGCGCACCACGGGATCAAATACAGTGGCCCTGCGCTCACCAGCGCCGCCGAGCTCTCCGCCCGCTACATCAACGACCGGCATCTGCCCGACAAGGCCATCGACGTGATCGACGAGGCGGGCGCCGCGCAGAAGATCCTGCCCAAGTCCAAGCAGAAAAAGGTCGTCGGCAAGATCGAGATCGAAGAGATCATCGCCAAGATCGCGCGCATCCCGCCCGCCTCGGTGTCGCAGGACGATCGCGCGGCGCTCAAGAACCTCGACCGCGACCTCAAGGCCGTGGTATTCGGACAGCATCAAGCGATCGAAGCGCTCGTATCGGCGATCCGCACCGCGCGCTCGGGTCTTGCCAATCCGCAAAAGCCGATCGGCTCCTTCCTCTTCAGCGGTCCCACCGGCGTCGGCAAGACCGAGGTTGCCCGCCAGCTCGCTTACTGCATGGGAATCGAGCTGCACCGCTTCGACATGTCGGAGTACATGGAGCGGCATGCGGTTTCGCGTTTGATCGGCGCGCCTCCGGGATACGTCGGCTTCGACCAGGGCGGCCTGCTCACCGAAGCCGTTACCAAGAAGCCCTACGCGGTGCTCCTGCTCGACGAGATCGAGAAGGCGCACCCGGACATTTTCAACATCCTGCTCCAGGTGATGGATCACGGGACTCTCACCGACAACAATGGTAGGAAAGCCGATTTCAGGAACATCATCGTCGTCATGACGACCAACGCCGGCGCCGAGGCGCTCAACCGGCCGGTCATGGGCTTCACTGCCAAGAAGGAGCCCGGCGACGAGAGCGTCGAGATCAAGCGGCTGTTCTCGCCGGAGTTCAGGAATCGGCTTGACGCGACCATCTCGTTCAAGTCGCTCGACCACGACATCATCCTGCGCGTGGTGGACAAGTTCCTCATGCAGCTCGAGGTGCAGCTCCACGAGAAGAAGGTCGATGCAGTCTTCACCGATGCGCTGCGCGAGCATCTTGCCAAGCACGGTTTCGATCCGCTGATGGGCGCGCGACCGATGTCGCGGCTGATCCAGGACACGATCCGCCGGGCGCTCGCTGATGAGCTTCTCTTCGGCAAGCTGGCGAACGGCGGCAAGGTCACGGTGGACATCGACGCGAACGGCAAGATTGCGCTCAAGTTCTCTGAGGAAAAAGTGCCCGAGGTGGCCTCCGGAGACCTGAGCGTTTCCTGATGGGGAACCGCCGCAGGTAGCCCATCACGGCACTCTCGCCCCTTGACATTCCCCGCGGGGCGGATGGAAACTCGACCTCGCAAAACCCAAGAGGAGGGCCCATGGGTCGCGCAATGATTGCCGCCGCGTTCGTCACTGGCGCAGCTCTTGCCTCGCCGGTCTCGGCCCAAGGCACCGATCCGAATCTCGGCCGAAATCTCGCCGCAGCCTGCGCCAATTGCCATGGCACCAACGGCGTAAGCCAGCAGGGTATGCCGAACCTCGCCGGCCAGCAGGGGACCTACCTGGCCCAGCAGATGAAGGACTTCAAAGCCGGCGTGCGACCCACAACCATCATGCACCAGCTCGCGAAGGGCTATACCGACGAGCAGATCGACGCACTCGCCGCGTATTTCTCGGCGCAGAATAAGTAGGGAGCTACCATGGGCCGATTCAGCCGACGCGAGTTTCTGAAAGTCTCGGGCGCCACTGCAGTAGGCGCCGCGACGACTTCTGTGCTTCCGGGATGCGCGACGCAACCCGAAGCGCCGCCCAAACCGATCGGACGCGTCATCGTCATCGGCGGAGGTTTCGGCGGGGCAACGGCCGCCAAGTATTTGCGCATGTGGAGCGGGGGCACGATCGAAGTTTTCATGATCGAGCGCGGCAACGAGTTCATATCCTGCCCCACATCCAATCTGGTGCTGGGGGGCAGCAGGAAGATCGGCGACATCACGCGCAGCTACGCCAAGCTGCGCGACTACGGCGTTCAGGTGATTCGCGACGAAGTGACAGCAGTCGACACCGCCAAGAAGCGCGTGAGGCTACGCCGCATCGAGGACCTGCCCTACGACCGACTGGTCGTTTCGCCTGGCATCGAGCTGATGCATGACCAGATTCAGGGCTACGATGCCGAGGCGCAGAAGAAAGTTCTGCACGCCTGGAAGGCGGGCCCCGAAACGGTGGCGCTGAGACAGCAGCTCGAGTCGATGCGTGACGGAGGGGTCTACGTCCTTGCGGTTCCTCGGGCACCCTACCGCTGCCCGCCCGGTCCGTACGAGCGCGCATGCCAAGTCGCGTCCTACTTCAAGCAGGCGAAACCCCGTTCGAAGGTCCTGATACTCGACGCCAACGAGGACGTGGTCTCGAAAGGCGCGCTGTTCAAGGCGGCCTGGCGTGATCTGTACGGCGGCATGATCGAGTTCCGCGGCAACAACGAGGTCAAAGCCGTGGACGCGCGCGCGGGCACCGTAAAGACAGACTTCGACACGATCAAGGGTGATGTCCTCAACATACTGCCGCCGATGCGTGCAGGCGACATCGCCCGCGACGCCGGTCTCCTGACCGGAAACACCCGCTGGTGTGGGATCGATTGGCTGACCATGGAGTCACTCGCAAAGAAGGAAATCCACGTCCTAGGCGACTCGACGCTCTCGGCTCCAGCGATGCCCAAGTCGGGCCACATGGCGAACAACCACGCCAAGATCGCGGCGGCCGCGATCATTGAGCTCATGAACGGGCGTGCCCCGAATCCCCAACCGGTCATCGCCAACACCTGCTATAGCTTCGTCAGCGACAAGGAAGTGATCCACGTCGCTTCGGTTCACCGTTACGATCCGGCACAGAAAACGCTAACGGTCGTCCCAGGGGCGAGCGGCGTGTCCTCCAGCCGCAGCGACATCGAAGGCGCCTACGGCTGGGCGTGGGCTCAGAACATATGGGCGGACATGCTGGGCTAAAGCCCAGCATGTCCGCCCATATGTGTTCTTCGCCCTTCTGTAAGTTATGAACGGAGGGAGAGGGAGAACCCTCTCCCTCCGTTACCTTCCTCTCCCCGCGCCCCAGCACGTCACAGCGTCGTATCCTCAGCCAGGCATAGGCACGCGTACCCTGCGTTCGAGCCAGCGCTTGCGGCTCGCTTCGGAGAACCCCGCCGTCTTGAAGCCGAGAGCGGTTGACCGGCGCCAGAACAGGGCTTTCAGCGACTCGTCGTCAAGCTCCGTAGCGGTGAGGCGCCGCACCCTGTCTCCTTCCAACGCCGCCACCGGCAACCCGTCGCGAAAGAGCACCCGATTGTTGGCGATCGCCGCGACGCGAGCCTCCGGGGTCACGATGCCGACGAGGTTGAGCGGGTCGGCACCGCAGATCGCAACAAACTCCCCATCCCTCTCGCTCCTGCGCACCGCGCGCAGGCGGCCCACTGCATCGGGCAGCGCAAACTGCTCGCCGCCGAACCCTGAAACGAACCGCCCGCCCCGGATCTCCCCGCGCGCTTCGAGCCGCCGGTACACCATTGCGAGTTCCCGCCAGGTGGGCAGCCGCGACTCGCGCACAAGAAGCGCCCGGAACACCACGCCGTAGCGGGTCAGCAGTGCTCGCGCGATCGTCTCGATGCGCTTTCCGTCCTCGACTGCCGCATCGCCCCGCAGCAACGCCCAGCGTCCGGCGGTGTCCACTTCGTAGCTGTGCCGGCGACTGCGCGAGCGCCGCTTGTGCTTGTCGGATGGCGCGAGCAGCGCGCGCAAACCTCCGAAGCTGTCAGCGGTGACCAGGCCCGAGCCCGCGAGCTCACCGAGCGAGCGCTCGGCGTGCGTGCGCAGCTGCCCGGTGGCGGACACGATCTCATGGAAAAACGATGCACCCCGAGAGCGCAGTGTCTCGTACACGGCACTCGCCTCAGAGCTCAACTCGCCGGTTTCCAGGTCGGCTGAGGGGCGCCACAGCCCTGCGTGCTCGCGCAGCATCAAAGCGATCGGCGAACTGCGCAGCGGTGCCTTGCCTGACCCATTTGCTGAAGAGAGCCGGCCCCAAGCCACCCGCCCGGAGAGGCAAAGCCTGTCGATGAAATCGGGTTCATAGTCCTGCACGCGCGCCGCGAGCACTTCGTGCTCCCATGCGCCGGCCGGGACTTCGTAGCCGTCGAGCTGCTCCATCACCGCAGCAAGGCCCTCGAAGCCCTTCAACCTGGTTTCGCCTGCAACGTGCTGCCAGTGCAGCAGGAACCGCATGAAATC
>Ga0208454_1000431_pt1 | contig 24589 bp, 24 predicted proteins | sample EasRivMeERMZT100_FD_187530 | JGI IMG/M metagenome (GOLD analysis project Ga0208454, IMG submission 187530) | Soil microbial communities from meander-bound floodplain in the East River, Colorado, USA - East River MetaG ERMZT100 (SPAdes) (version 2) | ecosystem: Environmental > Terrestrial > Soil...
CCCGCGTTGTCGGCGGATTTCGCCGCGGGCGCCACGGCTACCGATATCGCCGGCGCCATCTGGTCGACGAAGATCCGCTACCTTGGCGTGGGCGCGATGCTGGTCGGCGGAGTTTGGGCGCTCATCTCGCTGCGTGGCTCGCTCGTGGCCGGCATTCGCAGCGGGCTCGCGGCTGCGAAGCGACGCGACGATGCGGCTTACGATCACCGCGACCACGACGCGCCGATGCGACTCGTGCTGTGGGGCATCGTGCTGTTCGTGATTCCGCTGTTCGTGCTCTACGCGAATGTCGTCGACACGCTGGGCGTCGCGGTCGCGATGACGGGCGTCATGGTCATTGCGGCGTTCCTGTTCTCGGCTGTGGGCGGTTACTTGGCGGGTATCGTCGGCTCGTCGAACAGTCCGATCTCCGGCATCACGATCGCGACGATTCTCTTGACCTCGCTGCTCCTGCTGGCACTCATGGGCAGCGGTGCGCCGAACGGCCCAGCGGCCGCCATCATGGTCGGCGCCGTGGTGTGTTGTGCCGCTTCGATCGGCGGCGACACGCTGCAGGATCTAAAGGCGGGCTACTTGCTCGGCGCCACGCCGTGGCGGCAGCAGCTCGGTCAGTCGCTTGGCGTCGTCGCCTCCGTGCTGGTGATGGCGCCGATCCTGAACTTGCTGCTGCATGCTTACGGTTTCGGCGCGCGTACGGCCGAGCACCCGCAGGCGCTGCTCGCGCCGCAAGCGAATCTCATGGCCTCCGTTGCGCAAGGCGTGTTCGGCGCGGGATTGCCATGGGGCATGATCGCCGCGGGCGCGTTGCTCGGGCTCGCGATCATCGCCTTCGACGTGTATCTCGAGCGCAGCGGCGCGAAGTGGCGAATGCCCGTGCTCGCCGTGGCGGTCGGCGTGTACCTGCCGTTCGAGCTCGCCGTGCCGATGCTCTTGGGTGGCATCGTGGCCTTCGTGTCCGCGCGGCGCCGGCCTCGCCGGGCCGATCCCGAGCACCCTCATGGTGTGCTGTTCGCGGCCGGCTTGATCACGGGCGAGGCGATGATCGGCATCCTCATGGCCGTGCCAATCGTTCTCTCGGGCGATGCGGCCGTCTTCGCGCTGCCATGGAACCTCCCCGCCGGCGTGGGCTTGGCCGTGGTGGCACTCGTGGCCGTGGCGCTCTACCGGGTGGCCGTGGCAGTCCCCAAGCGGCGATGAAGCCGCTCGACAGCAAGCTGCCGAAGGTCGGCACGACGATCTTCACGGTCATGTCGCAGCTCGCCGTGCAGCACCAGGCAGTGAACCTGTCGCAGGGGTTTCCGGACTTTCTGCCGCCCGCGGGCTTGCTCGAGATCTTGCAGCGCTGCCTCGGGGAGCGATACCACCAGTACGCGTTGATGCCGGGCTCCTTGGCGTTGCGGGAAGCGATCACCGGCAAGCTCGCGCAGCTCTATGGCGTTGCGGCCGATCCCGTCGCGGAGATCACGATTACCAGTGGCGCGACGGAGGCGATCTTCGATGCCATTGCCGCCGTGGTCCGCCGCGACGACGAAGTCATCGTCTTCGATCCCTGCTATGACTCCTACGAGCCGTCGATCACGTTGGCCGGGGGCCGAACGGTGCATTTGCCGCTCGTGCTGCCGGATTTCACGATCGACTGGGAGCGCTTGCGCGCGAGCTTGAGCGCACGCACGCGTCTCGTGATCGTCAACTCGCCGCACAATCCGAGCGGCGCATTGCTAACCACTGCGGACTTCGAGCGGCTGGCCGAGCTGTTGCGGCCGTATGACTGTTACCTCTTGAGCGACGAAGTCTACGAGCATGTGGTGTTCGACGGCGCCCGGCATGCCACGGTGCTCGCGAACGCCGAGCTCGCGGCCAAGAGCTTCGCCGTGTTCTCGTTCGGCAAGACCTACCACGCGACGGGCTGGAAGCTGGGCTATTGCGTGGCGCCGCCGGCTCTTTCGGCCGAGTTGCGCCGAGTACACCAGTACGTGACGTTCTCTTCGACGACGCCGTTGCAACAGGCGATCGCGGAGTACCTAGCTGCGTATCCCGAGCATCATGTGAACCTACCGGCGTTCTATCAGGAGCGGCGCGACTACTTCGCGGGATTGTTGGCGGCGACGAAATTTCGCGCGCGCCGCGCGCCGGGCACGTACTTTCAGTTGGCCGATTACAGCGAGATCTCGTCGCTGCCGGACGTGGAGTTCGCGCGCTGGCTCACCGTGGAGCACGGCGTTGCGGTGATCCCCGTGTCCGTGTTCTACGACCAGCCGCCGGAAATCCGGCTAGTGCGCTTCTGCTTCGCCAAGGAAAACGCGACGCTCGATGCCGCTGCGGCGCGGCTGCGCAGGCTCTAGTCCCGGCCCCGTTAACGGCCGTCGTGCTCGGCGGTCGTGAGCTCGTCGACGAGCGCCAGCATGTCCTCGTAGCTGCCTGCTTGGCCGCCGTCGGTAGTGTATTTGCCGTTGACGACGATCGTCGGCACGCTGCCGATGCGATAGCGACGGCTCAGCTCGTCGGCGCGTTGCAGCTTGGCGTGCACGGCGAAGGAGTCGAACGCCGTCTTGAAAGCGGCTGCGTCGACGCCGAAGCGGCCAAAAAACTCTTGCAGCTTGGCTTCGGTATCGAGCATGTTGGCGCGCTCGTGGATCTCGCGAAAGAACTCCGAATGCATCTCGGCGCCTTTGCCGAGCGCTTCGGCCGTATAAAACGCGCGCGCGTGCACTTGCAGCAGGGGATTCCACACGGCCGGGACGCGGACGAAGCTCACGTACTCCGCAATGCCGGCGCGCCAACCCTCGAGAGTGGGGTCGAAGGTGTAGCAGTGCGGGCAGCCATACCAGAAGATCTCGGCTACCTCGACCTCGTCGGGCCCCGAGCTCGTGGGCTGGGTGGGTGACAACCGCAGGTAGTGCGTCCCCATCTGGAAACGTTCGGAGGTCGGGGCAACGCTGCCCGCGGTGGTTGCCACGAGGTCGGGCTCGGGAATCGTGCCCGCGGCTTCAGCTGCGGCGCTGTCCTCGACCGCCGCCGCGGGCGGGTCGACCGCGGCGATCGGCTCCGGGCCGGGCTCGTTCGAGCCGCCGCAGCCAGCGATCAAGAGGCTCGCCAGAATCCACAGATTTCTCGAGTCCATTCGGCAAATCTCCGGAAAGGCTGCTGGGATCGGCTAATTCAGACCTTGGACGTAGCTCGCGAGCGCACGAATCTCGTCTTCGCGCAGCAGCGCGGCTTCGTTGCGCATCATCTGATTCAGACTGGCGTCGGTGGTCCGCTCGCCGGCCGCATAGGCTCTGAGCGCAGCGGTCACGTACGAGGCGTGTTGGCCACTGATGCGGGGGTACGCGGCCAACGGATTGCCGTCACCCGCTGGGCCGTGGCAGGCGATGCAGGCGGCAATGCCGCGCTCCGGCACGCCGCCGCGATAAATCTGCTGGCCGAGCGACACGAGGGCCGGGTCGGCGCCCTTCGGCGTCGGTGTTTGCGTGGCGAAGTAAACGGCGAGATCGAGCATGTCCTGATCCGAAAGCAAGTCGGCGAACGGCTTCATGGTGACGTTCACGCGCTCGCCGTTCTTGAACGCGAGGAGCTGTTTGACGATATAGGCGGGGTGTTGACCGGCGAGACTCGGCCAGTCGGGCGTGACGCTGTTGCCGTCGGCGCCATGACAGGCCGCGCAGGTCGCCGACTTGGTACGGCCGGCATCGACCGAGCCTTCTTGCCCTTGCACCGCGCCCGAAAGCGCAGCGGTGCCCAGCAAAATCGTGACCAGCCAACGGTTGAAACGCACGGAGTTCGTAGTCGCCACTATCATTTGCCCGTCCAAGCTCGCGATCGCCATTGTTTTTACTGGAAAACGGCGGCCGATTGTACACTAAACATCCCGCCCTTCAGCAGCGAACGCGTCCCCGCTACCCGTGACCCCCGCCACCTTTTTGAAGAGTGCCGCGAGCCCCGCCGATTTCCCCGATGACACGGGGCAAGAGGTTGCGTTCGTCGGCCGCTCGAACTCCGGCAAGTCGACGGCCGTGAACTTGCTCGCCGGCGTGCGCAAGCTCGCGCGCGTGAGCAAGACGCCGGGCCGCACGCAGCTCGTGAACTTTTTCGCCGCCGGTGTCGATCGGCGACTCGTCGACCTGCCAGGCTATGGGTTTGCGCGCGTCACGCCCGAGGTGCAGGCGCGTTGGCGCCGCCTGCTCGAGGCCTATCTCGCCGAGCGCCGGTCGTTGGTGGGCCTGGTCGTGACCGTGGATATTCGTCGTGGGCTTACGCCGCTCGACGAGGCGCTGCTGCGCTGGATCGAGCCGCGTGGGCTGGCCGTGATGATCCTGCTGACGAAGGCCGACAAGCTGAGTCGCGGAGCCGGGTTGACGCGGCAACGACAGGTGGCGGAGGCGGCTCCAGCCGGCACACTGCTGACACGCTTCTCGGCCATCAGCCGCGATGGCGTACCTGAGGCTCAGGCGTGGCTCAAAGCTTGGCTCGGTGGGACGGATTAAAAGAGGCCCCGGGTGCGGGATTCAGGGGACGCACCCGGGGCGCCAAACCCCGGCGGGGTGGCCGGGGTTTCGTACCCCGCTTAGGGAGGATAGCGGGGGCACTCGTCCTGAGTGCCGGATGTTTAGTCCCCGGTCCCACGGAGAAAGTTCCAACGGCCGGTCAGTGCGCCTCGTCCCAGTTGGCACCGACGCCGGCATCGACGCGCAGCGGTACGCGTAGCTCGGCCGCGCCCTCCATGATGCGTGCGACCGCCGCGCCGACGGCTTCGACTTGGTCCTCGGGCGCTTCGATCACGAGCTCGTCATGCACCTGCATGATGAGCCGCGCTTCGGGTCGCTGCTCTTCGAGCCAGGACGCCACGCCTAGCATGGCGCGTTTGATGATGTCCGCGGCCGTGCCCTGCATTGGCGCATTGATGGCGCTGCGCTCGGCATACTGTCGCCGCTGGGCATTGCGTGAGTTGATCTCGGGAAGGTGCAGCCGCCGGCCGAACACCGTGCTCACGTAGCCCTGACGCCGGGCGCTGTTGCGCGTCTCGTCCATATGGCGCTTCACCCCGGGGTAGCGCTCGAAGTACAGATCGACATAGGTCTGCGCTTGGCCGCGCTCGATGCCGAGCTGTTTGGCGAGGCCGAAGGCCGACATGCCGTAGATCAGGCCGAAGTTGATGGCTTTGGCCGAACGGCGCTGCTCGGCCGACACCTCGGCGAGCGGCGTATTGAACACCTCGGCGGCGGTCGCGCGGTGGATATCCAGGTCGTTGGCGAAGGCCGCGAGCAAGCCTTCGTCGCCCGACAGGTGCGCCATGATCCGCAGCTCGATCTGCGAGTAGTCGGCGGCTAGCAGCTTGAAGCCCGGTGGGGCGACGAACGCCTGGCGGATGCGCCGCCCCTCGGGCGTGCGGATGGGGATGTTTTGCAGATTCGGGTCCGACGACGACAGTCGTCCCGTGGCCGCGACGGCCTGGTGGTACGAGGTGTGGATGCGCCCCGTGCGCGGATGAATCTCAGCCGGCAGCTTATCGGTATAGGTGGACTTGAGCTTGGCCAGGCCGCGGTACTCGAGCACGAGCCGCGGCAGATCGTAGCTCTCGGCGAGCTGCTCGAGCACGTCCTCGGCTGTCGACGGCTGGCCTTTCGGCGTCTTGCCGAGCACGGGCAGGGCGAGCCGCTCGTAGAGGACCTCTTGCAGCTGTTTCGGCGACCCCAAGTTGAACGGTCCGCCGGCGGCCGTGTAAGCGGCCTCTTCGGTTGCGGCCATCTTCAACGCGAGCTCTTGGCTCTGCTCACGCAGCAGCCGCGCATCGACGCGCACGCCGGTGTACTCCATGCGCTCGAGCACGCGCACGAGCGGCCGCTCGATGTCCGTGTAGACGCGCGCCACCTCAGGCAGTGCCTGAAGCTGCGGCCAGAGCGCTTCGTGCAGCCGTAGCGTCACGTCGGCGTCCTCGGCGGCGTAACGCGTGGCGGTGTCGAGGTCCACTTGATCGAAGGTGATTTGCTTCGCCCCCTTGCCAACCACGTCCTCGTATTTGACGGTGTCGACGCCGAGATAGAGCGCAGCCACGGAATCCATGTCGTGCCGCGTCGCCGTCGAGTTCAGCACGTACGACTCGAGCATCGTGTCGTGCTCGATGCCGCCGAGTCTGATGCCGTGGTTCGCGAAAATGTGCGCGTCGTACTTCAGATGGTGCCCGAGCTTCGGCGCCGCGCTCTCGAGCCACGGCTTGAGCCGCTCGAGCACGGCCTCACGGTTCAGCTGGTCGGGCGCTCCGGGATAGCGGTGCGCGAGTGGAATGTAGGCGGCTTCTCCGGTCGTGACGGCGAGCGAGATACCGACGAGCTCGGCCTGCATGTAGGCGAGGCTCGTCGTCTCGGTGTCGAGCGCCACGAGCGGCGCGGCTGCGATGCGCTCGCACCAGCGTTCGAGCTCGTCTTCGGTGCGCACGGTCTCGTAGCGGCCCGCGCTGGCTTGCAGGGCAGTGGGTGTCGGCGCGGCCTCGTTCGTGGTGGGAGTCGCCGCCGTCGGGCGTTGCGTCGGTGTGTCGCCGCCGCGGGCGCGCCGCAGCAGCCGGCTGAACTCGAGCCGCTCGAACAGCGCGGCAAGCTGCGCGTTGTCGGGCTGGCGCAGCGTAAGGTCGCCGACCGTCAGCGGCAAATCGAGGTCGCAGCGGATCGTCGCGAGCTCGCGGGATAAATCGAGCGTGACCAGCGACTCGCGCAGGCGCTCGCCGACCTTGCCTGGGATCTCGGCGGCCCGCGCCTTCAGCGTCTCGAGATCGCCGTATTGCTGCAGCCACTTTACGGCGGTCTTCGGGCCGACCCCGGGGACGCCCGGAATGTTGTCGGAGGTGTCGCCGACGAGGGCCAGGTAATCGATCATCTGCCGCGGCGTTACGCCGAATTTCTGCTGCACGCCCGCGCTGTCGAGCGTGGTGTTGTCCATCGTGTTGACGAGCGTCACGCGCTCGTCGACGAGCTGGGCCAAATCCTTGTCGCCGGTCGAGACGACGGTCGGTGTGCCGGCCGCCGAAGCCTGTCGCGCCAGCGTGCCGATGACGTCGTCGGCTTCCACGCCCTCGATGCGCAACAGCGGAATACCCATTGCGGCGATGGCTTCGAGCAGCGGCTCCACCTGCGCGCGCAGGTCGTCCGGCATCGGTGGGCGGTGCGCCTTGTACTCGGCGTAGAGGTCGTCGCGGAACGTTCGTCCCGGCGCATCGAACACCACAGCCATCTGCTCGGGCGCCACTTCGTCCACTAGCTTGTAGAGCATGTTGACTACGCCGAGCACGGCCCCCGTCGGTTGCCCCGTGGCCGTGGACAGCGGCGGCAGCGCGTGGAAAGCGCGATAGAGGTACGAGGAACCGTCGACGAGAACGAGCGGTTTAGCCCTCATTCTCGCGCTCGTCGTCCTGCTCGTCGGGCGCCGGTGGCGGCGGAGGCTGTGCGACGGGCTGCGTGCCAGGCAGCACGAGCGGTCCGCGTTGCCCGCAGCCGGCCGCCGTTACCGCCAACAGCGCTGCGAGCGTGACGGCGCGCACCGTGCGTCGATAGCGTGACGGCGTCACTTCGCCGGCCCACGCGCGAGACGTGCGGCGATACGTCGGTAGGCTTCGCGAAATGGAATGCCCTCTTTCACGACGAGCTCGTTGGCCTGCTCGGCCGCATGGAGCTCGGGGCCGAGCGTAATGTTCTCGGGCCGGAACCGCACTTTCGGCAGCGCGTGCGCCATGATGGCGAGCACGTCCTCGGCGAGATCGATGCCGCGAAACAGCGGCGCCTTCAATCGCTGCAAATCGCGGTGATAGCCCGAAGTCAGCTTGGCCGTGATCGCTAGCGTCTCCTGTAGCGCGCCGAGCACGGTCGCTTGAGTACCACGCACGAGCTCGAACACGTCGGGGTTGCGCTTCTGCGGCATAATCGACGAGCCCGTGGTCATCTCGGCGGGCAACGTGACGTAAGCGAATTCGCTCGTATAGAAGAGCAGCAAATCGCTGGCCAACCGGCCGAGGTCGCCGAGCAGCAACGCGATCTCGAACAGCAGCGACGCTTCGGCCTTGCCGCGCGACAGCTGCACGGCGGTCACGGGCTCGTGCGTGCGCTCGAAACCGAGTGCCAGGCGCGTGGCCTCACGGTCGAGCGGCAGGTTCGGCACGCCATAGCCCGCCGCCGAGCCGAGCGGATTCTGCTCCGTGCGGCGCAGGACGCGCTCGATGCCCGCGCGATCGTCGGCGAGCTCGGCGGCGAAGCCGCGAGCCCAAAGCGCCACGGAGCTCGGCATGGCGGGCTGCATGTGCGTGTACCCCGGCAGCGCGATGTCGCCCTGCTCGCTGGCGACCCTCTCGAGCGCCGCCGTGACTTGTGTCGTGGCTGCGGCCAGCTCGCCGATCGCGTCGCGCAGATAGAGCCGCAGCGCGACGAGCACCTGATCGTTGCGCGACCGGCCGAGATGTACGCGGCCGCCGGCGTCGCCGATCCGCTCCGTGAGGCGCCGCTCGAGCGCGCTATGCGCGTCCTCGTCGGCCAGCTCGATCGACCACTCGCCGGCCGCGTGGCTCGTGGCCAGGGCCTCGAGGCCGGCGCAGATCGCGGCGCAATCCGCCGGGCCGAGCAGACCCTGCTTCTCGAGCATGCGCGCATGGGCGATCGACGCCCGCGCGTCGTACGCCACGAGCCGTTCGTCGAGGCGATGATCCTCGCCCGCCGTGAAGCGCAGGATTCGCTCGTCGAGCGGCAGGCCCTTGTCCCAGAGGCGCGGCATCGGCTTAGCTCGCCTGTTCCTCGGGCCGCAGATGGTCGGTGTCGTTCACCACGAGCGTGCCCGTGCCTTCGTTGGTGAACACTTCCAGCAGTAAGCTATCGGGCTGCGCGTACGAGATCACGTGGACGCGCGGCACGCCGCCCGAAAGGGCGCGCTCGATGGCCGCCACTTTCGGCAACATGCCGCCGGAGATCTTGCCCTCGTCGCGCAGACGACGCAGGCCCGCGCGATCGATGTACGAGATCAGCGAGCGCGGATCGTCCACCGAGTCGAGGATACCGGGCGTGCCCGTGGCCATGATGAACTTCTCGGCGTGCAGCTCGCAGGCGATCGCGGCCGCAACGGTGTCGGCGTTGATGTTGAGCAACGTGCCCTGATCGTCGGCCGACAACGGGCTCACGATCGGCACGAGCTCGTTGTCGAGCTGCTTCACGATGATGCTCGCGTCCATGCCGTAGATGTCGCCGACGAAGCCATAGTCCACCGTCTCGTTCGAGTCGCCGCGCTGCACGGGCGGCCGCTTGGTGGCTTTGATCAAGCCGCCGTCGACGCCGCTGATGCCGATCGCCGGTACGCCGAGCGCACGACACATCGCGACGATGCGTGTGTTGATTTCGCCGTTCAAGATCATCGTCGACACTTCGAGCGTCTGCGCATCCGTGACACGCCGGCCGTCGACCATTTGCGTCGTCAGTCCGAGCCGCTTCGACAACGCCGTCGACTGTGGGCCGCCGCCGTGCACGAGCACGACGCGAATGCCCACTTGGTGCAGGATGCCGATCTGCTCCATCAGCGCGCGCGTGGTCTCGGGCGAGACGAACGCGTCGCCGCCCGCTTTCAGCACGAACACCTTGTGTTTATAGACGCGCAGATAGGGCACGGCATGCCGCAGTGCCGTGACGACGATGGCGCGTTCGTTGGTCGAGAGTTTCGCGTTCATGGTCTTCAGCCTTTCATCATCCGGTACAACACGGCCATCTGCGCGTACAAACGGTTACGCGCTTCTTGAATCACGACGCTGCGCGGGCCATCGAGAATTCGATCGGCCACCTCCACGCCGCGGCGCACGGGCAGGCAGTGCATGAAGTGGCAGTCGGACCGCGCGTTCGCGAACCACGGCTCGTCGACGCACCACGTGCCAATGAGCGGCTCGCGCAAGGCATGGTCGCCGAGCTTGTCGCCGTAATGACGCGTCGAGGAGTACGACTTCGTGTATAGCACGTGCGCACCCTCCATCGCCTCGCGTCGGTCGGTCGTCTCGGTGATGCTGCCGCCCGATTCGGTGGCGGCCTGGCGCGCCTTATCCATGATGGCAGGAGGCAGCTCGAAGCCGGGGGGGCGAAGATGGACGACGTTCATGCCGCGCTTCGCAGCCATGTGGATCGTCGCGGCCGACACGGCGAGCGGCAGCGGCCTCGGGTGGTAGCCCCACGACAGCACGAACTTGCCGTGCGCCGGAACGGCGAGGTCGTCGAGCGTCTTCCAGTCCGCGAGACTTTGGCAAGGATGGTCGATCGCCGACTCCATGTTGATCCACGGTTTGTCGATGAGATTGGTCAGGTTCCTGAAGTCGGTATCGGCGATGTCGTGGGCCAGATCACGGCGTTCGGCGAACGCGCGCAGGCCTATCGCATCGCCGTACGACGCGATCACCGGTATCGCCTCGCGCACGTGCTCGGCGGCGGTGCCGTCCATGACGATGCCGTAGCGCGACTCGAGACCGTGGATCGACATATCGGGCGAAATCACGAACGCGCCGCCGCCGAGCCGAATCATGGCGGCTTGGAACGACGATAGCGTTCGCAGCGACGGGCTCAAGAACAGCAGCGACAGCACCTTGCCTTCGAGTGCCCGCGGCTCGGGTTTCGCGTCGAGGCGTGCCGCCAGGGCAATGAGATCCTTGATTTCGGCTTGCGAGAAATCGGCTAGGTCGTTAAAGCGGCGCATCGGCTAGATCCTCCAAAGCGGCAGCCAGGCGTTGAACGTGATCGGTCGAAAGAATGAGCGGCGGCAAGAGGCGCAGCACGTGCGGGTCGGCGCTCGTGCCCGTCAAGATGTCGCGCGCCAAGAGCGCGTCGCGCACGGCCGTCGCGCGCGGCCGAGTCTTGAGTCCGAGCAGGAAGCCGCGCCCCTGGATACTTTCGACCGGCCCTACGATGCACGTGGCGCGAATCGTCGCGCTCACGTCGCGGACGTTGGCGAGCAGGTTGTCGCGCGCGATCACGTCGATCACCGTTTTGATGGCCGCGCAGGCGACGGGACCGCCGCCGAACGTGGTGCCGAGCGCGCCGGCTTTGAGCTCGCTCGCGATCGTGTGCGGCAGCAGGACGGCGCCGCACGGGAAGCCGCCGCCCAAGCCCTTCGCCACGGTGAGCAGATCGGGCCGCACGTCGAAGAGCTGCGCGCCGAACGGGGCGCCGAGCCGACCCATGCCGGTCTGCACCTCGTCGATGATCAGCAGAGCGCCGTGCCGGTCGCATGCGGCGCGTATCGCGTGCATGAACTCGGGCGCGAAATCGAAGGCGCCGGCCAAGCCCTGCACGGGCTCGATGATGACGGCGGCCGTGCTCGAGTCGACCGCAGCGTCGAGCGCCGCGACGTCGTTGCGCGGCACGAACGCCACGTCGAACGGTGTGCGCGGGAAGCCGTACCACGACTTCAGGGCGCCGAAGGTGACCGCGCCCGCGGCCGCCGTGCGGCCGTGGAAGCTGTGCTCCATGGCGACCACCTTGGCTCGGCCAGTGACCTTGAGCGCGAGGCGCAGCGCATTCTCGTTCGCTTCCGCGCCGCTGTTGACGAAGAACACGCGGCCGAGGCCCTTCGGGCCGAAAGCCGCGAGCCGCTCGGCAGCCTCGTCGCGGACCTTGAGCGGCAGCGCATTGGTCTGAAACACGAGGTCGCGGCTTTGCCGCGCGATCGCGTCGCTAAGGTCGCGGTGGCCGTAGCCGAGCGCGGCGACGGCGTGGCCGCCGTACAGATCGAGCACGCGCCGACCGGCGGCGTTCTCGAGAAATACGCCCGTCCCCTTCACGGGAGTGAAGGGCAGCATCGGATAAACCTCGTTGAGATGCGCGCCGATGGCGGCGATCTCGTGTGTCGCTACATTCATTACAGCCATCCCGCCGCGGGTGCGGTCAAACCGGTTGTTTCGGGCAATCCGAGGAGTCGGTTCGCCCATTGGATACTGCCGCCGGCCGCGCCTTTCAGCAGGTTGTCGGCGACGGAGCAAATTACGATCGTGTCGCCCTGCGCGCTGGCATGCAGCGCCGCGTAGTTCGTGGCGACGATGTCTTTCATCTTCGGCGGCTCGTTCTCGACGCGCACGAACGCGGCGTCGCGATAGTACTCCCGCAACGCTTCATTGACTTGCGCCGCCGTGAGCCGTGCCTTGGCGTGCACGAAGGTCGTTGCGTGAATGCCGCGGGCGAACGGCCCGGAATGCGGCACGAAGCCGAGCGCCACGTCGCGGCCGGTGGCGGCCTTGATCAAGGCACGCACCTCGGGGTCGTGGCGATGCTTCAACACCTGATAGGCGAACAGATTGCTCTGCCGCAGCGGATGGTGCGTGGTGTCGCGCGGGGTGCGGCCGGCGCCCGTGCTGCCGGTGACGGCGCTGACGAAGAACTCATCGGCCACGCCGAGAGCGGCGAGCGGCACGATGGCGAGCAGCATCGTGGTCGCGAAGCACCCCGGATGGGCTGCGTGGGGCGTTTCGATGCTCGCCAAGTGCTCGGGCAACGCGCAGGTGAACGCGGGCAGCAGCGCGGGAGTGGCGTGCGCGTGGCCGTAAACCGCCGCGTAGGCCTCCGACGTCGTGAAGCGGAAGTCCGCCGAGGCATCGACGACGACGAGTTCGACGCCTGAGCTCGCGGCGGCCGTCAGCAGCTTGTCGATGATCTGCGCCGAGGCGCCGTGCGGCGCAGCGGACAGGACGAGCCATTTCGGCGCCGTGCGCAAGCGCTCGATCATTGCCTCGAGCGAGACGAACAGCTCGTGCGGATAGGCGGGGGTTAAGTGGGGAAACGTTGTGGCCACGGACTCGCCGGCCTGGCTCGACGACACGACGCCGTCGAGCTTGAGCAGCGGGTGCGCGTCGATCAGGCGCAGGAATTCCCCGGCCACGTAGCCGGAGCCGCCGAGCACGATCGTCGGGACCTGGTTGCCCGTGCTCATGCGCTCGCCTTCACCGTCCGTGTCTGCAAACCGATGGCCTGTTGCAGCAGATCGCCGAGCTCCGCCGAGCTTGTCATCGCATTGAGCGCGGCCACGTTGGAGCGCTCTCTGATGATGTCGATGCCCACCTGATTGTCCGTGGCGGGACCCGAGATCACCGTGGGCTCGATGCCGAATTCCTCACGCAACAGCTTGGCGCCGCCCCAGGCGCCGACCGGATCGTTGGCGCACAACACCATGGCGGTGATCACGCCGCAGATTTCCTTGTCGCGCAAAATCGCTTCCACGCCGTACGCGCCGAGCAGTCCGTCGCCGAGCTCGAATACGATCGCGTCTGGCTTCTGCTCGCCGAGCTCATTGAGCAGACTGCGGGTGAGCGCCGGGGCATTCTTCGACGTGGTGGCCACGATGCCGAAGTCCGAGAACATGGCTATGTGGCGCGCGCCGGAGTCTTCCATCGCGAGGATGTCGCGGCGTAACGCGACGCCGGTCGACTTGAAGGCGTCGACCACGAGGCCGTTGTGGCGGAAGCGGCTCACGATAGCGCAGGCCGCCGCGGTCTTGCCCGAGTTCATGCAAGTGCCCGCGATCGCGACCACGGGCACACCTTCGATCGTCAGTGGCACGTTGGTCTGCAGTGGCTCCGCGGCGACGCGTGCGGGCACGCCGACGCGTTGGCCCAGGTACGGGAAATCGAGCACCACGCCGAGCACGCGGCAGTCGAACGGCTCGCCGTGCGACGGATTGATCGAGTCGCAAATGCCGATCACGCCACCGAGGTTCAAGAGCTGCACGATGTCGCCCGGCTGGAGCTGCGTGGGCAAGTGCCCCGAATAGCCGAACAACGCCTTGCGATGCCCGAGGGCGCCGACCACGACGTCACCCTTCTTCACCTCGGCCATCCGGCCGCTCGTGAGCTCTAGCGTGTTGTAGCGCGACTTGTTGTTGAGGACTTCCACGGCAATCAGCACGCCTTCTTCGCAGGGAATGCTTTCGCTCACGCGGATCTCTTGGCCCAAGTCTGCGGCCACGGCGACGGAGGCGATCTTGTCTACGAGTACCGAGCGCATGTCACGTCCCTCCGGCCCGGGTATGGAACATCCCGGGCAACGCCATGATCTTCGAGAAACCGAGCGCATCGGCGCTCGTCCACTCTCCGGCCGCCTCGCCGTACTTACCGCGGCTCACAGCCATGAGCGAATGCGGCGACGTCACGCCGAGCACGAAGAGACTGCCCGGCCGCAGCTGCACGCGGACCTTGCCCGTCACGCGCGCTTGGGACGAATTGAACAATGCCTCGATGTCGCGGCACGCGGGGTCGAGCTGCTTGCCCTCGTGGATGAATTGCCCGTAGATCTGGCTCGCGGGTTCTTTCACCAACGACTGCGTGTGCGTGAGCGTGAGCTTCTCGAGCTCGCGGTGCGCGTTGATGAGGACCTCGGCCGCGGGAGCTTCGAATGCAACTCTGCCTTTCGTGCCGATGATCGTGTCGCCCAAATGAATGCCGCGGCCAATACCGTATCGAGCAGCGATGCCCTCGAGCTTCTCGATCAGCGCCACGGGGTCGAGACGCTCGCCGTCGAGCGCCACGGGCACGCCGGACGCGAACTCGACCCCGATCTCGCTGAAGGACTCGAGCTTGTCGAGCGCGCCGGCGCTCAGCACCCAGGCGGACTCGGGAATGCTGCCCTTGGAATCCAGCGTCTCGGTGCCGCCGATCGTCACGCCCCAGAGGCCGCGATTGGTGGAGTAGGCCGAGCCGCGTGTCGGCACGGGCAGCTTGCGCTCCTCGAGGAACTTCACCTGCGCGGGGCGCTGCCAGGAGTGGTCGCGCACGGGCGCGAGAATCGTGAGCTGCGGCGCCACGGCCTTGAGGACGATCTCGAAGCGCACCTGGTCGTTGCCGGCGGCCGTGCAGCCATGAGCCACGGTGTCGGAGCCGAGCCGCTTCGCGAGCTCGGCCAGGTACTTCGCCTGCAGGCCGCGCTCCGCGCCGACGCACAGCGGATACATGTTGCCGCGACGGATATTACCCATGATCAGATACTTGATGACCTTGTCGAAGAACTCCGCGCGCGCCTCGATGATGTGGTGATCCGCGGCGCCGAGCGCTCGCGCCCGCTCGTCGAGTTGGCGCGCCGCGGCCGCGTCGATTCCGCCGCAGTTCACGGTTACGGTGACTACGGGCCGGCCGTAAGTCTCCTTGAGCCATGGAATGCAGAACGACGTGTCGAGACCGCCCGAGAAAGCGAGGACGATTGGGTTAGCTGAAGCAGTCATGTCGATGCCTTTTTCGGATGCAAATGTTGCCGTAATCGGCTTCTCAGCCGGCGTTGTTGATTCGAGCCCACGGTGGCCACGAAGATCGTGTCGTCGCCCGAGAGCGTGCCGACGATCTCCGGCCAGCCGATCCGGTCCAACGTGACGGCCACACGTTGTGCCGCGCCCACCACGGTGGCAATCACCAGCAAGTTCGGTCCCGCGGGACGAATCTCGCGCACGAACTCCGCGACCACATGCAGCGACTCCGCGTTGCCAACCTCGGCTGCCTTCGGCAAGCTGTAACCGTTCTTGAGCTTCGCAGCACCGAGGTCCCGGAGATCCCTGCTTACACTCGACTGCGTCGCCGGGAACCCTGCGGTGCGCAGCAACTCGACCAGCTCCGCCTGGCGGTTGATCGCATGCTCCTCGAGGAGCCGAGCAATCGCTCGGCGGCGCTCGTTTTGTTCGAGAGTCGCGCTCGGCATAGTGAGTCGGGTGAATAAAGTTGCGCATATAATAGGGCGTATGCGCAAATTAGCAATAGGTAGGTCATGCAGCAGTCGACATCTACGGAGCCGCTTCTAGAAACCCTGGAGATCGCGACGGGACCGGAGCCGCGGCTGGCGGTGATCTGGCTGCACGGCCTCGGCGCCGATGGCCACGACTTCGAGCCGATCGTGCCGGAGCTGCCGTTGTCCGTGGCGGTGCGCTTCGTTTTCCCGCATGCGCCCGTGCGGTCGGTGACCGTCAACGGCGGCATGCAGATGCGCGCCTGGTACGACATCCTCGGTTGGGGTAGCAAAGTCCCGCAGGACGCGGTCGGGATTCGGGCCAGCGCGGCGGCGGTCGCGAGGCTCATCGACCGGGAGGTCGCACGCGGCGTGCCGGCCGAGCGCATCGTGCTGGCCGGGTTCTCGCAGGGCGGTGCGATAGCGCTGCATAGCGCATTGCGCGAGCCGCGGCGCTTGGCGGGGGTGCTGGCGTTGTCGACGTATTTGCCGCTGGCCGAGACGCTGGCCGCGGAAATGAGCGCGGCGAGCGCCGGGTTGCCCATTTTCATGGCGCACGGCACGGACGATCCGATCTTGCCGCTCGCCATGGCCGAGGTGTCGCGCCGCGTGCTCGGCGCCGCGGGCTATGCGGTGGACTGGCACGTGTACCCGATGGCGCATGCCGTCTGCGCCCCGGAGATTGCCGCGATCCGGGCGTGGCTAGCGACCCGCGCCACGTGACGCAGGCGCGGCGCGCGGCTCGAGCGCGAAGGTCTCCCTTATTTCGCCGACCAGCCGACCGGCTCCGTTGAAGGACCGCTCGGCGAACGTCAGCATACGGCCCGTGTCGAGAAGAATGACGGTGGAGCAGCGCGTGCCGTAGACCGGCCCGGCGACGAAATGGGACGCCCGATAGCGTTCTTCGGCCGACTCGCCGGCGCTGCGTTCAGCGAGCAGGGTGAACAACGGCTCGAGGGGCTCGTCATCCTGCAACAGCTGCTGCACGCCGTCGCGGGCGCTCGCGGTCTTCGGCCACTCGGTACCGTAGGGCGCGTTACTGAGCGCATGCACGCCCGCGCCGAGCTGCCGCGACGGCGCACGATTGCTGGAGTAGCAGAGCTCCGCTCCTTCGAACAACAACAAATTGAACCCGGCATAGTCGGCCGCAGCCGCGTTCAGCCGCTGCGCGTAGCGCGCCGCCGGCTCACCGCTCGCCAAATAGCTCGCTGTAAGCTCGCCACGCGAGCGCGGCGCCGCGCGCGCCTCACCGTCGCGCACGTTGGTGACGGCGGCAATGCGCCCACGTCGGTCGGCGCCGAGCCAGGTGCCGCCGGCCAATAGGTCGCGACCCCCGAACACGTCCGGCCGCTCCGGCCACCAAGCGGCGGTTTGCGTGGGCCGGGCGTGGCGTTCGTCGCGGTTAGCGGCGAGCAGCAATGGGTAGCGGTCCGCTACCCCGAGTGCGATGACGATGAGACACATGGCAGCGAGCTATTCGGCGACGGGTAGCGGCTCCGGCGCCCCTTGCTTGACGATCCTCAAGTCGAGCTTGATGTTACGCGCCGGCCACCGCCACGCACAGAAACGCTCGTAAGACTGCAGGCCGAAGATCGCTACCCACAAACGCTGTGGCAGTGTCTTGATCGCCGAGCCGAACGACAATCGACGCTGAATGAGCTCGTAGCGGGTATTCGGCAGCAGTGAGCCATCGACGATTTGGTCGGTGAAGAACAAAGAGAAGTGCTTGACGTGCGTTGGATCGATCCACGAGTCGCGCGACGAGTAATGCGGCGTCTCGATATGCAACGTCGCTCCGTTGCTCGCGACCCGATGCGCTTCGGCGAAGAAATGCAGCGTGTCGTGCAAATGCTCGATGATGTGGATCGCGCGAATGCTGGTGAAGGTGCCGTCGGCGAACGGCCAGGGTTGTCCGGAATTCAGGTCGAATACGACGTCGACGCCGGGGAAAGCTCGGTAATCGAGACCCACGAACCCGTCGAGCTTGCGCGCCCCGCACCCTACGTCGAGCTTCCGACTCTCCTCAGCCATGGCCAAGAATAGCTCATGGCATCGGCAACCGAGAGTCCCCTTACGTATCGAGCGTCCGCCCCGCTTAGCTCGCAACGGGCAGAAGCTCTGCCGTCACGCCCATGGTCTCAGCGAAGAGCAAACACGAAGGGCAAGGCGAGCGCGGCAACGACAGCAGATCGAACACGTAGGCGATCGAGCATTTCCGGCAGCGGGCGATGCCGAGCTCGTCGCCGCGACGAATGCTCGTGAGCAGGTTCCAGCCCCATTCGAACGACAGCGTGTGGTTCGGGACCAGGAAGTCGAAGCTTTCGAAGCACTCGCAGAGCTTGTGCCCCCAACCAATGCTGCCCTTGAGATTCGGGCCGGGCGGTTGCTCGATCGAGAACAAGCCATTGGCGAGCAATAGGTTTGCGAACACTCCGGATTCGAGCGCGCGCTGCGGTGTGCGCACGAGCGGGCCAACACGCGTGGGGGAGCGGCCCCGACGCCGTTTGACCGGTGCCTCGGTGAACTTGAAATAGGTGGTGTAGAGCTTGCGAATGCGATCGTCGTGGAGGCCGGTCAGGTAGCGGATCGTGCCTGTTCTAGCCTCGTGGTGGATCATGCGCATCGCCAAATCGAACTTGGCCTGCTCGCCGCGATAACGGTCGTCGGTTGCCCTCATTTCCCCTTTCCCCCCGTTTCGGCAACATTCGGGAGCTTAGCCTACATTTACCATTAGTGGTATTTTAGGACCATATATGGCAAAAACACCCGAAAAATAGGCCCCGCTGCCCATGCCGGTGTCGCCGAATTTGGATCACCTGCAACAGGTCCAGGAACTCAATCGGGCGTTCCTGGCGTTCATCCAAGCCCGTCTGCACGAGCAACTCGATTGCCTCGGCTTGCCCACCGCTGCACGGTCGGCATTGCGCCTGGCGAGCCCGGCCCTGCTGGACACCGTTGCGGCGTTTCCGCAGGCGCTATTTCGTTTGCGCCTCGGGCCGAACGTAAGCCCCGTCCTGCACGACGCGGCGCGCTTCACAAGCGATGCGTCACTGCACGAAATGGTCTCAGCGATTCTATGGTCGGCGCGCTACGCGAGCTGGTACAGCGCCTATCAGGCACGCTTGTTGTTCGGGCTCGAGGCCGCCGAGATTCAGAGGTTACGCGCGCTGCCGTTGGCCGAGCTGCAGCGGCTCGCGTGGACGGCGGGGATTCTGCAGTGTGCCTTCATCGACAAAAACTGGCTGTGGCAATGGTTGTTCAGGGCCACGCAGCCAGAGGCCCGCCAGCAGCTCACGCTGCTCGCTCTGCAGCCCGGCATCGAGCGCGACTGGCCGCAGCGCCGCCCACCACAGCCCGTCGCCTGAGCCGAGCGCTACCGTTACAGTTCTTTGCCGTTCCGGCGGCGCGTCCATTTACAATAGCCGCCCTCGGAGCTTGCTCCGGCAAAGGCACTCATGGACGCGTTAGTCATCAAGGACCTGCGTAAGGTCTATCGCAACGGCGTAGAAGCACTCAAAGGCATCGATCTCACGGTTCGCGAAGGCGACTTCTTCGCGTTGCTCGGCCCGAATGGGGCCGGTAAGACCACGACCATCGGCATCATCACCTCGCTCGTGCGCAAGTCCGGCGGCTCGGTGAGCGTGTTCGGTTACGACCTCGAGAAGGATCGCGATGCGGCCAAGTCCTGCATCGGCGTGGTGCCGCAAGAAATCAACTTGAACATGTTCGAGCGCAACGACCACACGCTCATCAATCAGGCGGGCTACTACGGCGTGCCGAAGAACGTGGCGGAGGCGCGCGCAGAAAAGTACTTGAAGGCGTTGCACCTGTGGGACCGGCGGGCGGGTATAGCACGCACGCTATCGGGCGGTATGAAGCGCCGGCTCATGATCGCGCGGGCCCTCGTGCACGAGCCGCGCCTCCTGATCCTCGACGAGCCCACGGCGGGGGTCGACATCGAGATCCGTCGCTCGATGTGGGATTTCATGCGCGAGATCAACGCGGCGGGTGTCACGATCATCCTCACCACGCATTATCTCGAGGAAGCCGAGAGCCTGTGCCGCAACATCGCCATCATCGATGAGGGTCGTATCATCGAGAACGACAGCATGGCCAACGTCATCGGCAAGCTGCAGCTCGAGGTGTTCGTGCTGAGCGTGCAGGAGGCCGTGAGCGTGGCGCCCGTGCTCACGGGCTATACGGTGCGACTGCGCAACGAGCGCGAGATCGAGGTCGAGGTGGCCAAGGGGCAGGGGTTGAACGACGTATTCGCGCAGCTTTCAGCGCAACGGCTACACGTGGTGAGCATGCGCACCAAGACCAATCGGCTCGAGGAGTTGTTCATGCGGCTCGTGGAAAACAAGGATGAGAGGCGATCGGCATGAATGCTCCGTCAGTGCGCAGCACCGCCGCACCAAACCTTCTGCGGATCAATCTGGTGGGTCTCTGGACCATCGTCCGCAAGGAGTCCCGACGCGTGGTGCGGATCTGGATCCAGACCATCGTGCCGCCAGCCATCACGATGACGCTGTATTTCATTATTTTCGGCAGCCTCGTCGGCTCGCGGATCGGCAACATGGACGGCGTGCCGTACATGACGTTCATCGCGCCCGGGCTCATCATGATGGCCGTCATTACGAACTCGTTCGCCAACGTGGTGTCGTCGTTCTTCTCGAGCAAGCTCATGCTGCATCTGGAGGAGATGCTCGTCGCGCCGCTGGCCCACACGACCATCGTGCTCGGCTTCATCGTGGGCGGCGTGGTGCGCGGCTTGCTCGTGGCGGCGCTCGTCGTGGTGGTGGCGTTGTTCTTTACGAACCTGCACGTGGTGCACCCACTCATCACCTTCACGACGATTTTACTGACGGCCGTGATCTTCTCGGCGGCGGGCTTGTTCAACGCGATCTTCGCCAAGACGTTCGACGACATCTCGATCATTCCAACGTTCGTGTTGACACCGCTCACTTACTTGGGTGGGGTGTTCTTCTCCATTTCCCTGCTGCCGCCGTTTTGGCAGAAGGTGGCTCTCGCCAATCCCATTCTCTACATGGTGAGCGCGTTCCGTTACGGCATGCTCGGTTCGTCCGATATTCCGATCGGCGTGGCCTACGGCATCATGTTGGCGTTCGTCGTGGCCCTGTTCGTCGCCATCCTGGCACTGCTCAAGCACGGTCGCGGCGTGCGGGCCTAGTGTGTGCGGCCGGTTCGCATTGTTCGCCCCGGCCGCTGTGCTCGAGGAGTACTTCGCGCTCACAGAGGCCACGGCAGCGGAGCTGCCGCCGCGCTATAACCTGACGCCCGGGCAAGCCGTGGCCGTTGTCCGTGAGCACGACGGCCGGCGGCGTCTCAATTTGCTGCGCTGGGGGCTCGTGCCGTTTTGGGCGAAGGATGCGGCCATCGGCCACCGGCTCGTCAACGCGCGCCTGGATGGAGTCGCTGCCAAGCCGGCGTTCCGCGAGGCGTTTGCGCGGCGTCGCTGCTTGGTCGCGGCCAGTGGCTTCTACGAGTGGGGCGAGTCGAGCCACGGCCGGCGGCGGCCGTTCTTCGTCCGAGCGAGCGAGGAGCCGCTGCTCGCGCTCGCGGGTCTCTGGGAGCGATGGCGCGGAACCGACGGCCAGCCGCTCGAGACCTGCGTGATCGTCACGACGGAAGCCAACGCTACGCTCACGCCGATTCACGACCGCATGCCGGTGTTGCTGGCGCGCGCCGATCAGGCGCTATGGCTCGACGCGCAGACCAGCACGGCCGACGTGGTCGCAATGGCGGCCCGCGCGCCCGTGCTCGACGTGTGGCCCGTGAGCACGGCCGTCAACGATCCGCGCCACGACGACGAGACGCTGATCACGCCCGCGACCGATACGCAGTGACGCTTCGCCGGCTACTCGGGTGTGAGTAAGAAGCGCTGACCTAGGTAGCGGAGCACCGCGCCATTCGGCGCAATGGTCAGGACCTCGGGACCATCGACGAGCCGCTCGCCCTCGACATACTTGCGGCCATTGATGAAGACGAACCGATCCTTCGGCCGCTCGGTGTAGGCGTGCAGCTCGAGCCGCAACTGTGGTAACGCGATGCCCTCGGCGGCGAGCGATGCCGCGCTCGGCAAGACGAGGTCATTCGCGGTTGGAGCGGCCGCGGCAGCGAACGACGCAGGAGCGGACGCTGTGGTGTCGTCGCGCGGAGCGGCATGTGGCGCCTCGAACTCGGCTCCTTGCGACAGTGAACGCGTCGCGATCGGCGCCCGCTCGACCTGGCGGTTGGCCGATGCCGCCGCGGCAGGCGCAGTGGCCGTCGGCAGGGCTGCGGTCGGGGTTGGGGGTGGGATCGACAACTCGCGCGTCGTGGTCACGGGGGCCGCGGCCACGTCCGCGGCGTCGAGGCGCGTTTGCGCGCTTTGCCACCAGGCGCCGCCGAGCCCGAGCACGGCAGCGGTGAGCACACCGATGACGATCAATGTCCAACGCGGTAGCTCGCGCCGCGGTGTCGCGAGCGGTATATGTGCTAGCACCGGCGTGCTCATGCGTCGCCGCTCGTGCTCCGATTTGCGCAATGCGTCAAGGATGAACGACACGTTCAGCGCCCCGCGAGCAGTAGCGGCGTGTCGGGCATTTTGAGATCGGCCAACATCGCGATCTTGGTGCGCTCACCGACAACGCCATCCACCGTGAGCTGCCGTTCGCGCTGATAGGCCCGCACGCGGCGCTCGAGCGCGACGTCATAGCTCGTCGAAGCATCGACCGGCGGCTGTCCGCCGTCGATTCGCGCCATCGTTTTGCGCAGCCACAGCACGCCTTCATCGTCGACGCCGGGCGTCAGGTGCCGCGATGGCGCATCCCGCGGCCGCCACAGCAACAGATGATCGCCGTACCAGTAGGAGCTCAGTTCGACGAGCGGCAACTCGAAGGTCTTGCCGTTGGCGACGACGTTGGCGTGCTCGTGATCGAGCGACGCTAGCACCGCGGGATGCTCACTGCCGTCTTCGGCCACGAGAGAGATGATGGTCGGCCAGTTCACGCGGCGCAGCTCGCCGAGCGTGCCGCGACCTTCGAAAAAGCAACGCAACCCCTGCTCTTCTGCTTGCTGGCAGGCTTCGCCGCGCTCGGCGTCGTAGTAGGCCCCCCAAAGGAGGAGTAGCTCGCCGATGGCTTCGTCGGTATCGACATGAAACCCGCCGTCTGCAAGCAGCTCGCCGAGTGCGAGGGGTACGGGTGGCGGCGCTTCGGCTTCCGGGCTCGGTGCCGCCACGAGCGCTCCGGCGCCGGGCGCGGCGGTCGCGCTGTCGGTAGTCACGCGCGCGCCAAGCGCTGGCTCGTCCGGCACTGCGGCAATGATGGGCGCCCCGGCCACACCGGGCGCCGCGGCTGCCGGCAGAGGCACGATCGCGGACTCGCTGGTGGGGCGCCACAGGTTCGTCGTTACGATCGCGAACACCGCGAGCCCAGCTGCCGCGGCTGCGATGGACCACCAGCGCCCTCGTATCCGCCGCGCACCGAACACTTCGCTCGCCGCACGTGCGACGAGTGCGCGGTCGACACTGCGACGATCCTGCGTATAAGCCGCCAGCAACGCGCGGTCGGCGATCACGTTGATGAGCCGCGGGATGCCGCGCGAACGTTTGAACAGCATGTGGATCGCCGCTTTCGTGAACACGTCGCTCTGTGCGCCGGCCACGCGCATGCGATGACGGACGTAGGCGGCCGTATCTTCCTTGCCGAGGGGCTCGAGGTGATAGCGGCCCGTGATGCGCTGCGCGATCTGGCGCATTTCCGGCCGATCGAGCAACTCGCGCAGCTCCGGTTGACCGATGAGAATGATCTGCAGGAGCTTCTGTTTAGCGGTCTCGAGATTCGTCAGCAGCCGCACTTGCTCGAGCAGCTCAGGGCTCAAGGTCTGCGCTTCATCGACGATGAGCACCACCCGCCTGCCGCGCGCGTGCACGCGCAGCAAGTGCGAGTTCAGATTGTCGATGGTGGACTTGACCGCAATCTCACGCGGTAACATGCAGCCGAGCTCCTCGGCGATCGTCTGCAGGAACTCGAGCGTCGTCAGCTGCGGGCTCAGGATCAGAGCGATATCCGCCTTCTCCGGCAGCCGATCGAGCAAACTGCGAATCAACGTGGTCTTGCCGGTGCCGACTTCGCCCGTGAGCTGAATGAAGCCGCCGCTCTCGGAGATACCGTAAATCAAGTGCGCGAGGGCATCCGTGTGGCGCGCGCTCATATAGAGATAACGCGGATCGGGCGTGATCGCGAACGGCTTTTCGTTGAGGCCGAAGAACTCGGTGTACACGGTACGCTCTTCTGCGGTGACCTACACCGCTTGGCGCTATTGGACCTGGATCGTTATTACGCTCGATGCAATCGGTGGATCGAAGGGCACGTGCAAGTGGTCGCCGAGCAACAGCTGTAGGGTGTGGCGTCCCGGTGTGAGCATGAGCTCCACCTCCGTTTGCCCACCGCCGAAGTGTCGATGCTGCTCGTCGTTCGGAATCGGTAGGCCGAGATTCTCCGGCAGCCCCGTGTCGATGAGCAAGTGGTGATGGCCCGCGTCGGCGCGGTCGATTCCGGCGGGTGCCACGCCGATCCCCTTCAAGCCGAACACGACCCGCACCGGGCCCGTGACCGTGGCGCCGTCGGCCGGTTCGATGATGTAGGCGGCAGCTCCGGCGGGCGCGGGTTTGCGCGCCAGGGCTGCTGCAGGGGGCGGGGCGGCGGCCGGTGCTGCGGCCGGTGCTGCAGCCGGAGCGGGCGCTGCCGGCTCTTGCTGTCCGCAGGCGGCCAGGCAGAGAGAGACCAGGATCAAAGCGCTACGCACCGCCATAGGTGCTCCTGCAAGATTATCGAGTCAGATCACTCTAGCACAGCGGTTCGCGGCGGCTCACCGTCCGGCGGTTCGGTGAC
>Ga0208454_1000432_pt1 | contig 24515 bp, 19 predicted proteins | sample EasRivMeERMZT100_FD_187530 | JGI IMG/M metagenome (GOLD analysis project Ga0208454, IMG submission 187530) | Soil microbial communities from meander-bound floodplain in the East River, Colorado, USA - East River MetaG ERMZT100 (SPAdes) (version 2) | ecosystem: Environmental > Terrestrial > Soil...
AGGGTTTGGGCAGGGGTGCTATCCTTTTTGGGCAAACTGCTGATGGCCCGAAGACTTGCCTTGTCCGGTTTATAGATGCTCTTCATCACCGCATAAACAGAAACGCACGCGCTATGGCCCGTATCATGCGCTGCCTGCAATGCGCCCCGTGCCGTCCCTAGCGTGCTGAGCTTGGTGAGATAATTTGACCGTGCGGTATTTCCATCCGTGATCATTGCGTTCACCTGCTCCGGGGTCCTGCCATAGGGCCGGAACGCGGCAATTTCGTCCATGGCGCTCTTGATGTAGCTCAGTTGGGTTTGATGGAAGCTAAACTCTTCTAACATAATGTTAACCCTTCTCTTACGTTCATTAATTATTAATGCGCCGGCATCTGCGGCCATACTCAAACGGCCTCGGTTCTCCTTCAAAGCAGAGAAAATGCCATTTCGGTGATTCCGTGTCTTGATTCGGGACAGCTAGTACTGCGACAACCATGTTTCGTTACATTCCGGGAAAGGTAGGGCGCGTCACTCCGTTGCGCGCCGCAGACTGTCCCATCGCGTTTGAACGGCGCGCACGGAGTGACGCGGGGTCAGCGCGGCGCATTCGAACGGGGTCACCCATTCTTTGCATTCTACATTTGGCTTGTGTCCCGATGAGGGGGAGCCGAACAATCTCCAGCTATGGCCAGAGCTCTGCGCATCGAACGGCCCGGGCGCGGCTTCAAATGTAGAATGCAAAGATGGGTGACCCCAATTGACCATGCGGTTCAGAAGGTCAGCCAGTGATTCTTGAGATCGTCGTCATTGAACACGAACCCACGAAAGGCGAGGATCGCTCCTTAAAGCCACAAGGCCGCTGAATCGGAGTAGCAAATCGCCAAAATATGCGGGGTTTGTGACTTGCTTCGGGCTGAACACTCCGGCTGGTCATTCTGTTTATTTGTTCGTAGAATCTGATAACCAACATGAGCACAGGAAGCAACGCCATCGGCGAACCGGTCAAGGAAGCGATCCCGCGCGCGACCATTGCGCTCACGCTCGCGGCCAAGGCCGGCATTGACACCAACCAGTTCGACGTGAACTACGTCAAAGCCGCGCTCGACACCTGCAAAGGCAAAATCAAAACCTTCAGCGAACTGCCGGCCTACGGCGGATTTTATTTCCGCGACGAAATCACCTGCGACCCCGAAGCCGCGAAGAAAAGTTTCGTGCCCGAAAACAAACCGCGCCTCGAAAAACTCCACGCCGGCTTTCACGCCGCCGATCCGTTCAACGCCGCGACCCTCGAAGCCGCGTTGAAAGCCGTGGCCGTCGAGCTTGGCGTGAAAGCCGGCGTGCTCGTCCATCCCGTCCGCCTCGCCTGCACCGGCAACCCCTCCGGCCCGAGCCTGTATCATTTGCTGGAGGTGATGGGAAAGGAGAAGGTGATGGGGAGAATTGAGCTGGCACTTGGGCAAGCAGAGTTTGGTGGGTAGTTGCACGCTATATACAAAAACGGTTTCCGCGGTGTCTATTAGTATAAGACCCATGACTTTCGCCGGATTGCTCTTTGGCGCCGCAATTCTTTCCGCTGCGGGTGAAACTCACTTTATCTTAAATCGTGAAACTCTCGACGCCGCCTCCGTTGCATTGGAGGCTGAGGCCGGTGTTCTGGGTTCGGATTACGTCTCGACTAACGACGGAACCGCCCAGTTTATCTCGATCCAAACGGATACCCTCGATCGGGACAGCCCCGGCAGCAGCAATCGAGTGGCAACCTACAAGGCGGTTTTTCCCGCTGCCGGCACCTATAACCTTTATGCCCGGGTTCGCGTGAAGGTGGACGCCAATGATGACAGTTTTTTCTATGGGAACGGTTTTGGGATCAAGTCGCCCACTAACTCCGATGACTGGAACACGGTCAATGATCTGTATCAGGGTGGTTATTATGAGTACCCTTCGGATGTCGTCATCGGCAGTGGTTCTGCGGGGATCGGCCTATGGAAATGGCTGAATGTGTCACAACTCACGAACAGCATGACTGAACCGGCCATTGCCTTTACGGTGACCGCCAGCAATCTGGTTCAAACATTTCAGATTGGCGCTCGGGAAAACGGACTCGACATAGACCGATTGGTCTTCGGAAATTCGAGCTACAAGTTCACGGTGGATGACCTCGACGTCGGAGGGATGCCGCCGCCTGCGCCAAAGCCGGCGTCAAAGATTCCACCGAAGCTCCTGCAAGAGGATTTCCAGATCATGCGCCAAGCTCTGGAGCAAGGGCACGCAGGCATTTATTGGTATACCAGCAAAGCCGACTTGGACCGAACGTTCGATCGCGCCTATCGAAAAATCGATCACCCCATGACCGATCTGGAGTTCTGGCGCCTCGCTGCACCAGTGGTGGTTCATATCAAATGCGGTCACACGTATCTTTGGTTTCCAGCGGCATTGAGGACACGGGACAGGACGTCAGTCCCGTACTTACCTTCGGTGGTTAAGGTCCTGCGCGGTCGCGTGTACGTTTATCAGGATTTCGTTACCCCCGGCAGTCCTCCGGAGGGAGCTGAAATCCTCTCAATCAACGGCGTGTCCATGAAGACACTCTTGAAAGACATGCGCACTTTCGTCACGGGTGATGGCAACGGGAACACGGCCAAGGACTGGCACCTCAGTAGTACGGCCGGCTTCTGCCGACGGCTCTACGCCTTCGGCGTTAGAAGCCCTTTCCGAGTGACCTATCGAGCAGCGAATGGGAAGGCCAATACTATCGAACTGGAGGGAATGGCCCAGCCCGATTGGGAAAAAAGATGGATGATGCGAAATCCTGAACCGAAGAACATTGCCGATCTCAAATTCCTGGACGACGGCAAAATCGCCGTGCTCACGATCCGAAGTTGGGACGATCATGTGGACCCGGAACGCAAGCTGACGTTCGAGGACTTCCTCAAACAGTCGTTCGCGCAAATGCAGAAGAATGGAACCCGCAGCCTGATCATCGACGTTCGTGACAATACGGGCGGTGCCGATCCGCCCGGCAAACAGCTTTTTTCATTTCTTTCGGACCATCCCTTCTACTACTACAAGGACATCGTCAGCAACGCGCGCGAATTCGATTTCTTCAAGTATGACTCCGCTGCGAAGCCGATTCCGGCGGACGCCGTCGAACTTCGCAGCGACGGCAAGTTTCATCACACTTGGCATCCGAATCTGGGCTTGCAACAGCCGCGCCAGCCGCATTTTTCCGGGAAAGTTTTTGTCCTGATGAACGGCGGAACTTTTTCCGCCAGCACGGAATTTTTGTCGACGCTCCATTCCCACAAACGCGCGACATTTATTGGAGAAGAAACCGGCGGCGGTTACTATGGCAATACCTCCGGCATGTATCGCGCTAACCTTGAATTGCCCAATTCAAAGTTGAAGTTGCACTTCGGTCTCATGACCTACTATCAAGCGGTGAGCGACGACAATCCCGAGCGCGGGGTCCTTCCGGATTATCCAATCACTCACACGATCGAAGATTTGATAGCGGGCAGAGACAAAGATATGGCATTGGCCCTTTTGCTAGCCCGGTCGAAATAGGATCTGATTGTTATGACTTTAATCATTTTTGTCCCCGCGAGATTCTCAAAAAATCCGGCAGATCGAGATTCGCACAAACCGCATCGTGACCAATTGACTTAATCAAGCGCGATGGGCCTCCTTTTTTAGGAAGCCGTGATCGGCTAGGCGAAAAAATAGCCCAAGGAGCGAAGCGATGAGTGGGTGGGATTACCAATGACGATGTGATCGAGGACTTCGATTTTAAGAAGTTGACCGGCCCGGATGAGGTCGCGGGTGATTTTGATGTCTGCTTCCGATGGAGTTGATTCTCCGCTTGGATGATTGTGTGCAATGATGATTGCGGATGCACTTGCCATGATTGCCAGACGAAATACTTCACGGGGATGACAGAGAATCGTATCCATCGTCCCAAAAGACACAAGGTAGTGACCTTTGATGCGGCGACGGGTGTTGAGGATGAATACCACCAGACATTCGCATTCAGAATTGAAGTAAGGATGAGTCGCGATGTGCGTTTTCCAATAGGCGGCTGCCTGATCCGGTGTTTCGCACTGTTGCATGGCGTCGGGTGTGGGACATTCTCGAAGTGATACGATTTTCCATTCCTGCGGTTGAGCCGGGAATTTTACCGGCTTGATGATTTGATTGATAGGCTTCGGAGCGGTTGCGGGGCAGCCAGTGGAGATGAGGTTTTCCGTTGTGTTCATGTTTTGCGTTTCGTTCCGAAGGAGCGGGACTGCTCTCTTCACCGCCCCGAGAGAGCAGCCCCGCTCCTGACGAAACGCACCCGTCTGCGCCCGCGCCGCCGGGTAGCGGAGCATCTGCAACTGAGTGACGGCGGGCGCAAAGATGTTGCGACCGCCGGCGCGATGTTGCGCGGAGCAACCAGAGGCGCGGGCGTGGGCGGGATGAACACAGCGGATAACCTCATCGGCGGATGCCTGATAAGTGACGAGCGAGTCGGTATTCCGATTCTGCACCAATCCTCGAAGCACTTGAGGAAGTGGTAAAAAATGAACCCCGAATTTCTAACGGCAGAATGGCCGCATTTCAGAATCTCCCCGTTTCAACCGTAAGGCGGATGCTCCAGTGAGTTTAGGCGAAAACAAAATGGAAAGACGGTCGGTGCTGCTGGACGGAGCGGCGAGAGGAACGAACGCATAGTCGTTTCCGCCAAGCGCGACGGGAAGCGGCACGGACCGGCAGTGAACCAAACCGTCGCGGCGCGTGCGTTGGGTTGGCGGAGCGAACTGAGCGCAGTCAGCCGCACGCACGGGCCAGCGCGGCGTAAATACGGCAATGAATCAGGCGATTAAATGATGTTTTTAGTGCCAGTGAAAGTGCCAGTGAACGGGTGATGAATGTGTAATTGGTGAGTAGTTGGTTGGTATTGGCTGCGTAATGCCGAGTGCTTGACAACCGTGCGAAAGCACCTGATTCTATTGGTGTTCATTAGTTATGAGGCTGTTCGCCTCTGGTGGTGGGGTGGTAATTGCGGAGTAGTGAGTTTTGGAAAAACTTCCTTCTTCTGTTCGATTCCGACCCTCGCCTCCAATCAGATCGCCTTTGTTTGCAGGGGGTTGGTTGAGATGGGAGGGTTGAGTTTCACCGGCGTCTTATTTCTCCAGGAGATCATCCAGGCCGAGCTCCACATATGGCTGATCGCATGCTTTATCAAGACCTTTTGCATTTGAAACCCACATCTTTTTTCTTTCAAGGTCATAAACCACGTTGTGAAGGTTATTTTTAGGCATTGCAATCTTTGGAATAACGTCATTCATCAAGACATCAGGAGATATCTTTCCATGATTCTCTTTTAGGGAATCATAGCATTTTTGAGAATCGTAACTGCCATATAACGTATTCTTTAATATTGGAAATGGATTTTTCTCATTTGGCTTAAAAACAGAGACAAAGTCTTTTGTGCTTATGTACCCTCGGGAGTCTTTCGCATCGCTTACAATGAAAGCGTAATAGCTTGTTCTGTCCACGCTCTTCAATATGCCCGAAGCCTGTTCAACATTGTCCGCAAATCGTAAGACATTTTTTAATTCAAATATCATCGGCATTCCGCTCAATGTTTCGCTCGGCCTCGGATGGCTTATTCCCGGCAGCTCTTCTTTTTTATCTGGATAGCCATATCCTCCTTCGCTTACTGCCACTTTGTCAGACATTCCGCTTACAACCCCGGTAAATCCTGCCCACGCAACATTTGCAAAAGGGTTTCCATATCTGGGGTGATAAATAGTCACTGTTGGATGCCTCTGCACACCAAGAAACATAGCGAAATCAAGAACTCGTACCTGATACATCTTTCCGTCAATCGTTCCTTCCCCAAAAACTGAGATTAACGAACATGAAGTTTCAGCCAGTTCAGGCATGGCGTGCACTTTCTTAATCTTCTCCAGATCAACGCCTGAACCATCACTAAGCCCTACCAACTCCTCGCGGTATTCCCGCGGAATGAACCCTTCAATTTTCCTGAATGTGTCCTTCAACGCAGTGTCTTCAACCCTTTTCGCAATCGGCTTGAAAATAAAGTGGGGAAGAGGAAATCTTTTCCTGCCGTTTTTCTTTGGCTTTTTATAATTCTCTTCCGCGTATGCGGCAATGCCCTCAAACATTCCCTCTACATTTTCCTTAACCTCTTTTCTCAGAAGACGGCCTTGCTGATAGCCCATCTCATAAAATGTTCCATAAACGTGCACTACCGGAAGAACCGTATTGCCGTTTCTGATATACTCAATTCTTCCCTCCCGGTTTATGGTCTTGTCGAGCTTTGAATCAGTGTCCGCTATTCTGCTCTTGTATTCCTTTGTGCTTCTTCCAACAGCATCAATAAGAGTCCCGCAACCACTCGTGCCCAAAAGTCCGATAAGCCCCATACCAGAAATGAAATCCCTTCGCTTCATTCCCGGCTCCAGAAATCAATATTATTTAACGATATTCGTGCCATGTGTCAGGCTGGGCTTGTGATGGAGCAGAAGATTTGCCAGTTGGTCTCAGGTCTTGAGCCAGGTAAGGCTTATCTCCTGACGGGCGAGTAAGGACAACTTTACCTTTCATATTTTGCTCGGCCCGCGACACTCGATTCGAACCGTTTGCCGCGATGAAATACAACCGGTTTGCAGTCGCCAGATAAAGCGCATCACCGTTCTGCGCCTGGAACAGGGGTCAGTGATAATGTTAAGCTTTCTCTTACGTTCATTAATTATTAATGCTCCGGCGCGGGCCGGCATCTGCGGCCATAGTCAAACGGCCGCTCGGTTCTCCTTCAAAGCAGAGAAAATGCCATTTCGGCGATGTTTTGTCTTGATTCAGGACAGCTTGTGCGGATGGAAGCGACAGATGTTTTTTCGGCGTCCTAAGGGAGGGCATTTGCGCAACTTCCCAGGACACCTGCCCGGGTTGCACACCTAAAAGCCCAGTGTTGAAACCGACAAAACCATTCTCTGCATGGGCAAGACCACATTTCGAAGTCGCAATACCGTTTTCTAAAGTGACAAGACCGGTTCCAAACTGCGAAGCCTATCTCTGAACGTCACAAGCTTGGTTTCTTCACTGAAAACCCTGACTTCAAAACGTCAAAGCCCATCTTCAAAAGACCAAAGCCTTGGGAAAGTGTCCTGTCTGGCAGCGCACAGTTCCAGAGAAAAACGTTTATGCGCCCTCGCGAACGGCGTATCATGGTATGGGCGACGAGTTCGCTTTCTCAGCAATCGGACGTGCAGAAGCCGCCTAATAGACCAATACGTCATGTGAAAGTTTCGCCTCCTGAACTCTGCCGTCGCAATCGGAACAGAGGAGCCGAGTATTCTCAAGTGTGTAGCCTCTCATTGCCTCGAACCTGTCCAAGATGGGATGACGCTTACGTAATTTAGGCTCTTGGCGAGCTTGCGGCGTAGTCGAGCGGCCTACGGCTAAAGCTCAGCCACGCCGGGTCGGTAGACGTGGAACGTGGTGGGGTTCTCGGCCAACGCAAGGTGCACCCCGGCGTTAGGTGGCAGCGATTTCGTTAGGCGGCAGATGTGGGTGCATCAAATTCAATCCTTACGTCTTTTGTTGCGCGCTTGAACTGCCACTTGGTGCGCTCTGGCCCGTCGATGGTGAGCGTGTCCTTGTCAGCCCAACTGATATTGTATTGCGTGTCCTCTCCGAAACGTGGGTGATTTGGTGTGTCGGTGGACATGATGATCATCTTGAGGAAACCCATGCCTCGCGTCCAGTGGCCAAACTCTCGAAGCTGCTGGTCACCTCGTCGGATGAGTTGCTTGTATGTGCCCTCCGTGTCACCGCCCTCAAACTGAATCGTAATGAGACTGCCGTCAGGTAGTGAGGCAATCCAAGCGCCCAGCAAGCTCTGCTTCATCGCCCATCGATTGTAGAAGATGAGGAAGATGACAAATGCTCCTGTGAGGCCGCCGACTATGAGGAGAAATGTCTTCATTTTCCGAGCGCGTCCATGCCGCCTAACGACCCGAGTGAGCGACCGCCGCCGACCGCGCACTCAAGCTGTGTCTGATGATGTTCATAAATCCAATCGTGTCAAAACCGAGACGCTCAGCGGCGGTTCGCTCGACTCGCTGGTTAGCCTCCTTCTTCATGGGCCATCGCTTCTGCCAGTGATCTGGCAATCTTTCTGATACTCGAAGACGAGGTCGTGGCAGCGACCTTATCGGACAAGGGCGCGCTGAAATGCTCTACCTCCTTCTTCGTGACACCGTGCCATACGGGAAGTATGACCTTCTTTCCGTCCATCTCTCTTGAAACTAGCCCATTCAACTCATACTGCGGCCAATTCTTCGCGAAAAAATTCTTCGAGAGGATGATCACGCCGAAGCGCGAAAGTCCAAGGCCGCGATCTATCGTGCGCCGCAAACTATCTCCGACCTTCAGGGAAAACTCGTCGAACCAGACGCTGAAGCCGAGCTTGCCAAGCTCTCGTGCGAGTGGCCGCGCCACCGCCGTCTTGTCTTCGCTGGCGTGGCTGATGAACGCATCGTATCCGACATCGTGGGGAGCTCTCTTCGACGTGCGAAAATCGTCGGCACTCATCCGCAGCATCAATCCGGTGTGCATCGAGAATGCTTCATCTGCGGAACGAAAAACGCGCTTCGTGTAGAGATTCATCGGCGTGCCGCCGCCGACAACCCACCACTCAGGGTCTTTTTTTTCAGTGGTGCGTACTAAGACAACGACATCCGTCCGTCCCAACAGCGTGAATCGCTCCACAAAGCGGACAGAAAGCACTTTCGTGTGGCCTTCCATCTCGACGTATTCTTTAGCGCGCCGGATGAACGTCTTGAGGTGAATACCCATTTCTATTCTTGGACCGGGTAGGCGCGAGCGGTTGCGCGCTCACGCCCCCCTAAGAACCGGGCGTGAAAGTTTCCCTTCACACGGCTCGAGCCTTGCTAAGAACATCCCGGTTGTGGGGTGTTCCATTACTCGATAAGTTCGATGCATCGTAGTGCATCGTACTCCTCTCGGGTAACTTGGCAATACTGGTATGCGGCCGTCTGCGCTGTGCTCCTTTGGGCGACAGCTCCAGGACGCACCAAGCGACGGGCGTCGCTCATCATTTGCTTTTCCCGGTTTGAGGCGGTTCCACATACTCTTTTGCCATTCAAGACCAGACCGACGTGGGCATATCCGGCGCATTACACGCTGGCGTTGGCTTCTTCGGTCCTCTCCAGGCTGCACCTGCTGTTCCTGCCTTGCGGTGGGAATGCCACCAACGGCCAGCCTTTCCATGTTCTGCATTCGACACGGGATGGATTTAGGTTCGCTCTGTACACCGGCAGTCTTGCTGTTCGCGTCGGGCGACGTTAGAGCGCCCGAACCAAACTGCGTGCCTGTTGGCCCAAGCCTTAAACAGCCTCGTATGGCTTGTTCTCTGTGACGATGCTTGTGAGCGTTCAATAGTTTAACCATGTCCTCCGATTCTAGTCCGCCCCCGGATTGAGGCTTCCAGGTTTGCTACATTGTCGGGAAGGCTTCACACCTCTGACAGTAGTGGCCGAGACCACCGCCCGTCAGACGCATGCTTCCGTAGAATACCTGCGGCGACACGCAGGACTTGGCCTGGACTCGCGTCCAGCCAAGCAGTATCGAATGCAACTTCATGTCGCAACTAACGCCAGAGGTGAGCGACCGCCGCTGACAGCAGCGGTGGAGCGCACAAGGCACTCTCGAACTCCCGCTCGGCGTGGAGCGGAGAAGCGGGGCGGCGGTTCGCTCGACCGATTTTGTTAGGCCAGGACGAAAACATAAGCATCAAATCTTTATGCCAACACGCTTCAAGAATCGCTCGAGTCGCGGCCACAGGTCATCGCGGAGCAACGAGTAAGGTAGTAATGGTGTCTCTCCGGGCTCAATGACCTCGACGGTAATGCCGTACGATTGCTGGATGGCCGTCCGAAAAGCCTGAGTGGCGTCATCGGCAAAACGCCGAGCCGCATCGGCTGTCGAGCCGTCAGCCGCGATGCGAATTATGCTCGTACTTTCGAGCTGCTCCACTCGGACGTCCCTGATCGCACGAAAAGTCTGGTCCAAAAATGCTCCCTTCAAAACCGCGTTCGTAAACGGAGTGATCGAAACTCGCGCGTAACTGCGATAACGCGGACGACCGGACAAGGCCGAGTAGAGCAACGCCAGTGCAAACAGGCCGACGATGACACAGAGAACCATCCGTCGTGTCTTTATGGTTTGCGAGTGCATAGCAACGTCCCTCGCCGGCCTAACGGAAACAGCTCAGCCACGCCGGGCCAAGGGACGTGAACCGCGCAGCGGAACTACCAACGCTCCCCGGCGTTGGCAGCGATTTGTTAGGCGGTTTGTAAGCAGGCGTGCTTTGGAATTCTTTCCACAGATCATCCAAGCTCCTTCCTGTAGCTTCAGTGAACATCCGATCGGAATACGAGTTCTTTCGGAGCTCCACGTTGAGCCGTTGTACAACTTGCTGCCCGTACACTTGATCCAAAAAGACAAGGAATGCACCCGTGCACCAATAGCCCGCAGTATAGTGGGGCGTGGCCGGTTCTACCTGCGGTCCCGTCGGACCATTGGTGCAACCGAGTTTGTAGCACACGTACGCTGCAAGCCCCTCCGTCCAATACCATGTGGACTCACCCGTATGCTGCTGAGCCACATGCGCCATCTCATGCGTCAGGTCCAGTTCTAGACTCAAAGCGTTGCTGCCATACCAGGAGCCATTGAGATAAATTCTTGTCCCGATTGTTTGAGCAGCATTGCCTGCAATCTGCTTCTTGAAAACGATGTCAAACCGGCGGTGCAGCTTCGAGGTGGCGTCCGGCAACAGCGTCAGAACCCTCGGGTAGTTTTCGTTGCCAATCTGCCTCGCACGAAACGCCAGTTCAGCGAGTTCCGGTGTTTCACTGAAATCCACATTGCGAACCGAGGGCCTCATGTTCGCGCACCCAGACAGTCCAGCCACGCCACTGATGAGGATGAAAAGCACGGCCACCTTCATAACGCGTGATCACGGGGTCGGTCCCGCACATTCGCAAGTTTGAAGTTTGGGACAAATCTTCCAATGTGGGGGACTGACCCCGTGAGACCCCGTGATGGCTGTGGGTTCCATCGGGAGACACTTCTAACGCATGTCCCTCAATATAACAAGCAGCAAAGGCAGAACTCTCCCCGGCATCTCATAGATATGCCGAAACTCGCAAGACTGGGATGTGCGCGTCAGCAAGCGCAGAATCCACAAGACCGTCACGGACTCCGCGCTCGAACCTCTCGTGCGTCCTGTCATCCAACTCAATCACAGCAACAACACTCAAGCGCGCCGAATCACAAAGAACAAAGTCAACATGCTTCCCAGTGATGCGATTGAAGGCCGACTGCCAACCACTGCGGCTCGGACTGCGAACAGGCCGAACAATGTAGAAAAGTCGCCCAGAACTTCTTTTCATGATCTTTGCAATAGGGGGGTAGCCGGGCCAGTGGCGGTGAACCGCGCAGCGGAACTATAACCGCTCCCCGGCGATGGCTGCAGCTTGGTTAGGCGGCACCTTGTACACGCTCAAGTTTGTGCCATACATCATTACTTCCCGCCGCCCTTGCCACCAGCGCCACCTTGGCCGCCAGTCTGACCGCCTTTGCCACCAGCCGCACCACCTTTGCCACCAGTATCGTCAGGCAGGAGTTGCTGCCTCTGTTGATCGGAATTCACATTCCGGCTCCCACTGCTGGGCCGAACCTGCGCGAACGCCGTCGTGCCGATGCCAAGTGTCAGAACCATCGATCCTACCAACCACTTCATCTGTTTAAAAATGCATGCACCTTCCAAAAAACGAATGAACCTATGTGCGCGGACTCTCATATTCGTTCATTTCTTGAGTGTTGATATGGCAATCGAGGCGTCTCATGCAATTGGATGGATTACATCTTCGAGGCAGTCAAAGGCCACACGCCTGAGCAGTCGCAGGACTCAACGCCGACAGGTGACAAAAACTCTGCGCCAGGGATAAAGAAGCAGCACGCACCCGACGAGCATCAGCGCGAGCGATCCCGGTTCTGGCACAACGGTCGTAAAGCGCGGTACCAGCGCCAGCGATGGATCCGACGGGTGGAGCCTCCCAGTGGCCGCGTTCACGTCCAGGGCAAACATGGATGAAATCGAATCACCCAAAGTACTTTCCGCATCCAGGAAATAGGGTATTGGCCCAGCCGCAGTGTTTCTTATGTCCAGCAGCAAGTTGCCCTCAGCCGGGTTGTAGAAAAAGAGAGTCGTCAGGTTGATGACAATGTCGAAGTCCTTAGGACCCTTCCCCTGGCCCGGTAAAGAGGGTGCTCAGCACCAGGGGAGCACCGCCAAACACCACAGTATCGTTGCCGCCAATGTTCTGCGCAAAAGTGCTGCTCAGCCCATCCGGGCCCGCAGCCGTCGTGGAAAGATTGATTTGCACATTCGCAAGCGCAAACGAAAAGGGTTCACCAGAAAAAGACGCTTGCGGACGAAAAGCTATCTGCGTGATGAATTCGCCGCCGGCAGCCAGTGAACCAAATTCCGACGCCGCGTGAACCTGCTGATACCGGAAGGAAGAAGGGGTCGCCGTGCTGAACGGATACGACCAGTTTAGATTGCCTTCCACTGAAGCGAGGCCGTTTGGCACGACCACAGTACCGGCCCTGCTCGCTAACGTAGTGGAAACGATGGCAACCCCAAGCAGAAGGGACTTCGCATTCATGAGTACCCTACGTTTTTCATGGAACCGATTAAATTACAACAAAAAATAACTCTAATATATTTTCATGATTGGTAAGCGTCAGAGCCTAATGCTCTGAGATCTACGCCTTGCTATGCTGTCACTCTGTCAAGAAGGCATCTGGTGTGACGCTTACGACCAAGTAGCCGGACCAAAGATGCGGCGACTGCAAGCAGCACCAGAAAGACAAGCGCGATAATGAGTGGTGTGCTGATGTGCATGACGTGCGAAGTCGCAACTAACGACCAGAGCACAGCCACGCCGGGCGAGTGGTGCCGAGCACGCCGCGAGACGGACTCCCGGCGTTGGCTGGCGTGATTGGTTCGCCTCGGGCATGATGAAGTTTAGGCTGGTCTTACCGGGTGTTGGTCAGCGCTTTAGTCAGGGCTTCCTCGAGCGCCTCGCCGCGGAGATCCTGGCCGATGATCTTGCCCTGCCGATCCAGGAGGAAGGTCGCAGGGACCCTATCAATGCCGTATTTGGCGGCGAGCTTGTTTTGCCAACCTTTGCCGTCAAAATGCTGCACCCAAGGGATCTCTTTGGCTTTCAAAAAGCTTTTGAGCTTCTGCTCGTCCTGGTCAAGGCTGATACCGATGACTTCAAAGCCGTTGCTGTGATGCTTGTCGTAAGCCTTAGTGATATTGGGCAGTTCGGCTACACACGGGACGCACCAGGTCGCCCAGAAATCAACTAACACTACCTTGTCCTCGTACTTAGACACCGAGAGCGGATTGCCCAGAAGGTCTTTCTCAGAGAAATCGGGGAATTTGGCGCCGTTGGTCAGCGTGCGCCGGATTTTTCTGCCTTCTTCGGCCTGCTGGATTGAGTTGATGATGCGGTCGGCATCGCGGCCCACGGTGGTATTGGGGTAGTCCTTCTTGATCTGGCGAATCACGGCAATTCCTTTTTCGCTGTTGTCCACCACGCTCCAATAGACCGTCGCCTTGAACCTCAGCACGCCGGCCAGGTCTTCGGGGTTTTCGCCCTTATGCTGGAGATAGATTGCGTCCAACTCCTCCAACTCAGGCGCCAGCTCAGCCTCCGGCATTTTCCAGGCAACAGTCTTTGCGCGGATTTTGTCGGCTACGTTCTTGAGCTGCGTGTTGACGTCGGTGGTTTGGGTTGCGGCCATGGTCGTCAGCAAGGGGACCAGCAGCAGGGATAAGAACAGAAAGGACATGCGATGGACCATCGCGATGGGCAGGGCAATGAGTTGTTTCATAGTTCGTTGTTGAACACCGTGAGTGGCGCGGAGTTGCGGCCTAACGACCCAGCCACGCCGGGCCAAAAGACGTGAACCGCGCAGCGGAACTATAACCGCTCCCCGGCGGGGCTGCAGCGTTTAGGCGGCGTGATCACCTATCACTCCGTAGCAGTCCTCCTCATCGCTCGCGCGCGGAGGAATTTCTGTGGTGCGTCCTGCAGTGTGGTCATTCTGGAGAGACGACGATTGGATGCAGAGGATGCCACTGTTATTCCCGACTCAGTCCATGTGGTTAGATTGGTCGAGGACTCCCCTGAGACCCTTGTCGGAATTGTTGTCCGCGCGTCCACGATGGCTGTAAGTTGAGAGCCGTCGGAAGTCACACTTCTGATGGAAGGACTGACTGCGGCGAAGAAATCCTGTGACTCCAGCGCAATGCCGAAAATCGCAAACGAGGCACCTCCTTGATGCGTCAGGGTCATGCCTGGGCCAAGCCTGATGGGTGATGGGAATGCTAATGTCCCCTGCGAAGGGACCTTGTATGTGAGAACTGCTGTGAAATTGCTGCCGATGCCACCAGCGGCTGGCCCGGTAATCCGGACCTCTGCGGAGCTGCTGAAGCCCTCTGGATTATTTGTATTCCCAACCTGCTCAATGATCAAAATCTTTCCAGTGGGGATTGAGATGGAATCCCCAGTGCTTAAATATCCAATCCACGGAACTGGTGCTGCCGATGCCATGATAGTGAAACTCAAACTGCACAATGCTAATGTTTTCGCGATGGTGTTTTTCATAGTGGTTCTAATGTGGTGGTAGTGGTGGTGGTGATAAGAGTGCCGCCTAACTAATAGTAGGCAGACCAACGTCTGCCTTTTAAAGCGGAAGATCGAAGATTGGTCTTGGCTGTGGCTTCCATCGGGAGACACTTCTAACGCATGTCCCTCAATATAACAAGCAGCAAAGGCAGAACTCTCCCCGGCATCTCATAGATATCGGAACGAAAAGTGGAGTCCTACAAGGGGCGCACCGCTTCGATAATTTTCTCCGTTTTGAATACTCCCGCGGTTCGGAACCGTGGGAATCAGCACACCTAACTTGGGCTTCGATCTCATGAGTGACAAAGCAACACTTCACAGGGCCTTTACTATTTCGTGCGCCTTCTCGAAGTCCTACGGCCCGGAGGCGAAGGATCATCCTGTTACCGACAGCAATCCACCTCTAAAGACCATCAAGTGAACTCCAAACAGATCCTGGAAAGATCCCCTTGCACGATTTTTCGAAGCAGCACTAACCAGCGTTAACCGCATCCGGTTGAACGCGGACGGCCCAACTGATGATTATCACAACCGCAGAGGCGCAGAGACGCAGAGAAGTCCCCGCGTCCCGAGTTTTGCTCCGCGCCCTCTGCGCCTCTGCGGTGAAAAATACTTGTGACCTATTACAACGAAAACGATGGGCGACCCCTCAAGGCCGGGACACGATGCACGCAGTCGGGTTCGTTGGGATGCTTGGACGCTTGGACGAACGGGGATGGAATACCGGGAATCCGACAAGGCCATGTTTATTGAATCTGAAATCTTAATGCCGCCCGGTGGAGGGCACGTGTGCGTCTGAACCACCGCAACGGTGGAACAAACCAGCGGGAGTGCGATTGGTTCAACGCAGCGTTGAAAACCTAATTCATTAGACGGCGTCATCTCACACCTCCGACTCTATTGGGTGGCCAGTAGCGGAACCAGGCACGCCCCAGGACGTCCTTCGCTGGCACAAAACCCCAAAATCGACTGTCGGAACTGTTGGTCGAGTTGTCGCCCAGCACGTAATAGTGGCCGTCAGGAACCGTCACGTCCGTCTTCAATTGCATCCCTTCCGAACCTGCCGGGAGACGATAGGCAATCTCTCCCACAGCATTGCTGAGCCCAACGTGCTTGTCATTCACGTAGAGCCTGCTGTCTGCGATACGGAGGCGCTCGCCGGGCATGCCCGCGACCCGCTTGATGTAGATGCTGCCACGCTGGTCTGGTGCGAGCGATGTGATGCCATCGGTCTTGAAGACGATGATATCCCCGCGATCTGGCTCGCCTACTAGAAAGGAAAACCCCTCCATCATGAAGTGGTCCCCGCGTGCGATGGCGGGCGTCATTGCCCCGGTGGGGACGGAGAATGGACGAATCAATCCGAGCACGCGAAGGATTGCAAGCGCGACCAGAAACACGGTGACGACAATGGCCAATCCGATGAGCGCTTTGCTCCGTCGGTCCAAGGCAGAGCGCTTCGTTCCTGGCAACGGAGGTGGCGGTGAATCACTCATGCGTGCGATGATGGCCTGACAGAAAAGTTTCGCCCACTCAAATCGAACCTCGGCTTGACCTGCGAGCCTATTTCGTTTCTCTTATGTCTCATACAATTCCATGAAGTCTTTTCTCATCGTCGTTGGCCTGGTTTGTCTCGTCACCTCACCGTTCGTTCACGCGCAGAATGTGCGCATCAACGAATTCATGGCCCTCAACAACAATGGCCTCGATGACGAGGACGGCGATGAGGAAGATTGGATCGAAATCCACAATGCCGGCACGAACACGGTCAACCTGGCTGGATGGCATTTGACTGATACGACCAACGACTACACTAAATGGACGTTCCCTCCGGTGACACTCGCCCCTGATGCTTATCTCATCGTGTTCGCATCCAATAAAGACCGCAATGTCGGCGAGCTGCACACGGATTTCAGATTGAGTGGGGACGGCGAGTATCTGGGCTTGATCCGGCCGAACGGAACTGTGGCGTCGGAGTTTTTCCCAATCTATCCCATCCAGGCGCCGGACGTTTCCTACGGTTTGCGCGGGAGCACTGCGCAGGAGGTTTTGCTGGCGCCGGGCTCGCTGGCTCGAGCCTTCGTGCCCTTAAATGGAACTCTGGAAGACCCGCCCTCCTCCCAACGCTCGCGCCCCTGGACATTAGATGGCCTGGATGATTCGGGCTGGCAGAGCGGGACGACTGGCGTGGGTTACGAAAATGACACGGGCTACGAAAGCCTTATTGGGTTGAATGTGACGGGAATGTTCGGCGTGAACGAGACGGTTTACATCCGGATTCCCTTCGTGGTGAACGATCCCTCCGCCATCAGCAGCCTGACATTGCGCATGCGCTTCGATGACGGGTTCATCGCTTACTTCAATGGCCGGGAGGTGGCCTGGAACAATGCGCCCGATCCCACCGTGGCCACGTGGACGAACGGCGCTCCCGCCAACCGGCCCGACACGACCGCGGTGGTTCCAATGGATTTCAACGTCACGGCCTTCCGCGATTTTCTGCACGTGGGAACGAACCTGCTCGCGATCCAGGGCTTGAATAATCTCACCAACAGTTCGGACTTGCTGATCCTCCCGGAACTAGTCGCGACCGTAACCGGCACCAACACGTTCGCCTTGCGGTATTTTCCGCTGCCCACGCCCGGAGGCCCCAACAATGCCGGGGTCAATGAACTCGGGCCTATCATCGATGAAGAAGAGCATCATCCGGCCGTTCCGACCGACGCCGATTCCGTGCGCGTGACCGCGCGCATCCGCCCCGCTCGCGGCCTGGTGACTTCGGCGTCCTTGCACTACCGCATCGGGTTCGCGGCGGAAGTCGTGTTGCCTTTCCGCGACGACGGAAACAGCGGTGATGAGGGAATCAGTGATCGAATTTATGGGGCCATCATTCCCGCCAGCGCGCATGGGCCGGGGCAGATGGTGCGTTGGTACATCACGGCGACCGATACGTTCGGCGGCAATTCGCGCCTGCCGTCCTTCGTTGAACCGCAGGATTCGCCGGAATATTTCGGCACCATCGTGGTCGATCCGGGCCTTACCAACCCGCTGCCGGTGTTGCATTGGTTCGTCCAGAATCCCGGAGCGGCGGACACCGACGCGGGCACGCGGTGCGCGCTCTTTTATGACGGCGAATTCTACGACAACGTGCTGTTCAACATTCACGGGCAATCGAGCCGCGGATTTCCCAAGAAGAGCTACGATGTCGATTTCCATCCCGGCCATAATTTCAAATGGCAAGAGGGTGAACCGCGGGCCGACGACATCAACCTGCTCACGACCTATCCGGACAAGGCGCACATGCGCAATGCCCTTGCTTACGAGACCTACCGCGACGCGGATAATGCCTATCATTGGGTGATTCCCGTGCGCGTGCAGCAAAACGGAGCGTTCTGGGGAACGACGCACATCGTCGAAAACGGCGACGAGGACTGGCTGATCCGGATGGGGCTCAATTCCGAGGGAGCCCTCTACAAGATGTACAACACCTTCAGCACGGTTGGGCATGCCACCAGCGGCGCGGAAAAGAAGACCCGCAAGAACGAGAACAACGCCGACCTGACAGCGCTCTTCAACGGCATCATTCTGACCGGTGACGCGCGCCGGCGTTTCCTCTACGATAATCTTGATGTGGCCCAGGTGGTCAACTATCTGGCCGCGCGCATCATCACCGGTGACATCGATTGCTGTCACAAGAACTACTATTTTTACCGGGACACCGGACGGAGCGGGGAATGGCAGATGTGGCCGTGGGACGTGGACCTGAGTTTTGGCCGTATCTGGACCGGTGCAGAGACTTATTGGCGCCAGATCCTTGAACCGGCCACGCCCTTGCGCATCGGCGAAAACAACACTCTTGTCCTGGCGGTCTTCGGCACGCCCGAGATGTACCAGATGTACCTGCGCCGCGTTCAGACGTTGAGGAATGAATTGCTCAAGCCTGCCGGCACGTCTCCGGAGGGATTGCATTATGAGCCGCGCATCGACGAATTGGCGGCGCAGCTTGGACCTGACGCCGCGCTGGATGCCGCCAAATGGAATTCGCACGCGTGGGGCAATGGCAACCCCACCAATCCCTGTTGTCCGCAGCCCTTCCCGGATGCTGTCGCGGAAATGCGCAACAGCTACCTGCCCGCCCGGCGCAACTATCTGTTTAATTTGAGCACCTTGCCCAGCCCCCAACCGCCGGGCGCGGTCATCACCTTTGGCGCGGTCGAAGCCAATCCGGCCAACGGCAATCAGGAACAGGAATACATCCAATTGCAGAATCCGAACAGTTTTGCGGTGGATATTTCAGGTTGGACCTTGAGCGGTGGAGTGAACTTCAAATTCCGTGGCGGCACGGTCATTCCCGCCAGCAGTTTTCTGTATATCGCTGCCAATCGCCCGGCGTGGCGCGCCCGTCCTTCAGCGCCGAGTGGCAACCAGGGACTCTTCGTGGTGGGTGATTACGATGGACGCCTTTCAGCGCGCGGCGAGACGTTGATGTTGACCGACCGCCAGGGCGTGACGATTGCCTCGGCGAACACTCCAGCGACGCCCAGTCCGGCCCAATCCTATTTGCGCGTCACGGAGATAATGTATCATCCGCCGATCCTCCCCGGGGGCGTGCTGAACCGGGAGGAGTACGAATACATCGAACTGAAGAATGTTGGCCCGGCGCAACTCAACCTGGCGGGCGTTCGATTCACGGAGGGCATTCTCTTCAATTTCACCGGCAGCAGAATCACAACCCTGGCTGCCGGGGAACGAGTTCTGGTGGTCAAAAACACCAACGCCTTCACCCAACGCTACGGGGCTGCAGCCGCGGCCCGCATTGCCGGTGTGTACACCGACGCCATTGGCAACAGCGGTAACCTCGATAACGCCGGAGAACGGCTCCGCCTGGACGACAGCCAGAATGAAAAGATCCTTGAATTCAGCTACAACAATACCTGGTACCCGATCACCGATGGCCGTGGATTCTCCCTCGTGATCGTGGATCCGCTGGCGCCTTTCCATGCCTGGGACCTGAAGGAGAGCTGGCGGCCAAGCGGTCGTGAGTACGGCACGCCCGGCGCGGATGATTCACCGCTTCCACCAGTGCCGGCCATTCTGGTCAACGAGGTCCTGGCGCATACCGATCCGCCGCAGAAAGATGCTATCGAACTGTTCAATCCCACCGCCTCGCCGGTGGACGTCAGCGGGTGGTATCTGACCGACGATCCGAGCGTCCCCAAGAAATATCGTATCCCGACCACACCCGCGATTCCCGCCAATGGTTACCTCGCTTTCGACGAAGACGATTTCAACCCGACACCAGGGATTCCGCCCAGCTTCTCGTTCAGTTCCACCAGCGACGAAGCTTATGTTTACTCGGGCAATTCACTGGGCGAACTGACCGGTTATCACCACGGCTATAGTTTTGAAGCCAGCGCCACGGGCGTTTCGTTCGGACGCCATCTCGACAGCCAGGGGGTGGAGCATTTTGTGGCGATGGCGGCCTTGACGTTTGGGGCGGCAAACTCCGCGCCGAAAGTTGGGCCGGTCGTGATCAGTGAAATCAATTATCATCCGCCGCAACAAATCGAGGGAGCCAATCACGTCGAGAACTTCGACGACGAGTTCATCGAACTGGAGAACATCACCGGAACCGCTGTGCCGTTGTTCGATCCGAGCTACCAGACCAACACCTGGCGAATCCGGGGCGGTGTCGATTTTGACTTTCCACGCAATATCACCCTCGCGGCCAGCAGCCGGCTGCTGGTGGTTTCATTCAATCCGACCAGTAACCCGACGGCGACGTTCGCCTTTCGGGCGCGGCACGGATTATCCACCAACGTGCTGCTGGTGGGTCCGTTCCAGGGTCAACTCGCCAACGAGGGCGAAGACGTCCGGCTGCGTCGGCCGGATACGCCGGTGCTCGCACCCGATCCGGAAGCGGGGCTCGTCCCTTCCATCCTGGTGGAGGGTGTCGATTACCGCGATGCGGCCCCGTGGCCCCTTGCCGCCGACGGCTTCGGCCCGTCATTGCAGCGGGTAAATTCGGGAGCATTTGGAAATGATCCGGCCAACTGGGTGGGCGCGACGCTCACTCCGGCAGCCGCGCGCCCCGCCGGTAACGCGCCCCTGATTACATCGCAACCTCAGAATCGAGCGGTGGCAGTCTCTTCGAACGTTACGCTGTCTGTGACCGCGACGGGCGATGCGCCGCTGCGTTACCAATGGCTTTTCGAAGGAGATTCGCTGCCGGGCAAAACGAATTCGACGCTGCTCCTTCCCAACGTGACGCCTGCGCAACAGGGCGCCTACCAGGTGCTGGTTCTCAACAACGCCGGCTCCGTTGCCAGCAGCAACGCCATCCTGACCGTGGTGACCCGCGCAAAGATCACGCAGCAGCCGCAAGACACCCAGGCACACCTCGGCTCGACCGCGATTTTCGTCGTCCAGACGACCGGCAGCACGCCTCTGAGCTACCAGTGGCGCAAGGGAGGCCTGGCTCTTTCTAACAGGACGAACTCGTTTCTGAGCATCGCCAACATCCAGGGAAGCGACGCCGGACTGTATGATGTTATGGTCGCGGATGTAATCGGTTCCATCACGAGCGTTGTGGCCCGATTGACGGTCCTGGCGAACCCGGTGATTACCAGCCAGCCTGTGGACCTGAACGTGACGGTCGTTGCGCCGCCCGTTAATGTGACGAACTCTGTCACCGCCAGCAGCGGCACTCCGCTCCGCTATCAATGGTACTTCAACGGAGGCGTGCTTGTCCCGACGGCCAACATCCCCAATGTGACCAATGCCAGCCTTGTGATCGGCAACGTCCAACTCAGCCACGCGGGAGATTACTTTGTCATCGTCAGCGATAATTTTGGTTCTGTCACCAGTCGAACAGCCAAACTTACGGTGAACACGCGGCTGCAGTACACGGTATATCCGCTCAGCCAGACTGTGCCTGAGGGTTCGACGGTCGGTTTCAGCGCCGGATGGGCCGGTTCAGGTCCCTTCCTTCATCGCTGGCGGCGCACCCAGCCCACACCCATCACGACTCTCGGAGTTCTCAATCCGACCAGCGGCCTGGGACGCCTCTTCATTACGAATGGCTATATCATTGCCAGCGCCACCAATTCAGTCCTGGTCTTCACGAACGTCGGCACCAACCTGGCTGGCAGCTATGACATCGTGGTCTCGAACGTCGTTGCCCAGTCTAACTCCACTGCGGCCGCCTTGACCGTGATCGCCGACGCGGATCGCGATGGACTGCCTGATAGCTGGGAAACCGGGCGACCCAATTTCAACGTCAACGATCCGAGCGATGCTCGACGCGACGACGACGGCGACCACATGAGTAACGCCGATGAATACCTCGCCGGCACGGATTACCTCAATCCCGACAGTTGCCTTCGAGCAGCGCTGCAGGTAACGGGACCGGTCCAACTCACGTTCGAAGCGATCTCCAATCGGCCTTACATGGTGCAATTCAACGAAAGCTTGAATCTGCTTTCGTGGTCCAACCTGGTCATTGAACCTGCCAGGTCAAATTCGTCCAGGGCCGTGACCGTGACCGATCCATCACCTCGGCCAAGGCGCTACTATCGCCTCGCCACTCCGGCTCAACCGTAAGAGCCTGTACGAAAAAGTAGCGTCGGCTGTTAGCCCGTAACGCGGACTTCCTGTCTGCCGCATGTTGACGCAGGCGCGCGTAAGCGGGAACCCGCCTGCTCGCTATCCTTCCGGATGTTTTGCGGTCAGGATCCTTTCAACACCATTGGCGTGAGAAGGTCAGTGATTTGGCGGAAGTAGAGTCCGTCGAGCGGTACGGCATATTCGATGACTCGGCGGATGTGGATGTCTTCCTGGAGAGACAGTACCAGACACGGGCGAAGTTGCCGAACTCGTGGCGACTACTGTGTGTCCGTGTGTCCGTGTGTCCTCGCCTTAAACTATGCAGTAAAGGCGCGCGGACGTCTCGTCCGCCCGAATAAGAGCGGGCCGCTTGCGCCAAATGCCTGCGCCCAAGCCAACTATTTGCTGGAGATGGAACCAGGCTGGCCATTTTCAGGTTCGTGCGGACGAGACGTCCGCGCTCCTATTGCACCTAAGTTCAGCGCTGCCTGGAGTTTCTGCTGGTCTAATCAGACCGGGAAGGATATTCACAATGGCGGAATGATTTCACCTATCAGCGTGCAAACGGCTGCTACGCAATTGGGCAAGATGACCGCGGCGCGACTGACAATACTTCGAGCCCCAACAAGGCACGCCAGCCGAAGCGGTGTCCTTTGCCTCGTTCTGATCTGGTTGCTTTATCTTCCCGTATCTTCCCCTGGGCAGGAGCAAATCCGAGAAACCGGCGCTGCCGCGGTCAGCTTCACCAACGAGATCGCTCCCCTGCTTTTGCAGAAATGCCAGGCCTGCCATGGACCGGAAAAATCAAAGGGCGGCTATCGCTTGCACACCTTCGAATCGTTGATTCAGGGCGGTGAAAGCAAAGAGGCGGCAATCACTCCTGGCCAACCGGAAAAGAGCAAACTTTTTCAGCTCATTACTGCCCGGGATGACGACGATCGTATGCCGCAAAAAGACGACCCGTTGCCCGCCGGGCAGATCGCTCTCATTGAACGTTGGATTAAGGAAGGAGCAAAGTTCGATGGGCCTGACCCCAAAGCCCCCCTCATCGCGCTCATTCCCCGGCCCCGGCAACCGGATCCGCCAGAGGTCTATTTGCACCCGCTGCCGGTTCTGTCGCTGGCCTTCCGTCCGGATGGAAATGAATTGGCCGCCGGCGGTTACCACGAAATCACCGTCTGGAATCCAGCCAATGGAAAACTTGTTCGCCGAATCAGCAACGTTGCTCAACGCACCCATGGTCTGGCTTACAATGCGGCGGGCACGTTGCTGGCCGCGGCCAGCGGCACGCCGGGCAAAGGCGGGGAGGTCAAGTTGTTCGATCCCACGGACGGCTCGCTCATCAGAACGCTCGGCATCAGCTCGGACTCGATGCTCGCAGTCTGCTTCAGCTCGAATGCAAATCAGCTTGCCGCCGGTGGCGCCGACAATGCCATTCGCATTTTCGATGTTGCTTCCGGCAAACAGACATTGTGGATCGAACAGCACGCCGACTGGATCCTGGGATTGGCCTTCAGCCTCGATGGCGGGCAGATCGTTTCCGCCAGTCGCGACAAAACCGCGCGTATTTTCGACAGCCAGACCGGCGAATTGGAAAGCACCTATGTGGGCCATGGCGATGCTGTTTTCACAGCGGCATTCAGCCCGGACGGCAAGAAGGTTTACAGCGCCGGACGCGACAAGAAAATCCACGTTTGGGAAGTCAAGGATGCCAAAAAAGTTGCTGAGATGGGCGGGTTCGAAGACGATCTGCTTAGAATTGTGGTCGAAGGCGATTTCATTTTTAGCTGCTCCGCTGACAGGAAAGCGCGGCAACATTCCGCCGAGAAACGGGAATTGCTTCGGACATTCGCCGGCCATACGGACTTCGTCTATGCCCTGGCTTATCACGAGCCGACACGCCGGTTGGCGACGGGAAGCTACGACGGGGAGGTGCGCATCTGGAACATCGACTCCGGCGACGTGACGATTTCGTTTAAAGCATCACCGGGACACCTGGCGAACAAATAGGCTCCGCCGTATCGTCATGGCGCGGCGGGTTCCTTCACTTGAAGTCGAATTGGCGCACGGTCGCGATCACGTAATCCACCTGTTCGTCGGATAGCTCCGGATAAATTGGCAGCGGCAGGATTTT
>Ga0208454_1000434_pt1 | contig 24459 bp, 19 predicted proteins | sample EasRivMeERMZT100_FD_187530 | JGI IMG/M metagenome (GOLD analysis project Ga0208454, IMG submission 187530) | Soil microbial communities from meander-bound floodplain in the East River, Colorado, USA - East River MetaG ERMZT100 (SPAdes) (version 2) | ecosystem: Environmental > Terrestrial > Soil...
GGCGTGTCTTATGTAAAAACGTACCGTTCGCAGTTTCGCGTCGACATCGCCGCCGATGGACTCGAAAGCGTCATCCAATGGCTCGAGCAGAAGGCCGCAGATGGCGAGGCCGCCGCCTCACCTTAGCCGCAACGGCGTCGCCAGAAGAACCGCGGCAGAACCTCGGCTTTTCCGCAGGACGGCGGGCGTGCCGGGCCTCAACCATGGACATCCTTGCCAACAGTCGAGGATCGATCCATGCACACGAAAACTCACTTCCTTGTGGTCGGCGCCGTGCTGGCGCTGGCTTTTGCACCTTGCGCCGCGACGGCCGCCGAACCCCCGCAGTGGTACGCCGGACTGTCGAGCAGCGACACGCACGTCGAGGTCTTCCGCGGTTTCGGCTGGGAGGCCGGCGGCGAGCGGCATGGCCTGTCGGCACGCGGCGGCCTGCTCGTGAACGACCACTTCGCCGTCGAGTTCGGCGCGATGCATGCTGGGAACCTGGAGTGGAGCGAGTACTCCCCCAGCGTGCCCGGGTCGCCCACCGACGGCGGTGAGGGCCGCGCGACCTTCGACGCCTCCGCGCTGCAAGTCAGTGCGATGGGCATTCTGCCGTGGGGCGAGATCTTCGACGCTTACTTGAAAGTGGGCATCGCGGCGTACCGCGCGAGCGGCCAGCTAACGCTCGTCCCCTGGACCGGCTCCTCGTTGTCGCGATCCGTTCACGAAAGCGGCACCGGCCACGTGCTCGGCCTAGGTCTCGGGGCAACGGTGACGAAGAACTGGCACGTCATCGTCGAGTATCAGTACTACGGCATCGATGGCGCCTTCCTCGGCGTACCGTCCAGCGACGATCCCACGATCGACAGCTTTTCGATCGGTGTCGACTACCGTTTCGGCCGCCGCCCCTAGGACGTGACCATGCACACCAACGCTAGGACCCGTCTCACGATCGCCCATGTCCCGGTCCTCTTAGCGGGAGGCGCGGCTATCGTCGCCTGCATGACGCCGCTCGCGGCACAGGAGCGCGCCCCGACCTCCTCACCACCGTTCCAGGGTGGCGTGCAGACGATCGTCGTTACCGCTTCGCGCAAGGCACAAGAGCTCGCAACGGCGCCGGCGGCCATGACCGTCATCTCGGCCACGGAGATCGAGCAGTCTGCGGCGGACGACTACGGCGACCTGCTGCGCAACGTGCCTGGGTTGAACGTCGCGCAAACGAGTGTCCGCGATATCAATATGACGGGACGCGGCTCGACGTCGACGCTCGCCAACTCGCAGCTCGTGCTGCTCGACGGTAGGTCGATTTATCTCGATTTCTTCGGTTTCGTCATGTGGGATCTGTTGCCGATCCAGGCGAACGAGATCGAGCGCATCGAGGTCGTACGCGGCCCGGGCAGCGCCGTTTGGGGCGCAAACGCCATGTCGGGCGTGGTCAACGTGATCAGCAGGCGACCGAAAGACATCGTGGGCACGAGCGTCGTCGTCGGCACGCCCTACGCGAGCGTGGTGCACGCCGACACCAGCGGCGGTTTCGGCTACAAGGTCTCGGCCGGCTATTTCGAGGCGCCCGCTTACGACCGCCCGACCGGCACGATACCCGGGTCCACGCCCCCGCAGACCTATCCGACGTTCGATAACACCGGCACCGTGCAGTCGCGCGTCAACGTGCAGCTCGACTGGGACACGGCCGCCGACGCATACGTCTCCATGGCCGCGGGCTACGCCGACACCGACGGCATCTTGCACAGCGGTATCGGTCCTTTTGATATCGACCGTGGCTCGAGCTTGTCGTACCTCAAGGCCGACTGGAACAAGGGCAGCTGGCATATCGGCGCCTCGGCCGATTTTCTCGATGGCGACGCCGTCAATCTCCTGACGCGGGGCGCCGATGGCGCGTTGCTGCCTCTGCGCTTCGTCAGCGACGCCTACGCTCTCGATCTGGCGAATACGACGGAGCTCGGCCCGCGGCACGTGCTGACCTACGGCGCGAACTATCGGACGACGGCCTTCGACCTCGACATCGCGCCGGCCGCAGATGATCGGGCGGAACTCGGTGCGTTCATCCAAGACGAAATTCTGCTCACGGACCGCATGCGCTGGGTCGTGGGCGGGCGCTACGACCAGATCGATCCCCTGGCGGACGCCGTGCTGACGCCGCGCACCAGCCTCATCGTTTCGCTGACCGCGGCGCACACGTTGCGGGTCTCTTACAACGAAGCGTTTCGCACGCCGTCGGCCATCAACGGCTACCTCGACGTGACGATTCTCCAGCAGCTCGGCCCTTTCCTCGCACCGGCCGACGCCGACGGCAACGCCGGCCTCGACGAAGAACACCTCACGGCGTACGAGCTCGGCTATGTCGGCACGTTCGACGGCGGTCTGATTTTGACCGTGGCCCTGTATCGCAACGAGATCGAGGACTCGATCGACTTCTTCGTGCGAGACACCTATCGGCCCGGCAATCTGCCGTCCCCGAGTCCATCTCTGCCGCCGACGGTGATACCGTGTTTTCTGTTCGCGCCCGGCACGGGTCCGGCGGCGTGCCCATTCGCCGGTCTAGCCGGCCTCGTTCCTTCCGCCTACAGCTATCGCAATTTGGGCGATACGGTGAATCGCGGCATCGAGATCGCGTTGCAGCGCGACGCTGCCGAGTGGAACTGGTTCGTCAATCTGTCCTGGCAAGACGACCCCGAGATCGGGGGCGGAATCGATCCAGCGGAAGTCAATGTCGCTCCCTCCTGGCGAGCGAATCTCGGCGTCGGCCGAGACGTCGGCAAACGGTTCTGGAGCGCCAGTGTGAACTACCAAGACGAGGCCTACTGGGCAGATGTCTTGTTCGCGCGGGCGGCCACGCCGGCGTTCACGCAGGTGAATGCGGCCGTCGGTTGGCGGCTCGTGGATGACCGGCTCACGTTCAAGCTCGTCGCCCAGAATCTGTTCGACGCAACGGTCCAGCAGCACATCTTCGGCGACCTCATCGGCCGCAAGGTCGCGGGCCAGGTCAGCTTCGAGTTCTGAAAGCGGCGCGCTATTTAACCGGGGCTCGCCGCACCGGCGAGCCCCGGCAGTGATCACCGTTGTGGCAAGGACGTTTTCAGCGTCCGGCGCCCAGGGCCGCCGTATCGTCGGTCGGCGACCGCGGTGCGGTCGTCGCCGGAGTGGACCCGGCATCGGTGCACGTCCAACCGAGACCTTGCAGCTTGACGAGGAAGGCTCGCGCCTCCGCCTCGCAGTAGCCAGGTTCGACGCCCGCGCGCCAGAGAACCTGCGGCTCCCCACCTTCCTTGTGGTAACGAACTTCGCACGGGACGTCGGTGGCGCCGGCGTAGGCGACTTCGATGCGCCGCGTCTGGTCGCCGTTCGTGCACGGGTAGGTGCGTGTGGTCTGGGCGACGACGGCAGCGTTGGCGCATGCAGCGAGCAGGAATAGCGCTAATGGTTGTTTCATACGATGTCTCCCATCGATCGAAGGACGTTGGCGTACCTCGCCCCCGAATGATCCCGCCGGAACCGCCAAAGCCGTCAAACTGGGGTCCGCGAACTGAGAGGTGCGTCACACGGATTGACACGTATGAACTACGACGGGTACAAGGGCCACGGCCTCGCGTCGTGGTGGCGGTTTTACATGGTGGGCGTGATGAGAGGAAGGGTCGCGTTCCGAGCCTCGTGCCTCGCAGTCGCATGGGCGCCGCTCGTCCTCGGGACGGCCGTTGCGCAGGAGCCGCAGCGCGAGGCGGCCGTTACGACCGAAAAACTCGCCGCGGATCTGTTCGTGCTGCTCGGCGCCGGCGGCGGTCAAGTGGCTGGCAACGTGCTGGTTTCTACCGGCGACCAAGGTGCGCTGATCATCGACACGGGCTACCCCGTGTTCGTGCCGAAGTACCGCGAGGCGATCGCCGCACTCGGTGGCGGCGACATCACTTACGCCATCAACACGCATTGGCACGACGATCATTCCGAAGGCAACAAGGTGCTAGGGTCGGACCGCGTGCTACTCATCGCGCACGCGAACTCGCGCGAGATGTTGACGCGGCACAACAAGATCAACGTCGTGCGCACGATCCTCGATCAGCCGGCGTTTCCGGCGGCGGCGTTACCTACCATCACCTTCGCCGGCGGCATCGAGCTCTACGTGAACGGCGAGCGCATCGAGCTGCTGCACGTGTCGCCCGCGCACACTGCCGGCGATGCGGTCGTGATCCTGCGCGGCCACAACGTCGTGCACATGGGCGATGTGTTCCTGTCGTCGGCCTATCCGTTCGCCGACGTCGACAACGGCGGCGATTTCGACGGCGTGATCGAGTTCTGTAGCCGCGTGCTCGAAAAGATCGACCGCGACACGATCGTCGTGCCGGGGCACGGTCGAGTGGCGACGTACGCCGACCTCGCAGCCTATGTCGCGATGCTGAAGACCGTGCGCGACCGCGTCGCCGCGCTGATCGCCGGCGGCGCCACGCTCGCCCAAGTGGTCGCGGCCCAACCGACGGCGGAATGGGATGCCAAGTACGGCAACCCGACGACGTACTTCCTCGATCGCGCCTATAAAAGCCTTAACCCGTAGCTCGGCCGCACGGTCGTGGGCGGCGAACTGAGAAGTGCTTCACAGGTGGCGTGACGCGGCACGGGCTGTAATGGCGGTTCCACCAGTGTCTCGACACGCACCGGGGCAGCCCTGCCGATGGCGACAACCGACCAACTCCCGATTCCGTTCGCACGGCTCACGCTCGATCCGACGGGCGATGGTCAGCTCACGCCGGCCGATCTCGGCGAGCTTTTCTACAATGCGTTCTTCCTGCCCGGCGACGCTTTCATCTGGGCGCTCTCGACCTTTGCGTTACCCGTGGCGGAGCAACTCGGGGTCGGTGTCGACGATTACGGCGGCTTTCTAGCAGCGATGATCTCGCTCTGCGTGTGGGTTACGGTGTTCGTCGAGCTCATGGTCGTCTACCAGTACGTCCTCGAATTGGATCGGCGCGTAACCCGCGCAACGGTGCGTGGGTTCAGGACCGCGACGCTCCACGTCCGTATCGCACGCACCGTGCTGCTGCAACGTTGGCGGACGTGGCGCGAGGCGCGCCGCGTGCGGGCGAACCGCGTCGACTTCCCGAGCGAGATCGAGCTCTCGGCTGCGGAGCTGAAAGCACTGCGCCTACACGCAGAGCTCGCGTCGGGCTACTCGTTGTCGGTGATCGAAACCGCACGCACGCTCGGCCTGCGCAATCGCGCCGCGCAAGACCTGCTCGACGGCCTCAAAGAGGTCGGCTTGCTGAACCGCACGCTCGGCGGTGCCGACGGCGATAGTGCCTACACGCTGAGTGAGGCCGGCAAAGCGCTATTGGTCTTCCGGCAACTGCACAACGACCACCAGCCCGTTGCCGAGTCCCGCTAGCTCAGCCCTGCGGCGGCGGCATCTCCGCGAATGCCGGCGAGCTCTCCGGCGGCCGATCCCAGCTTGGCGCGCGCGACGCAAACACGCTCATTTGCGATACGAACTTCTCCGGATCGTCGAGCGTCGACGCGGTGACCATCATGACGCCTGGCATCACGTCGGCTATGGCCGCGATGCGCGAGCCGCAGATCGGGCAGAAACGGCGCGTGATCGGCTGGCCGCTGCCGCCCGCCTTCCTGTACGCCGTGAGCTTGCCGGTGATCGATACCGACTGCTCCGGCACGGCGAAGACCGAGCCGTGACCCGTGCCGCTCGTTTTGCGGCAGTCGTCGCAGTAGCACTTGCCGCTGAAGATCAGGTCCGCCGTGACCTTGTAACGCACGGCGCCGCAAAGGCAGCCGCCAGTGAGAGTCTGAGCCATTGTCGTTCTCCTTGCCTATCGTGAGTGCGCACCGCGCGGCGCTATGCCGCACGCCTATGAATAAGTGATGAAGCCCCTCGCTACGACCAGCCGCTCGCGCGTCGGGACGGTGGTGACGGGCCGCCCGCTCCCGCCAGCAAGCCGGCCGCATGATTTTGCTCGGCGGGCGTGAGCTCGACAAGCCACTCCACGTCTGCGCCGGCGCTGGCCGCGACCGCAACCCCGTTGCGAAATGCGAGGCGACGATTCGGCGCGGCCGCACGCGGCGTTTCATCGGTGATGCCCGTCAGATTCGCGGGATCGGCGGCCGCCAGCACGAGCCACTCGTCTGCCTCTTTGGTGCGGCGCAGGCGCCGCAGCTCGTCGACGGCCTCAATGAGCGCAAATTGTTCGCCCCCGACGGGCTCGATGAAGCGGCCACCGCGAATCTCGCCGCGCGCCTCGGCCGTGCGATAGAACGGCAAGAGCTCGCGCCAGCTCGGCGCCAACGGCTCCCGCGCGAGCAGCCTGCGGCAGATCACGCCGTAACGGCGCAGCAGCGTCTTGGCCGCATGCTCGAGCGCTTCCGGCTCGGTGGCCGAGCGCGGTGCCGTCTGCGGCGGCAGCAACGCCCAGCGACCCGCGGCATCGAAGCCGCTCGTGCCGCGCAAAGCACTTCGGCCCCGGAACCCTCGCCGCCGGCTCTGCGGCGTGAGCACGGCGCGCAGGCCCGTGAACGAATCGGCCGTGACGAGGCCGCGCGCGACGAGCTCGCCGAGCGCCTCCTCCACTTGCACGCGCAACAAACCGCTCGTCTGCACGAGCTCGATGAAGAACGACGCGCCACGCTCGCGCAGCGCGGTGACGACGCGCTCTGCGGCGCCCGACATTCCGCTGGCGGGTTCGAAGCTGCCCAGCGAGCGCCACAGCGGCAACGCGCTGCGCGGCACGAGCGAAATCGGCGACGTCGCCACCGTGCTGGCACGGGCGCCGATTGCGGCGCCGCTCGGCCGCGGCCGCCACCAGACGATCTCGCCGGCCGTGCAGAGCTGATCGAGCAGCGACGCGCCGTAGTCCGCCAAGCGCGCCGGCAACACCTCGCGTTCCCAAAGGGCCGCGGGCAGCGCCAACCCTTGCAGCTCACCGAGCACGGCGGCCAGCGCATCGCGCCCTGCGCGTCGTTCGTTACCGAGCCCCTGCCAATGAAACAGGAAACGCTGGTAGTCGGCGAGCGTGGCGGGCTCGATCTCGTTGCGCAATCGTTTCAGCGTGTAGCGGTGAATACGCGCGAGCAACCGGCGTTCGCACCACTCCTCCGCTTCGCCATCGGGGCCTTTGGCGCCCGTGTAGTTGCCGCGCATCGCCACGCCCTGCTGCTCGAGTGCCGCGAGCGCGGGCAGCACGTCGGCCGCTTGCCAGCCAAAAGGCCGCGCCAACGCGGCCGCCGTGACGGGGCCAAGCGCCTCGAAGCGGCTGCGGACGAGCTCGCGCCGCGCCGTGTCGACATCCACGGGCCCGCCGTCGATGACGGCGAGCTGCTCGGCCGCCACCGCACCGCGCACGGCGAGGGCGACCTCGGGCCAACGCTCGGCACTGACCCAAACCGTCCCGGCGCCCGGAATCTCGGCCGACGTGGCGCGGCCGTCCGCGCGCAGGCGCTCGAAGTGCGACTGCCACGCCGCGCCCTCGGCCGCCGTGACGAAGCCGAGCAACGCCAGCGCGTCGTGCAGCTCGTCGGCGTTGAACACCTGCGGCCACGCTTCGCTACGCACGCGTTCGATGGCCTCGGGGTCGAGCGAGCCGAGCTCGGCCGCTTGCTCGGGCGTCATGAAACGGCGCGACTGCACGGCCAAGGTGCGCCGCTCTTCCGCCGGCGCGTCGTCGAGGAACGCAAAGGGCTTCGCACCGAGGATCTCCTGCGCGAGCGGCGACGGGCTCGTGAGCTCGCGGCAGATGACCTCGAGCTCGCCCGACTCGATGCGCTGAAGCAAACGCACGAGGCCTTCGACGTCCATGTTCAGCGTGAGGCAATCGTCGAGCGTCTGCTTGACGAGCGGGTGGTCGGGAATCTCGCGGTGGCCACCCGTGAGGTTCTCCGCGCACGCGAGCTGATCCGGGAACACGGTGGACAGCAGATCTTCGGCGTCCATGCGCTGGAACTGGGCCGGCTGCTTCTTGCCGTTCCTGAAACGCCGCACCGCGAGCGCGGTGCTCGCATTCCAGCGCCAATACACGCCGAACACCGGCGCATCGAGCACGGCTTGTGTCAGCACGTCGCGGACGGTCTTGCTCGACAGGTAACGGACCACGTCCTCGAGCGCGAAACTGTGCACGGCGCCGAGCGACAGCACGATCGAATCCTCGAGTGCGGCCGCTTGCAGCTCGAAGTTGAACGTACGACAGAAGCGCTTGCGCAACGACAAGCCCCAGGCGCGATTCACGCGCGAGCCGAACGGCGAGTGCACCACGAGGTGCGTATCGCCCGTCTCGTCGAAGAAGCGCTCGAAGATCACGCGGTTCGTGCTCGGCAGCACGCCGAGCGCCGCTTTGGCGGCGGCCAGATAGTCGACGAGCTGCGCGGCCGCGCTATCGCTCGAACCGAGCTCGGCGACGAGCCAGCGCACGGCCCCGGCGGGCCCCTCGCGATCGAGCAAGTCCGCGATCGTCTCGTTCAGCCGGCCGACAGAGCTCGACAGCTCGTCGCTGCGGCCCGCAGCCTCGCCGAGCCAGAACGGAATCGTGGGCGGCTGACCTTTCGCGTCGCTGACGTAGACCTTGCCGGACTCCACCTTCTGGATTCGGTACGACGCGTTACCGAGCTGGAACACGTCGCCCGGCATGCTCTCGAAGGCGAAATCCTCGTTCAGCGTGCCGACCGGCAGCTCGCTCGGCAGCAGCACCACCGGGTAGTCGAACTGATCGGGGATCGCGCCGCCGTTGGTCACCGCGGTGAGCGAGGCGCCGCGCCGACCGCGCAGCACGTTGTTGACGCGGTCGAAGTGCAAGTGCGCGCTACGCCGGCCGCGCTGCGTGGTGAAGCCGTCGGCCAGCATACGCGCGACGCCGACGAACTCGTCGCGGCTCAGGTCTTTATACGTAGCTGCGTGTGTGAAGCGCTGGTGCAGGTCATCGACTTTCCACTCCTGCGCGCCGACCTCGGCCACGATCTGCTGCGCGAGCACGTCGAGCGGTGCCTGCCGCGGCTTGATCGCGTCGAGCTCGCTGCGGCGAATGCTCGCGACGAGCGCCGTGCACTCGACGAGATCGTCGCGCGACAGCGGGAATAGCCTACCCTTCGGGACGCGTCCCAGGCCGTGACCAGAGCGGCCCACGCGCTGGAGGAATGCGGCGATCGCGTGCGGCGAGCCGAGCTGGCAGACGAGATCCACGTCGCCGATGTCGATGCCGAGCTCGAGCGACGACGTGGCCACGAGCGCCTTGAGCTCTCCAGCTTTCAAACGCTCCTCGGCCTTGAGGCGATGCTCCTTCGCCAAGCTGCCGTGATGTGAGGTGACGACATCCTCACCAAGCCGCTCCGCCAAATGCCGCGCGGCGCGCTCCGCGAGCCGGCGCGTGTTGACGAACACGAGCGTCGTACGATGCGCGCGAATGAGCTCCGCGAGCCGGTCGTACACCTCCACCCACACCTCGGCCGACATGATGGCTTCGAGTGGGGAGCCCGGCAGCTCGAGCGTGAGATCGCGCTCGCGCGCGTGGCCCTCGTCGATGACGGTGCACGGCGCGTCCGTGACGCCCGTGAGAAAGCGCGTCATGAGCTCCATCGGCTTCGTCGTGGCCGAGATGCCGACGCGCGTGGGCGAGCGCTCGCACAACGCTTCTAGCCGTTCGAGCGACAGCGCGAGATGCGCGCCCCGCTTGTTGCCCGCGAGCGCGTGAATTTCGTCGACGATGACGGTGCGCACGGTGCGCAGCATCTTTCGGCCCGACTCCGTGCTCAGCAGGATGTAGAGCGACTCGGGCGTCGTGACGAGGATGTGCGGCGGCGTGCGGCGCATGCGCGCGCGTTCGCTCTGCGGCGTGTCGCCCGTGCGCACGGCCGCGCGGATCGGCGCACTCCCAAGCATGCGCGCGGCGAACTCGCGGCTAATGCCTTCGAGCGGCGCGCGCAGGTTTTTCTCGATGTCGTTCGAAAGTGCCTTCAGTGGCGAGACGTAGAGGATCTGCGTTTCGTCGCGCAGCGTGCCATCGGCCGCTTGGTGTGCGAGGTCGTCAATGACGCCTAGGAATGCTGCGAGGGTTTTACCGGAGCCCGTCGGGGCGCTGATTAGTGTGTGCGTACCCCCGCGGATCGCGTCCCACGCTTTGACCTGCACGCTCGTTGGCGCGGGGAAAGCGCCCTGGAACCAGCCGGCGACGGCGGGGTGGAAGGTCGGAGAGAGCATGGCTTAAGGATGCCCAAAAGGGTGTATGGATGTCCAGTACTCCGATACGGGACCGGAGCCACGTCGCCGACCCTAACGAGCAGTAGCCGCGAAGAAAACTTTTGACAGTCTCGCACCTCCTCGGCAGACCAAGCTCATTGAGAAGGCGGTTAGAGTAGCGGCCAGACGCTACGTCGCCCCGCAATCGAACGCCGAGTTATTTCGCATCGGTTATCACGGGTCGCTGGCTCTTAACCGGTGAAGATTCAACTGACGAGGGGAAGACTATGAAATTCGCATCGATCAAATCGCTGGCGCTCGCCGCCACGCTGATCGCCGCGCCCGCTTTGGCTCAGAAGATGCCGGACATCGGCTTCAAGAGCGTCGGCCGCGGCGCACCACTCGCCGCCAGCGTGATCGGCATGCCGGAGGTCGGGCCGAACTGGATCCGCCAGCAGGGCCAGCAGGCCGGCCCGGATACCAAGAAGCCGTTCCCGATGAACGGCTACACCGTCGACGCCCTGCCGGCCAACTACAAGCCGTTGCCGCGCGACATCTTGAACAGCCCGGACTTCTACGCCGACAAGAATCTGTGGATGGACCCGCGCTACTACCGCTGCAACAGCCCGCAAGCGACGGAGTATCAGCGGGGCGTTCTCCAGCGTCCCGGCGTGAACACCTCGGACAAGGACTCGGACGGCCCGTGGGGACACTGCGAGCTCGGCTTACCGCGTGAGGCCATCGTCAGCCCCTACGGCTTCACGACGGCGCAAGCGCACTACGAGGGGCTGCTGAAGGAAACGACCGGCCGCGGTGGCCCGAGCGTCTATACGTACGCGAACTTTCCGAACGCCGAGTGGAACGGCGTCTACGAGCGCCCGAATCGCGCCGCCGGCAATCAACAGAACTGGTACTGGGGTCGGCACACGCAGATCCCGACGGTCCTCTCGGTGCTCACGCCGGAGTACCAACAGCGGATGGTCCAGGAGGCCTACCACCAAATGCGCGGCAACGCGCTCTGGCCCTCCACCTTCTGCTGGCCGGAAGGCTTCATGCGCCGCTGGTACCCGGCGGCCGTCTGGGAGCACTACATCATCGCCACGCCCGAGCTCGTGAACGTGCGCGCCGGTGTGGCACGCAACTTCATGCAAGACATTTACGTCGGCCGCGACTTCAACATGGAAGACGTGGCGAAGGGCGGCGTTCCGCGCCTCGGCGCCGCGGTGCCGCGCTGGTACGGCGACACGATCGGCTTCTGGGACAAAGACGTGCTGATCACCTGGACGAGCAACGTCCAGGGCTGGAAGTCGCACTCGGAGTTCGAGTTCTCGAGCAAGCTACAGTCGATCGAGATCTACACACCGATCCGCGAAGCCGGCAAGTTCGTCGGCTTGAACCACGAAACGATCCTCTACGATGAGGAAGCGCTGGCGACGCCCGTGCGCATCGTGCGCAACCTGCACAAGATCAACGGCTTCGCCGACCCCGACGAGACGCCCTACGCGTTCATCGAGTGCGTGCAGACCATCTTCTCGATCGACGGGAAGAACACGCCGCTCACCCCGGGCACCGAAGTCACGTACGAGATGCCCGACATGTACGGCCGCCCGTGGGACGCCATCTGGCAGCGGTATTTCGAGCAAGGCATGAGCAAGCCCGCTGACAACTCGGAAGACCTGTTCGACTTCAGCGACAAGTAGCCGCTAACCGGTCAACGCGAAGCGCGCCTCTCGGCGCGCTCCGCCCCTTCGCAACCGTTAATGCGGTAGGTGGTCGACGCCCTTCGGCAGCTCCATGATCTCGAGCGCGTTGCCGTCGGGATCGACGAGCATCGCAATCTTGATCGGCGCGCCGCCGATCGGCACCGTCACCACGTCGCCCTCCAGCGTGGCGCCCGCGGCTTTCGCAGCGGCCACCGTGGCGGCGATATCCGACACCTTGAAGATCGCGTGGTGCATTGGGTCTTTGGCCCCACCAGCCTCGCGCTTTTGCACGAGGAACTCGGGCGACGTGCCGGTCTTGGCCGCGGCCACCGTGGCGCCGTAACGCATGATGATCTCCGTCGCGGGCTCACCGACGCGGTCGATCTCCTTCAGGCCGAACGCCGCCTCGTAGAACTTCGCGAGTGCTGTGACGTCGTTCGCACCCAACCGCACCGCCATCACGGTGACGTCGGCCTGCGCCGCCGCCACCCCAATCGCCGCCAAGAGCCCCAGTCCCGCCGTGGTCGTTCGTTTCATTTTCGTGTTCCCCCAAAGGTTGTGCATGGCGCCCGGGCTCTGCCGGGCATCGCCGAATAGTAAGCGAAACGCGATGAGTGGCCCTAGATCCAGAGCGCACCAAGCTCGAGCTCGATGGCGTCGAACGGCGCCGCGCGAACGTTGGCTGCACCCTCGTAGCGACCGAGCAGCGTCCATTGTCCGGACTCGAGGGATAGCACCTCGAGCGCCTGCTGCAGCGGGTCCACGAGCCACACGTAGGCAACGCCCTCGCGCGCATAGCGGCGCAGCTTCTTGCCGCGGTCGATGCTCTCGGTGGACGCCGATAGCACTTCGCAAACCCAATCCGGCGCCAGCGTCATGTAGGCCTCGGCCGGCAGCGTCGGCAACCGCTCGCGGCGCCAGCCCGCAATATCCGGCACGAGCACGTCGTTGCCGAAGTGCAGCTCCGGCTCGTCCAGAATGACCCACCCACCCGGCCCGCTCCTGTGAAACGAACCGAGCTTGTGGCCGAGCACCGAGCCCGCGTGAGCGTGCGGCAACGCGGGTCGCGGTGACGCGTAGAGCTCGCCGTCGAAAAGCTCAGCGACAAAATGCTCCGGAACGTCGCAGAGATCGGCGTAGGTGGCGTCTTTCTTTAGGGGCTTCATGGGCTCGCCTCAGAAGGTTGGGGAGTGAGCGAGTCTAACGCTGCGTGCTTTCAGGCAGTCAAGCCCGAATCCTTGCTTATCGTGGTTATTGGGGCGTCCTAGGCGAACAGACGCTGCAGATCGACAGCCACACGGCGGAGTGCCGACACGTCGAGCGCGGAGCTGAGATCGGGCTCATCCACCAGGGTGTACGCACCTTGCTGCGAAGCGCGGTGGCGGACGAGCCGCTTACCGTGCAAGTCCACCAGCCACATCTCGGGGATTTCGTGGCCCGCGTATAGGGGTAACTTCCTCTCGCGGTCGAACCGCAGCGACGTCGCAGCGACCTCGACGATCAGCAGCACATCGCCTGCTCGCGGGTGGTGCTCGCGGTAGAAATCGTCTCGCCGCCGTAGAAGCGCCAAGTCGGGTTGCGGCTCGGAGTACTCGCTCAAACGCACCGGGTTCTGGGCGAGGACCAACGCTTCATTTTCGGCAGCAAGCACGAGCGCGCGAGTGAGGAACGTGATCGTCGCGGCGTGCAAGCTCCCGGGCGGTGCCATGTCGATGATGTCGCCGTCGATCAGCTCGACGCGCGCGTCCGGCGCGAGAATGCCCACTTCCGCCATGCGATAGTAATCCGCCACCGTGAGCCGATGGCGACGAGGTAGATCCGTGCCCAAGTGCGACATGCTTTCACTATATGCCCGGAGCGGATACGAGTGAACGGGGATTCACCGTAACGCCTGCCGCGCCGACACAACGACCGCAGAAATCGTTCGATGCGCACCGATTCGCGGACCGCGCGGCAAGCCCAGGCGCAACGGTCGAGCGTCAGCGCTGTCTGCGCAGCTCCTCGAGACGCGCCGGGACTGCCGGATTGCCCGGAAGCTGCTCGAGCAACTGCTCGAACGCGGCAATCGCGGCCGCGGTGTTGCCGAGCATCGCCTGCGTCTCACCGAGCATGATTTTCGCGTAGGGTGATTGCGGATAGAGCTCGAGCATATATTCGACGAGCGGCAACGTGTGCTCTGCCAAGTTCCACGTAAACAGTAGGCTCGTGCAGAGCCGTCCCAGGTTGAACTCCGTGAGCAACGCGTGATTCGGTGCGGCGGCAGCCAGCGACCGCAGCTCGGCGATCACTTCGCCGTCCTCGCCCGCCACGAGCTTGCGGACGACCTCGTCGTAGCCGATGAGCGCTACCGTGGGCTCGAGGTGTTCGAGCGTCGCGCCGTCGTCGGCTAGCGCCTGCCGCACGTCGCCTGCGACGAACGCCGTGCTTTGGACGGACAGCTTTGCCGTAAAGAACTGCAGCACGTAGCTCGCAACCGCCCGGTGTGCCGCAGTCCGAGCAGGCGTTACGGGTCCCCAATAGTTCGCGGCCGCGCCGCGGTCTTCGATGAGCGCGTAGCTCGTGTAGTCCGCATGCCCCAACGCGGTCGTCTTGAGCCAGTAACGATCCGAGTGCAGGGCCTCTGCAAACAACGGCTTCGCGTCGGGGTTCGGTGAATCGATGCGCGGGAACGCGATGTGCAGCCACGGCACGCGGAGCGCGAGGGGATCGTAGCTCGTAGAAGATCGCGGCAGCCCGGAGGCGTGCGGGTATTGAATGCCGGAGTCCATGCTGACGAAGGCATCGACGTCGCGATTGCGCATCGCGAGCACGACGCCGGCCATGCCCCCTTGGTCGAAGCCCATCACGCCGAGGCGCTCGACATCGACGAACGGGAATTGCCGCGCCCGCGCGATGGCGAACTCGAGATCGCGGATCTGCGTCTCGAGGTCCTGCGTGTCGAGCTTCACGATCGACACATGCGTGCCAACGAGCGGCGCCGTCGCGACCACGAATCCGTGGCCGGCGAGATACTCGGCCGTGGCGGAGAACGTGATCGGCGATTCGTAGTAGAGCCCGAGGCCGATGACGACGAGCGGAAACGGGCCAACGAGCGGCTCGGCGCTCGCGACGGCGCGCATCGGCCGCTCGAGCAACGCTGTGTAGCTCGTCGCGGACAGCGAGCGCGCGAGCGGGCCGTTCGCGAACCTCAGACGCTCGTGCAGTGCACCGCTGATGCTCTGCGGCCAGATGTCGTCGTTGGCGAGCTCGGCGTAACGGCCGAAAAGCATCGGGCGCGCACGGCGCACTGTCGCTGCGGGATACCAGAGGTAGGTACGAATCGGCCGAGCGTGCGCGCCACCGCGCTCGCCGCCCGTCACGGCTCGTGAGCGATCCTCGTCGTCGAGCAGCCGAAAGCCCACGGCGTGCTCACCGCGCGCGAGGCCAAGCACGCTCGTTTCGTCCTGCGCGAAAGCGGGCAGCAACAGCACGGCAACGAGCACGGGCGCGACGCGGCGCAAACGTCGCAACCAGTGCGGACGCCGCTGTCTCGTCTTTTGTCGGTCGCAGTGGGATGAGAAGCGGGTGGTGATGGCAACGTTCATTCGCAGCTCCCCCGAGGCGAAAGTGAGTTATCCACGAACCCTGTATGGCTATGCCGGCCGGCTCACATCTCCGAGCAGCACGGCGAACAAAGATAACGCGAAGCGCGAAGGAACGCGCGCCGGCCACGGGGCGCCAGTCAACGCCAAACTTTCGCTAGCGCCGCGCGCTCCTGAGCCGCTCGTCGAAGCCGAAGGGTTCGGTGTTCGCGACGCGCACACCGGCGAACTGCGCGTGAGCGTTTGACACGTAGTTCTTCTCCTGCGGCACGAGCACCGAGGGCACTACGAGCGCGAGCCCATCGCCGCCGTCGAGCCACGCCCCGCCAACGTCCTGGCTCGCGGCCAGCACGCGGGGCGGGCGCACACCGGAATGGCGCTCGATCTTGGCTCTGGCAGGCAGATGGTCCTCGCGAGGCTCCTCCTTGGCGAAAGCCCGTTCGATGTCCAGTTTGTCCGCATAGCAGCCCTTTGCAAACTCAAATTCCCTAGTCCCTAAAGCGGGACGCCCCGTCCGATCGCGGGACGCGCGACGCGGCTTGCCGCCTTCGTGCGCCAGCCCGCCCCCTAGGTTCATCAAGGGCTTACGCGGCCGCGAAGCTTTGGCACGTCGGTTGCACTGAAGGCGCATGAACCGTCTCGATTCATTCGCCGGCGACGTCCGCTATGCGACGCGCACGTTGTGCCGCACGCCCGGCTTCACCTCGCTCGCCGTGCTGATCATCGCGCTCGGCATCGGTGCGAACACCGCCATCTTCAGCCTCGTGAGCGCGGTGCTGCTCGAGCCGTTGCCGTTCGTCGAGCCCGACGAGCTCGTCGTGATCTGGGACGATGGCTCCGCAGTTGGCGGCTTCGCGCGTAATCCGATATCGTTGGCGAGCTACGTCGACTGGCGCGAGCGCAGCACGTCATTCGACGGCATTGCCGCATTCCAGAGCCGCTCGTACAACGTCACCGGCGACGGCGAGCCCGAGCGGCTCGACGCGCTGCGCACGTCGCCGAATTTGCTGTCGCTCTTCGGGCTACAACCCTTGGCCGGGCGAGTGTTCGCGCCGGACGAAGTCGCGGAAACGACGCCGGTAGTCGTCGTGAGCCAGAGCTTGTGGATGCGCCGCTTCGGCGCGGACCCGAACATCGTCGGTCGCGACATCATCTTGGACGGCTCGAAATACACCGTGATCGGTGTGGTGCCGCCGCACTTTCGCTTCCCGGGAGCCGCCGTCGACGTGTTCATGCCGACGGCGTTCACTCCGCAGGAGCTCGCCAATCGCGGCGTGCAAACGAGCTACGCTGTCGCGCGCCTCAAGGCGGGCGTCACGCTGGCACAAGCGCAAACGGAGCTGACCGCGATCGCGGAAGCCTTGGCCATCGATCTGCCCACGGCCAGCGGCCACCAAGGTGCCGTGACGCCGCTGCAAGAGGAGATCGCGCGCCAAACGCGCCCGACGCTGCTCATCTTGCTCGGCGCAGTGGGCGTCTTGTTGCTGATCGCGTGCGCCAACCTCGCGAACCTCTTGCTCGCGCGCGGCGCCGGCCGCCGGCACGAGCTCGCGCTGCGCAAGGCGCTCGGCGCCGGCAACGCGCGCGTCGTACGACAACTGCTCACCGAGAGCGCCGTGCTCGCAGTCGCCGGCGTCGCGTTGGGACTGGCGTTCGCCGTTGCTTCGTTCGGCTACCTCGCGCGGCTAGTCCCAACCTCGTTCCCGGACGGCACGGCGCCCGCCATCGACTGGCGCGTGCTCGCCTTCACGGCCGGCATCGCGCTCGCCACCGTGCTCTTGTTCGGCGTTGGACCCGCGTGGGCCACGGCGCGCTCGAGTGTGAACGCGGCGCTCAACAAGGGCGCCGGCCGCGGCGGCACGGCTCGCGGCAACCGCGTGCGCAACACGCTCGTCGTGGCCGAGATCGCGCTCACTGTAGTGCTGCTCGCCGCGGCCGGGCTTCTGCTGCGCAGTTACGTAGCCGTGCTGCACACCGACCCGGGCTTCAACCCCAAGGATCTGCTCGTCGCCTCCACGGTGCTGCCGTCGCTGAAGTACGCGGACCACGCACGGCGGTCGGCGTTCTACACCGGAGTCCTCGAGGAAGTGAAGGCGCTGCCGGGTGTTACGGACGCGGCGTACGCGAGCTTCGCGCCGCTCACGATCCGCGGCGGCTTCGTGCTCGTGACGATCGAAGGCGAGCCCGCGATTACGCGCGAGACCATGTCGCGCTACATCGTGAGCGACCGCGTGATCACTCCGGGGTACCTCGAAACCCTCGGCGTTCGGTTGCTCAACGGCCGGCACTTCGATGAGCGCGACATGGCGGCCTCGGCGTCGCCAACGGTCGTGATCAACGAGGCCATGGCTGAGAAGTATTGGCCGGGCGGGGACGCCGTCGGCAAACGATTCAAAACCGGCGGTCTCGCCGACACGCCGTGGTGGACCGTGATCGGTGTGGTCGGCGACATGCGGCAGATGGGTCTCGACGTGCCGCCCTCGACCGAGCTCTACCTGCCCGCGAACCACCTCGTGCCGCAAGCGGAGTTCTTTTGGCCCCGGCACTTGATCGTGCGCACGGCCACCGAGCCGCTCGCACTGGCCGGCGCGGTGCGCGATGCGATTTGGCGCACCGACGCCGATCAGCCGGTGTCGACGCTGCGCACGATGGACGAGGTCTTCGACACGGAGCTCGCGAACCGCAACACACAACTCACGCTCGTCGGCGCGTTTGCCGCGCTCGCGCTGGTGCTCGCCGCCGTGGGCCTCTATGGCGTGCTGTCGTACGCCGTCGCGCAGCGCACGGCCGAGATCGGTTTGCGGATGGCGCTCGGCGCGGGTCCCAGCACCGTGGTGCGTGCCGTCGTGCGCGGCGCGCTCGCGCTCGCATGCGTGGGGCTCGCGGTCGGTATCATCGGCGCGCTCGCACTCACGCGACTGGTCGAGTCGTTCCTGTTCGGCGTGAGCGCCACCGACCCAATGACCTTCGTGGCGGCGGCCGCGTTGCTACTGCTCGTGACCGGAGTTGCAGCGTATCTGCCAGCGCGCCGCGCCGCGACCGTCGATCCGATGGCCGCGCTGCGCGACGAGTAAGAGGAAACGCCCGTGATGAAGGACCTGACGCGCGATGTTCGCTACGCGTGCCGCACGTTGCTGCGGGCGCCGCTCGCCGCCGCGACGATCGTCGTGACCGTCGCGCTCGGCCTAGGGCTCGTGGCCGCCGTGTTCACGCTCTTGAGCTCGATGCTGTTTCGCGCGGACGAGGTCCTGCGTCCCGACGAGATCTTCGGTGTCGAACGGCAACGTTCCGCGATCGCGGAGCCCGAGACCTTCACGCGCGCGCAGTACGAAGCGCTACTGCGCGAGACGGACGTGTTCGCGGATGCGTTCGCGACCACCGCGGACGTACAAGCGTGGATCGAGGGTGTGCGGCGCGAGGGCCACCTCGTGACGGGCAATTTCTTCAGCGTGCTTGGTGTGAGCGCCTCGCTCGGCCGCGCGCTCATACCCTCGGACGACGAGCCCAGCCGCCCGCCGGTCATCGTGTTGAGCCATCGCGCCTGGGTGCAGCACTACGCCGGCGATCACGGCGTGGTCGGCCGCACGTACCGCGTCAACGGCACGTCGTTCGAAGTCATCGGCGTGATGCCGCAGGGCTTTCGCGGGCTCGAGGTCGTGGCTGCGCCCGATTTCTGGGCGCCGCTCTCGACGACCGAGCTGGTGCGCCAGCTGCGCGGGGATGAAGGATCCCGCGGTCTCAGCGTCGTGGGCCGGCTCAAGCCCGGGCTGTCGAGCGGCGAGGCGGTCGCGCGGCTCGTGGCCTGGGACTCGCAGCGCGCGCTCGACGAGCGCTCCGGCGAGCGCGCCACCGCTAGCCTCGTGCTGACGCCGAGGGCCGGCACGATACCGCGGCCCACCGAGGCCATGTTGGTGTTCATGCCGTTGTTCTTCGCGTTCGGCCTCATCCTCCTGATCGGCTGCGCGAACGTGGCGAACCTGCTGCTCGCGCGGTTGGTCGCGCGCCAGCGCGAGATCGGTATCCGACTCGCGATCGGCGCGTCGCGGCGCCGCGTGGTGTGGCAGCTGCTCACCGAGAACCTGCTGCTCGCGCTGCTCGCGGCCGCACTCGCGTTCGGTCTTTCGCGCCTCGTGCTCACGGGCATCGTGTATGCCGTGACGACGAGCTTTCCGGCCGAGATCGGCAACCTGCGTCTCGTCGTGCCGGCGGCGGACTGGCGCGTCGCAGTGTTCCTTGTGTTCGGCGCGATGGCCTCGACGGTGCTGTTCGCGCTTGCGCCGGCGTTACGCGCCACGCACTTGGAGGTGGCGCGCGCGATTCACGGCCAAGTGCTCGGCGCCGGCCGTCCCGGCCGCGCGCGCGACGCGCTCGTCGCGCTGCAGGTGACGGGCTCGGTGCTGCTCCTGATCTGCGCCGCGATCTTCCTGCGCAGCGCGTGGGCGGCCGCGACGCGCGATCCCGGCGTGCGCACCGCCGACATCGTCAACGTGGCCGTGCTCGACGAGCAGCAGCGCGGTGCCATTCTCGAAACGGTGCGCGACGATCCAGCCGTCGCCGCTGTCGCGGTCTCGTGGCCCGGGCGTCTCGGTGGCCTCGCCGGTGTCCCGGCCTACGGCGAGGGCGCGAGCGGCAGGTCAGTCGTCACGTACGCGTTCGTTTCGCCGGAGTTCTTCGGCGTGCTCGACATCGACGTGGTGCGCGGACGCGCGTTCACCGACACCGAGCGCAACCCCAACGAAGGGGTGGCGGTCGTTTCCGAGAGCGTGGCGCACGAGTTATGGCCCGGTAGCGACGCCATCGGTCAAGTGTTGCGCGTGGAGCCGGACCCGACGATCGGGCGACCCGCCTCCGCTCCGGCTCTACCGACGCAGCCGACCGATGACCCGCTGCTGCAGGCGCGCACGGCCGTCGTCATCGGCGTAACGCGAGACGTGGCGGGCTTTCAGATCGGCGGCATCAAGCTTGCCGGTGCCGGCGTCTACCTGCCGGTGGGCGCGGAAGTCTCGAGCACAGGGTTGATCACGCGTGTGCGCGGGGATGTCGACGGCGCGCGTCGCGAGCTCGTCGATCGACTGGCGGTCATCGACCCCAACATGGCGGAGGTCTCGACGCTCCAGGCGTTCGTAAGCACGGACACGTACATTCTCGGGATGTCGTTCCGGCTGACACTCGTGCTCGGTTCGCTGGCGCTGCTCCTGACGGTGTCGGGCTTGTTCAGCGTGCTGTCGTATCTCGTCGAGCAGCGCACGCGCGAAATCGGCGTGCGCATGGCCCTCGGCGCGAGCAGCGGCAGCATCGGCCGGCTCGTGCTCCGGCAGTCGGCGCGGCCCGTGGGCATCGGTCTAGCGGTGGGCTGCACGCTCACGGCCGGGCTCGGCGCGGCGCTGCTTGCGACGCCGGCGGCCGAGCAGATCGGCGCGACCGTGCAGCTCTTCGACCCGATCGCGTACGCCGGCAGTCTGCTCTGCATCGTCGCGGCGTGCGTGGCCGCGGCACTAGCCCCCGCATTGCACGCCGGCCGCATCGATCCGCTCGCGGCACTCAGGCAAGACTGAGCTTCTACGGCCCATCAGGCGCCGCGAGCGCGGCGACTCACGACGCGCGAAACGCGGTCGGCGCCATCCCCGTCCAGCGCTTGAAGGCCCGCGAGAAATTCGCCTGGTCCGAGAAGCCGAGCAAATAGGCGATCTGCCCCAGCGAGTAACGCCGCTCACGCACGAACTGCTGCGCTAACGTGACTCTGGTCTCGTCGAGAATCTGCCGGTAGCTCGCGCCTTCGGCCTTAAGCTGGCGCTGCAGCGAGCTCACGCTGCGGTGCAGTGTCCTGGCAACGGCCTCCTGATCCACTTCGCCCGAGGGCAGCAACGCCAGCAGAATCTTCCTGACCCGATCCTGCACGCGCTCCGGATCCAGTGTGGCAAGGTAGCGCTCGGTGATTCGGTCCGTTTCCGCCGCGAGCTCCTCATTGCCGGCCGGAATCGGCTGCGCGAGCACCTGCGCGTCGAAGTACAGGGCATTCTCGCTCCTCGCGCAGAACACCGGCGCCTGGAACATCTCGATGTACTGGTCTATGTGACCATTGTCCGCACGCTCGAACGTCACGAGCAGCGGCGCGAAATTCTTGTTGGTCATGAGTCGGCTCATCTGGACGATGAACGCCATGACGGCGTCGACCGCTTCCGGCGGCGCCCGCAATTCTCCGGCGTGGTACTCGGTGATGATCCTGATTTGCTCGCCCTCCGGCACGAGTCGGAACAACAAGCTCGTATTGGCGATGCGGGAATACCGCACCATGCGCTCGAAGCCGTTCAGCAGACTGCTGCTCGTGAGCCACGACAGTCCGAGTGCATGCAGCGCATGGGGCTTGAGCCTCCTTGCGGCGAACAGCCCTATGCACGGATCGCCGGTCTCTACGCGCGCTTCCTCCCAGAGGCGAATGACTGCCCGGAATGGGTAGCGGGCCCCGGGTTTCTGCATCTCATCCACGTCGAGACCCGCCCGTTGAAACGGACCTTTGGGATCGCCTCCCAAGGCCTCTACGGCTTCAGCGATGGCGGTGGCGGTGGCGGCTAGGGTCGTCGGTTCGAAAAACATCGTCGACAGTTCCGGCGGCTGCGGTGCTGCGCGATGATAGCGGGCGCGCCCCGCTAGCGCAGCTCTTCTTCCAGGAGCTCGGCGTAGAGTCCGGGCTGCACCGTTTGGCCCGCCAGCATTCGCAGCGCCAGGCGGCGCCCGCCCGCAACGTAGCGGCGAACGTCAGGCAGATTGCCAAAACCGAGCATTTTGGCCGCACCCTCACGCGCAGCGGCTCCCGGACCGTGGTCGAGCAGATTCTTCAGATAGACGAGCAGCGACAGCGTCACCGAGTGCTCACCGAGCGTGCGCGCCAACGTGTCGAGCACACCGAACGTGAAGGCGTCGAGCCGCAACCAATCCTCCTCGCGGCCGAAAGCGTTGCCGTTGCGGTAGTCGCGCGCATAGCCTGCCTCGCTCGAGCGCAGCAATACTGCGGCCTCGAGGAGCTTGTCGAGCTCGTGAATGTCGAGCCCGCCGCGCCTATCGCTGCGTGGTAGGGTCACGGCAACCACTAGATCTCGATCTCGATGGCCACGACGCCACGGCGCCGGGTCCACTGCACGGCGGCGGCGATGAAGCTGTCGGATGATACGTGCGCTTCTTTGACCAAGCTGGCACTACGCCCGTCGGAAAAATCGACCTGCGCGCCCTCGGCCGTTTGCTTGATGCGCGCCCGCCTCGAATTCAGTTGGCGGATCGTCGTGCGCAATCCGTGCGGCCCCTGCGGATCGATGTTCATGGTTCGCATCATTCGCACCTCTCCTCGTAGAATCGTGGCTCACAAGTTAGCGTTTGAGCGGCTTAGGAGTCTTGTCCGGGCGCCGCGAGGGCTTGTCTTTTTGCGGCGGCGAGCACTCCTCGTCCCGCCGTACTCGGCGGCACCGCCACCATAAGTCGCGGATCCACGGCGCGACGCGCACCACCTCACGCTGCATCAGCGCTGGACGCCGCTGCCTCACTGGCCACTCCGCCTGGCCTGCCCTTGGCACGACGGTTGCAAATGCCCGTCTACGAACTCGGCGCAAGCGCGAGCAACAGGGTCCACGGGAGGAAGCACACGATGGAAGCGACGTCACCCAGCATTTCTCGACCGTCTCTGCGCAGCGAGCTACAGCAGTGTGCGGCCGCCAACGGCCACACGTCGGCCAATGCGTTGCCGCACGTGCTACCGCAAGCCGTGCTGCCCCGCTGCGCACCGCAAAAGTGGCTGCTCGGTCAAAAGGCGCTCGTCACGGGCGCGAGCTCCGGCATCGGCCGCGCGATTGCGATCGCGCTCGGCGAGGCCGGCGCCGACGTGGTCGTGAACTACGCGTCGGCCGAAGGCCCGGCGCGCGAAGTGGCAGCGAACATCGAAGCATCGGGCAGCCGCGCGCTCGTGCACAAGGCCGACGTGTCGAGCGAAGCGGACGTCGAGCGGATGTTCGCGACGATGCTGGGCGATTTCGGCACGATCGACATTCTCGTCAACAACGCCGGCCTGCAACAGGACGCGGCGTTCGAGAATCTGACGCTGGCGCAATGGAACAAGGTCATCGGCGTCAACCTGACGGGACAGTTCCTCTGCGCGCGCGCGGCCGTGCGTGAATTCAAGCGGCGCGGTGTGCGGCCCGAGATTTCGTGCAGCGCTGGCAAGATTCTTTGCATCAGCTCTGTTCACGAGGTGATCCCCTGGGCGGGGCACGTGAACTACGCGGCATCGAAAGGCGGCGTGATGCTGATGATGAAGAGCATCGCGCAAGAAGTGGCGCCGTTTCGCATCCGCGTGAACAGCATCTCTCCGGGCGCCATCCGCACACCCATCAACATGGAGGCGTGGGGCACGCCGGAGGCGTATCAAGACTTGCTGCGCCTGATTCCCTACAAGCGCATCGGCGAAGCAGACGAGGTCGGACGCGCCGCGGCATGGCTCGCGTCGGACTACGCCGACTACATCAACGGCGTGAGCCTGTTCGTCGATGGCGGCATGACGCTGTACCCGGGTTTCGAGACGGGGGGCTGAGCGAGCATGTGGCAACGAGCTCGCCAGCACTGGCCCGAATACCTCATCGAGGCATGGGCGCTCGGCATGTTCATGGTGTCCGCCGGAGTGTTTTCCGTGCTCATCGAGCATCCGGACTTCGGTGTGCCGGCGCTCATCGAGAACGCGGTATTGCGCCGCGCGCTGATTGGCATAGCGATGGGCGCCACGGCGGTGGCGCTGATCTACTCGCCGTGGGGCCGTCGATCGGGCGCGCACATGAATCCGGCCGTCACGCTGACCTTCTGGCGCCTCGGCAAGGTGCAACGCGACGACGCGCTGTTCTTCATCGCCGCGCAGTTCGCCGGCGGTCTGCTCGGCGTCTCGCTCGTGCATGCGGTCTTCGGCGAGCGGTTTGCCGCCGCGCCAATCTCATTCGTCGCGACGCTCCCGGCTCATGGTGACGGCCTCGCGTTCGCGCTCGAG
>Ga0208454_1000438_pt1 | contig 24301 bp, 24 predicted proteins | sample EasRivMeERMZT100_FD_187530 | JGI IMG/M metagenome (GOLD analysis project Ga0208454, IMG submission 187530) | Soil microbial communities from meander-bound floodplain in the East River, Colorado, USA - East River MetaG ERMZT100 (SPAdes) (version 2) | ecosystem: Environmental > Terrestrial > Soil...
CACCGGGCTGCCCAACCGGCGCCTGCTGGACGACCGCCTGCGGCAGGCGATTCACCTCGCCCAGCGGCGCGACCGGATGGTCGCGACCCTGCTCGTGCGCCTCGACGATTTCCGGCAGGTGAACGAAACGCTCGGCGAGGGCGCGGGCGATGCGCTGTTGCGCGAGGTGGCGCAGCGCCTGAGCGCCTGCGTGCGCAAGGCCGATACGCTGGCTCGCGCCGGCGCCGACGAGTTCGCGCTCGTGGTGTGCGACCTCAAGGACGGCGCCGATTGCCGCGTCGTCGCCGACAAGCTGCTGCAGGCGCTCGCGCCGGAGTTCCGCGTCGGCGGCCGGCGCCTGAAGCTCGCGGTCAGCGTCGGCATTTCGCTCTTCCCGTCCGACGGCGGCGACGGCGAGGCGCTGCTGCGCAACGCCGACGCCGCCATGGACCGCGCCAAGCAGCTCGGCCGCAACCAGGTTCGTTTTTTCGGACGATGAAGCTCGGGCGGTTCCTGTGGCCCTACTGGAGGCGCATTGCCGTGGCCCTGCTTGCGCTCCTGGTCACCTCGGCCTGCGTGCTGGCGCTCGGCCGCGGGCTGCAGCACGTCGTCGACCGCGGCTTCGGCAGCGGCGACCCGCGGCTCCTCGACCAGGCGCTCGCGGCGATGATCGCGGTGGTCGTAGTGTTCGCGGCTGCGACCTGGGTGCGCTTCTATTTCATGATGAGCACCGGCGAGCGCGTGGTCACCGACCTGCGGCGCGCGGTGTTCGATCACATCCTGGGCCTCGACCCGGCGTTCTTCGAGAAGGAGCGCACCGGCGAAGTGGTGTCGCGGCTCACCAACGACGCCACGCTGGTGCAGCAGGTCATCGGCTACGGGCTGTCGATGTTCGTCCGCAACGGCCTGATGATGATCGGCGCCGCGGCGATGCTGTTCGTCACGAGCTGGAAGCTCGCGCTCCTGGTGCTGGTCGGCGCGCCCGCGACGCTGCTGCCGATCCTGCTGCTCGGCCGCAGGGTGCGAGGGCTGTCGCGCGCGAGCCAGGACCGCGTCGCCGACGTGTCCGCGTATGTCGACGAAGCAATCCATGAAATCCGCACGGTGCAGGCCTATGCGCACGAGGACGCGGATCGCGCGGGCTTCGCGCGCCACGCCGAGGCTGCCTACGCGGCCGGCGTCGAGCGCATCTCGTACAAGGCGTTCCTGATCGCCGCGGTGATCCTGATCGCCTTCAGCGCAGTCGGCATCATCCTGTGGATCGGCGGGCACGACGTGCTCGCCGGGCGCCTCACCCAGGGCGAGCTCGCCGCCTTCGTGTTCTATGCCGCGGTGGTCGCGATGGGCGCGGGAACGGTGGCGGAAGTCTGGGGCGAGCTGCAGCGCGCGGCGGGCGCGACCGAGCGGCTGGTCGAGCTGCTCGACACGCCGCCGCACCTCGTCGCGCCGGTCGCGCCGGCCGCCGCGCCGATACGGTCTCCACTAGGAATTAGTTTTGAAGAAGTGGGCTTTGCGTACCCGGCGCGTCCAGCGACGCCCGCGCTCGAGCGCTTCACGCTGCAGGTCGCCCCTGGCGAGCGCGTGGCGCTGGTCGGACCTTCGGGCGCGGGCAAGTCCACGGTATTCGCGCTGCTCCTGCGCTTCTACGATCCGCAACAGGGCGCGGTGCGGATCGACGGCATCGACCTGCGGGAGATGGAGCCGGGCGCGGCCCGCCGCCTGGTCGCCGTGGTGCCGCAGGAAGCGGTGATCTTCGCCGCCAGCGTGCTGGAAAACGTCCGCTACGGCCGGCCGGACGCGACGCGCGAGGCGGTCAGCGCGGCCTGCGAGCAAGCCTGCGCGCTCGAATTCATCGAGCGCCTGCCCCACGGGCTCGACACGCCGCTCGGCGAGCGCGGGGTCACGCTTTCCGGCGGCCAGAAGCAGCGCCTGTCGATCGCGCGCGCGCTGCTCGCCGACCGGCCGATCCTGCTGCTCGACGAGGCGACGAGCTCGCTCGACGCCGCCGCCGAGCGCCTGGTCCAGCAGGGCCTGGAAGCCCTGGAGAAAGGGCGCACCACGCTCGTCATCGCGCACCGGCTCGCCACGGTGCAGAATGCCGGGCGCATCATCGTGCTCGAGCGCGGCGAAATTGCGGCGCAGGGGTCGCACGCGGAGCTGATGCGCCAGGGCGGGCTCTACGCCAGCCTGGCGCGGCTGCAGTTCCTCGGAGGGAGAGATGAAAAGGATCATCGCGGTCTGCGCGCTATTGGCCTGCATTCCGGCTAGCGCCCAGCAGATCCATCGCTGGGTGGACGCCGACGGCCGCGTGCAGTACAGCGACAAGCCGCCGCCCGGCGTGAAGTCGAGACCGGTGGAGTCGCGCATCAACTCGTACACCGGCGCGCCGCAGGTCTCCGGCACCGCCGCCGCGGGGGCGACGCGCCCGGAAATCAAGATGTACGCGACCGACTGGTGCGGCTATTGCAGGAAGGCGCGGGACTATTTCGCCCGCAACCGCATCCGCTATACCGAGCTCGACGTCGAGAAATCGCCCGCGGCGCGCGACGAGTACCAGCGCATGGGCGCGCGCGGCGTTCCGGTAATCCTGGTCGGCACGCAGCGCATGAACGGCTACAGCGAGGAGCGCCTCGCGCAGATGCTGAAAGCCGCGGGTTACTAGGCGTGCGGGGTTTTGCAGCGCTCGGTCTCGTCGTCACGTGCGTTGCGGCCCATGCGCAAACCCTGACGGTCGGCTCCAAGCGCTTCACCGAGTCGTACATCCTCGGCGAGATCATCAGCCAGACGGCAAAGGGAACGCACAAGCCGGGCCTCGGCAACACCGCGATCCTGCTCGAGGCGCTCAAGGCCGGCGCGATCGACCTCTACCCGGAATACACCGGCACCATCGCGCGCGAGATCCTCAAGTCGCAGGAGCGGCTCGATCTCGCCGCTCTGAATCAGAGGCTGAAATCTCTCGGTCTGGCGGCGAGCGTGCCCCTGGGCTTCAGCAACAGCTACGCGCTCGGCATGCGCCGCAAGGACGCCGAGCGGTTGGGCATCCGGAAGGTCTCCGACCTAGCGAAGCACGCTCAGCTGCGCTTCGGGCTGTCGCACGAGTTCCTCGGCCGCCGCGACGGCTGGCCGGGCCTCCAGTCCGCCTACGGCCTGCCGCACAAGCCGCGCGGCCTCGATCACGGCATCGCCTACGAAGCGCTCGCCGCCGGCGAGATCGACGTCATGGACCTCTACACCACCGACGCCAAGATCGAGCGCTATGCGATCGTGGCGCTCGCCGACGAGCGCGCGTTCTTTCCCGCCTACGATGCGGTGCTCCTGTATCGCGCAGACATCCCGCAGCGCTTTCCTCAAGCCTTCAATGAACTGAAGAAGCTCGAGAAGCGCATCGACGAACAGACCATGGTGCGCCTCAACGCTCGCGCCGAGCTCGACAAAGTGGCCTTCGCCGATGTGGCGCGGGAGTACCTGGGAGCGAAGATCGAGAGCACCAAAGGCTTCTGGGCGGCGATGTTCGCGCCCGATTTCGGTCGCCTGCTGGCCGAGCACCTGTGGCTCGTGTTCGCCTCGCTCGCCATTGCGGTGCTGGTCGGCGTGCCGCTCGGCCTGATCGCCGCGAAGTTCGGATGGGTCGCGCAGCCGGTGCTGATTTTCACCGGCATCCTGCAGACCATTCCGTCGCTCGCTCTGCTCGCGTTCCTCATCCCGGTGACCGGGACCATCGGGGTATGGCCGGCGCTGATCGCACTGTTCCTGTACGCACTTCTGCCGATCACCCGCAACACGCATGCCGGCATCACCGGAGTGCCGCGGGGCCTGGTGCAGGCGGGAACAGCGCTGGGGTTGAGGTCCCGGCAAATTCTGATGAAAGTCGAAATGCCGATTGCGATGCCGGTGATCATGGCGGGCGTGAAGACCTCGGCGGTGATCAGCGTCGGCACCGCGACGATCGCCGCATTCATCGGCGCCGGCGGGTTTGGCGAGCGCATCTCGCAGGGGCTCGCGCTCAACGACCACGCCGTGCTGCTCGCCGGCGCGCTGCCCGCCGCGGTGCTCGCGCTGGCGGTGCACGCGGCGTTCGAGATCGCGGAGCGCTCCCTGTCGCGGCTGCCAAGGTAGAATTCCGCCCCACCGTTTCCCGGAGAGGTCCTTGCCGCAGTTGATCGGAGTGCCGCGCGAGATCGAGGCGGGCGAGAAGCGCGTAGCCACGGTTCCCGACGTCGTCGAGAAGCTGGTCAAGCTGGGATTCCGGGTCGCGGTGCAGTCCGGCGCCGGCGACGCCGCGAACTTCGCCGACGATGCCTACCGCGCCGCGGGCGCCGAGATCGCCGAGGACGCGGCGCACCTGTGGGCGAGCGCCGACATCGTCTTCAAGGTGCGCGCACCGAGCATGGCGGAAGTCCAGCTGATGCGCGACGGCACTACCTCATCGACTACTTTGGTGAGCTTCCTCTGGCCGGCGCAGAACCCGCAGCTGATGCAGGCGCTGGCGGCGAAGAAGGCGACCGTGCTGGCGATGGACAGCGTGCCGCGGATCTCGCGTGCGCAGAAGCTCGACGCGCTCTCGTCGATGGCCAACATCGCCGGCTACCGCGCGGTGATCGAGGCGGCGCACCACTTCGGGCGCTTCTTCACCGGGCAGATCACCGCGGCGGGCAAGGTGCCCCCGGCCAAGGTGTTCATTATCGGCGCCGGCGTGGCGGGCCTCGCGGCGATCGGCGCGGCTTCCGGTCTCGGCGCGATCGTGCGCGCGAACGACACGCGCCCCGAGGTCGCCGACCAGATCAAGTCGCTCGGCGGCGAGTTCGTGCCGGTGGAATACGTCGAGGAAGGCTCGGGCGTGGGCGGCTACGCCAAGGTGATGAGCGAGGGGTTCCAGAAGGCGCAGGCTGCGGTGTTTGCGAAGCAGGCCAAGGAAGTCGACGTGATCATCACCACCGCCCTGATCCCCGGCAAGCCCGCACCCCGGCTGATCACCGCGGACATGGTGCGGTCGATGCGCCCCGGCAGCGTGATCGTGGACCTGGCGGCGGAGCAGGGCGGCAACTGCGAGCTCACCGAGCCCGGCCAGGTGGCGGTGAAGCACGGGGTCACGATCATCGGCTACACCGACCTGCCCAGCCGGCTCGCCAGGCAGTCGAGCACGCTGTACGCCACCAACCTGCTGCGCCTGACCGAGGAGCTCTGCAAGGGGAAGGACGGCGTCATCAACGTGAACATGGACGACGAGGTGATCCGCGGCACGACCGTCGTCAAGGAAGGCGCGATCACCTGGCCGCCGCCGCCGCCCAAGCTTTCGGCGGCGCCGGCACCAAAGCCCGCAGCGAAGCAGGTTCTTCCTGCCCCGAAAGGGCATGGCGCGGCCAGCGCCCCGGCTTCGGCCAAGGCAACGGCGATCGTGTTCCTGGCCGCGGCGGCGCTGTTCTGGTTCATCGGCGCGAATGCGCCCGCCGCGTTCATCGGCCACTTCACCGTGTTCGTGCTCGCCTGCTTCGTCGGCTACATGGTGATCTGGAACGTGACGCCGGCGCTGCACACACCCCTGATGAGCGTCACCAACGCCATCAGCAGCATCATCGCGATCGGCGCTCTGGTGCAGGTGGCGCCCCCGATCATGGAAGCCGCTGACCGACCCACGGCCTGGATCGTGGCCCTTGCGCTAATCAGCATCGCGCTCGTCGCGATCAACATGTTCGGCGGATTCGCCGTGACGCAGCGCATGCTGCAGATGTTCCGCAAGTAATCATGTCGTCGACCCTGCTCACGGTCTCGTATCTCGGCGCGGCCATCCTCTTCATCCTCAGCCTCGGAGGATTGTCGAGCCCCGAGAGCTCGCGCCGCGGCAATCTGTACGGAATGATCGGCATGGCGATCGCGGTGCTGGCGACGGTGGCCGGCCCGCAGGTGACCAAGGCCGGCTATCCGTGGATCATCGCCGCGCTGGTGGTCGGCGCGGCCATCGGCGTCTACGCCGCCCGCTTCGTCAGGATGACGCAGATGCCGGAGCTGGTGGCGCTGATGCATAGCCTGGTGGGGCTTGCCGCGGTGCTGGTCGGCTTCGCGAACTACATCGACCCCGCGGCGAGCGCCGGCTTCAAGGGCGCCGAGAAGACCATTCATGAAGCGGAGATCTACATCGGCGTGCTGATCGGCGCGGTGACCTTCTCCGGCTCGATCATCGCTTTCGGCAAGCTCTCGGCCAAGATCAGCGGCAAACCGATGCTGCTGCCCGCGCGCCACTGGATCAACCTGGCCGGGCTGCTGGTCGTCCTCTGGTGCGGCGGCTGGTTCATCAACAGCCACTCGATCCCGGAAGGCATGCGGCCGCTCGTCGTGATGACGGTAATCGCGCTGCTCTTCGGCATCCACATGGTGATGGCGATCGGCGGCGCGGACATGCCGGTGGTGGTGTCGATGCTGAACAGCTACTCGGGCTGGGCGGCGGCGGCGACCGGCTTCATGCTGAGCAACGATCTGCTCATCGTGACCGGCGCGCTGGTCGGCTCGAGCGGCGCGATCCTGTCCTACATCATGTGCCGCGCCATGAACCGCAACTTCGTGGCCGTGATCGCCGGCGGCTTCGGCACCGAGGGCGGCAAGCCCGTCGCGGCGGGGGCGCAACCGGCCGGAGAAGTCAATCCTATTTCTGCAACAGAAACGGCTGACCTGCTGCGGGCGGCGAAGAACGTGATCATCGTGCCGGGCTACGGCATGGCGGTGGCGCAGGCGCAGCACACCGTCTACGAGATCACGAAGCACCTGCGCGACAAGGGGGTCAATGTGCGCTTCGGCATCCACCCGGTGGCCGGCCGCATGCCCGGGCACATGAATGTGCTGCTCGCCGAAGCCAAAGTGCCCTACGACATCGTGATGGAGATGGACGAGATCAACCACGACTTCCCCGATACCGACGTCGCGATGGTGATCGGCGCCAACGACATCGTGAACCCGGCGGCGCAGGAAGATCCCGCCAGCCCGATCGCCGGCATGCCGGTGCTGGAAGTATGGAAAGCGAAGAACTCGATCGTCATGAAGCGCAGCATGGCCTCGGGCTACGCCGGCGTCGACAATCCGCTCTTCTACAAAGAGAACAACCGCATGCTGTTCGGCGACGCGAAGAAGATGCTCGATGAAGTGCTGGTCGCGCTGAAAGCGTGAGCCCCCTTGGAGTGCCGTTCGAATTCGTGCTGTTCGGCTTGACGCTGGCCGGCGTAGCGTTGTTCCACCGGCACGTCCTGGCGGTCGCGCTGACCGGTCTCGCGGTCATCGTCCTCTACAAGCTCGCGTTCACCGGCTTCAAGCCCGGCCCCGGCGCCGCCGGATTCGCGCTCCACATGGCGCACGAGTGGGTCATTCTCGCCAACCTCCTCGGATTGCTGCTCGGATTTGCGCTGCTCTCGAACCATTTTGAGCGCAGCAAGGTGCCCGAGGTGCTGCCGCGCTTCCTGCCCGACGACTGGAAGGGCGGATTTCTGCTGCTCGTCATCGTGTTCGTGCTCTCCTCCTTCCTCGACAACATCGCCGCGGCGCTCATCGGCGGCACCATGGCCGCCGGGGTGTTCAGGAAGAAGGTCCATATCGGCTATCTCGCCGCGATCGTCGCCTGCTCGAACGCAGGCGGCGCCGGCAGCGTGGTCGGCGACACCACGACCACGATGATGTGGATCGACGGCGTCAGCCCGATCGCGGTGCTCGACGCGTACGTGGCGGCCAGCGTCGCGCTGGTCGTGTGCGCGATCCCGGCGGCGATCCAGCAGCAGCGCTACGCCCCCATCGCCAAGGACGCCGGGGTGGCGCACCGCATCGATTGGGTGCGGCTTGCGATCGTCGCGGTCATCCTCGTCGCTGCCATCGGCGCGAATGTGGTGGCGAACCTGAGGTTCCCGGCGGTGCTCGACCACTTCCCGGTCATCGGCGCGGCGGTGTGGGTCGCGATCTTCCTCACGGCGCTCGCGCGGCGCCCGGACTGGGGCCTGCTGCCCGAGGCTTTCAAGGGCTCGATCTTCCTGCTGGCGCTGGTCACCTGCGCCTCGCTCATGCCGGTCGAGAAGCTGCCGGCCGCCTCGTGGCAGACCGCTTTCGGGCTGGGCTTCGTTTCGGCGGTGTTCGACAATATCCCGCTGACCGCCCTCGCGCTCCGGCAGGGAGGGTACGACTGGGGCATGCTCGCCTATGCGGTCGGGTTCGGCGGCTCGATGATCTGGTTCGGCTCGTCCGCCGGGGTGGCGATCTCGAACATGTATCCACAGGCGAAATCGGTCGGACAATGGCTCAAGCACGGCTGGCACGTGACGCTCGCCTACGTCGTCGGCTTCATCGTCATGCTGGCGCTGGTCGGCTGGCACCCGACCGACAAGCGCGGGCAGAAGCTGGCATCTTGCACCGCGGACTACACCGTGGCCGCCGACTGTTCTAGAATCGCCGGCTAGGCCCGAATCTCATCGTCAAGACCCCGTTCACCCTAGGAGGAGGAGAAAATCAATGAGCGCTTCACGCCGTAAATTCCTGCGCGGTGCCGCAGCCGCCACGGGCGCCGCGACCCTCGGCTTCCCGATGATCGCCAAGGCCCAAGGTCCGATCTCGATGCGCTGGCAAAGCACCTGGCCGGCGAAAGACATCTTCCACGAGTACGCGAACGACTTCGCGAAGAAGGTGAACGACATGACCGGCGGCGACCTCAGGATCGAGGTGCTGCCCGCCGGCGCGGTCGTGCCGGCGTTCGGCCTGCTCGACGCGGTCACCAAGGGCACGCTCGACGGCGGTCACGGCGTTCTCGTGTACCACTACGGCAAGCAGAACGCGCTCGCGCTGTGGGGCTCGGGCCCGGGCTTCGGCATGGACGCCAACCAGCTCCTTGCCTGGCACAAGTACGGCGGCGGCAAGGACCTGCTGAACAAGCTGTATGCCTCGATCGGCGCGAACGTGGTGTCGTTCCCGTACGGGCCGATGCCGACGCAGCCGCTCGGCTGGTTCAAGAAGCCGATCCAGAAAGTCGAGGACTTCAAGGGCCTCAAGTTCCGCACAGTGGGCGTGTCGATCGACGTGTTCACGGGCCTGGGCGCAGCGGTCAACGCGCTCCCCGGCGGCGAGATCGTGCCGGCGATGGACCGCGGCCTGCTCGACGCGGCCGAGTTCAACAACGCGACCTCCGATCGGATCCTCGGCTTCGCCGACGTCTCCAAGGTATGCATGCTGCAGAGCTACCACCAGAACGCCGAGCAGTTCGAGATCATGTTCAACAAGCCCAAGTTCGACGCGCTGCCGGCGAAGATCAAGGCGATCATCGAGAACGCGGTCGAGGCGGCCTCGTCCGACATGTCCTGGAAGGCGGTCGACCGCTATTCCAAGGACTACATCGAGCTTCAGACCAAGGACAAGGTGCGCTTCTACAAGACGCCCGACTCGATCCTCGCGCGCCAGCTCGAAACCTACGACGCCGCCGCCAAGAAGCGCTCGGACAACGCGATGTGGGTGGAGATCGAGAAGTCGCAGCGCGTCTTTGCCGAGCGCGCGGTGCGCTGGTATCTGGATACGCAGGTGAGCCCGCGCATGGCGTACACGCATTATTTCGGCAAGAAGCCGGCAGCAAAGAAGGCCTAAGAGCCTGAGCGACCCATCAGCCATCCGGCGCGAGCCGGATGGCTGTTTCATTTAATGCAAAACACGCTACTCCTCGTCGACCGGCTCAGCACCTGGATCGGCCAGGCGTTTTCCTGGTTCATCGTCGCGCTGACGCTGCAGGTGTCCTGGGAGGTGTTTTCGCGCTACGCGCTCGACGCGCCGCACTCCTGGGCGTTCGACGTGATGATCATGTTCTACGGCACGCTCTTCATGATGGCCGGCGCCTACACCCTGGCGAAGAACGGCCACGTGCGCGGCGACGTGCTCTACGGGTTCTTCCGGCCGCGCACGCAGGCGACCATCGACCTCATCCTGTACATCGTGTTCTTCATCCCCGGCGTGTTCGCGCTGACTTACGCAGGCTACTACTACGCTGCCGACAGCTGGCACATCAGGGAAACCTCGAACGTCACCGCCGAGGGGCCGCCGGTCTACCCGTTCAAGATGATTATCCCGTTCGCGGGGGCCATTCTCCTCCTGCAGGGCATCGTCGAGATCATCCGTTGCGTGATCTGCCTCAAGCAGGGCTATTGGCCGTCGCGCGAGCAGGACGTCGAGGAAGTCGACGTCGCGAAGCTGAAAGAGGAACTGCACGTCAAGGACGAGGATATCGAGAAGCTCGACGTCTACGTCACGAAGGATAAGGCGTGATCGTCCGCAGGGAGCTGTGGTTCGGCTTCGGGCTCATGGCCCTGATCGTGACCACAGTCCTGGTGCTTACGCCCTGGGGCAGCCTGATGGACGCCCATTTGAGCAAGGAGGACCTCGGCACCCTCGGGTTGCTAATGCTGGCGCTGATCGTGGTCGCCATCATGCTCGGGTTTCCCACGGCCTTCACGCTCATGGGCATGGGCGTGTTCTTCGCCTGGCTCGCCTATCGCAGCGTCAACCCGCAGATGGCGGTGAACCAGGTGCTCGACCTTTTCGTGCAGCGCACCTACGGCGTGATGTCGAACGATGTGCTGATCGCCATCCCGCTGTTCCTGTTCATGGGCTACCTGGTCGAGCGCGCGCAGCTGATCGACCGTCTGTTCAAGAGCCTGCACTTGGCCACTTCGCGCGTGCCGGGGTCGCTGGCGGTGGCGACCATCGTCACCTGCGCCATCTTCGCCACTGCCACGGGGATCGTCGGCGCGGTGGTGACGCTGATGGGCCTGCTCGCGTTTCCAGCGATGCTCAAGGCCGGCTACAACATCAAGGTCGCCGCAGGGTCGGTCACCGCCGGCGGCTGCCTCGGCATCCTGATCCCGCCCTCGGTTCTGCTGATCGTCTATGGCGCGACTGCTGGTGTGTCGGTGGTGCAGCTCTATGCCGGTGCGTTCTTTCCCGGACTCATGCTGGCCTCCCTCTACCTCGGCTACGTCATCCTGCTCGCGAAATGGAAACCGAGCCTGATGCCACCGCTTGCCGAGAGCGAGCGGCGCGTTCCGCTGCCGCCCTCAGTCCAGGCGCTGGCGACCCTTGGCAGCAATGCATTGGCCGCGATCGGACGCGCGCTTGCCGGCCGCGGCGTGCCGGGTGTTCCGAGACGCACGATCCTCGCGCAGCTCGTCGTCACGCTGATACCGGCGCTGGCGATCGTCGCAATCCTCGGCACGAGCTACCGCATCGCAACCGCGCCCGATGTGCAGGCGAGCACGGCAGGCCTGATCGAGGCCGGCGGGGCGATCGCGGCCGACGCCAGCGAATCGGAGCAGTCGAGTGGCCTGATCGGCGCGCCCGGCGCCGAGGAGGAACCGCAGGAAGAGAAACCGCAGGAGCTGGGCGCGCCTGCCGCAGCCGAAGAGGCGAAGCCCGCTGCCGAGGAGAAAAAGCCTGCCGCCGCGGCGAAACGCGTGCCGCCGCCGGCCTGGTTCTACGTCCTGCTTGCCATCGGCCTGGGGGCAATCCTGCTCATCTACTGGCTATGGAACTGGGAGCGGCTGGAAGTGTTCAAGCTGCTGCTCACCTCGTTCTTTCCTCTGGCGCTGCTGATTCTCGCGGTGCTGGGCTCGATCGTCGCCGGCCTCGCGACACCGGCCGAGGCGGCGGCGGTGGGTGCGTTCGGCGCTTTCATCCTGACGGCGGTCTACCGCTTCATCGCCCACTGGCGCGAGCGCTCGCAGAGCGGAGCCTCGAGCGTCGAGGTCGTCTGGCGCACCATGAGACAGTTCGGCAGGATCATCAAGGAGTCCTCGTTCCTCACCGCCAAGACGAGCGCCATGGTGTGCTGGCTGTTCGTCGGCTCGGGCATCTTCGCGGCCGCGTTTGCCCTGCTCGGCGGGCAGGAGCTGATCGAGAAATGGGTGCTGTCGCTCAACATGACGCCGCTGCAGTTCATGATCCTGGCGCAGTGCATCATCTTCATCCTCGGCTGGCCGCTCGAGTGGACCGAGATCATCATCATCTTCATGCCGATCTTCATACCGCTCTTGCCGCACTTCGGCATCGATCCGCTGTTCTTCGGCTTGCTCGTGGCGCTCAACCTGCAGACCGCGTTCCTCTCGCCGCCGGTGGCGATGGCGGCGTTCTACCTGAAGGGCGTGTCGCCGCCGCACGTGACGCTCAACCAGATCTTCGCCGGCATGCTGCCTTTCATGGGCATCCAGGTCATCGCGCTGATCCTGCTCTACACGTTCCCGCAGGTCGGCTTGTGGCTGCCGAGCGTCCTGTATGCGCGATGAGCGCTCGCTGACGCTCTCCGCGGCGGACGCCGCGCAGCAGATCCGCGATGGCAAGCTGACCTCCGAAGAAGTGGTGCAGGCCTGCCTCGAGCGCATCCGGGCGCTCGAGCCCAAAGTCCAGGCTTGGACCTTCCTCGACGAAGAGCACGCGCTCGCGCAGGCGCGGGCGCTGGACGAGCGCAAGCGCAACGGCGAGCCCATCGGGCCGCTGCACGGCGTTCCGGTCGGGATCAAGGACATCATCGATACTGCCGACATGCCGACCGAGAACGGCGCGGCGCTGCACAAGGGGCGCACGCCGCGCGACGACGCGGCCGTGGTGCGCATGCTGCGCGCGGCGGGCGCGGTGATCCTCGGCAAGACCGTCACCACCGAGTGCGCGTATTTCAACCCGGGCAAGACGCGCAATCCGCACAACCCCGAGCACACGCCGGGCGGTTCCTCCAGCGGCTCGGCGGCCGCGGTCGGCGCCGGCATGGTGCCGCTCGCTCTCGGCAGCCAGACCGCCGGCTCGGTGATCCGGCCCGCCGCGTTCTGCGGCGCGCACGGCTTCAAGCCGACGCACGGCCTGATTCCGCGGACCGGCATCCTGCAGCTCTCGCGCACCCTCGACCACGTGGGGCTCTTTTCGCGCAGCATCGATGACCTTGCCCTGCTTCTCGAGCAACTCGCGGGCTACGACGAAGGGGATCCTGATACGCGGCCCCGCGCCCGGCTTCCCTTCCTGGAGCTCTCTCGCGAAGAACCGCCGGTCGAGCCGATGCTCGCGTTCGTCAAGACGCCGCATTGGGAGCGCACCGACGCCGACACCAAGGACGCTTTTCAGGAGCTGATGGAGACCTTGGGAAAGCAGGCGGAGGAGGTCGAGCTCTTTCCGTCGGCCACCGACGCCTGGGACTGGCACCGCACCATCATGGAAGCCGAGATGGCGATCAACCTGGAGCCGCTCTGGGTTGCCGGGAAGGAGAAGCTGTCCGAGAAGCTGCGCGGCCTGATCGAGCGCGGACGCGAAGTGCGGGCGGTCGACCATCAGCGCGCGCTGCGCCGAATCGGCCCGAGCGTCGAGAGCCTGGATGAGCTGTTCCAGCAGCGCTACGACGCGATCCTGACGCCGCCCGCGCTCGGCACGGCGCCCAAAGGCCTGGGCGCGACCGGCGACCCGGTGTTCTGCTCGATCTGGACGCTGTTCGGCATGCCGGCGATCACGCTGCCGCTGATGCAGGGCGAGAACGGCCTGCCGCTCGGGGTGCAGCTCGTCGGCCGGAAGGGGTTCGACGCGCGGCTGTTGCGCACCGCGCGCTGGCTGGAGAAGAAAGTCTCTTCTTAAGGCGCGGCGGCGAGCGCCTTCAGGCCTTCGAGCTCGGCGCGCAGCTTTTCGACCTCGCTGCGATCCGCGAAGGCGACCACCCAGTGGGTGAGCTGGCCGTCGGCGCCGTGCACGGCGCCGAAGGAGATCTCGACATGGCGCACCGCGCCGTCCTTGCCCCAGGCGCGGAGCTTCCAGCGCGAGCTCGATTCCGCGAGCAGGCGGTGGACCAGCGGCTCATCGCCGTGGAACAGCAAAGCCGCGAGCGGCCGGCCGAGCGCCTCGCCGGCGCGGTAGCCGAAGAACCCTTCGAACGCGGTGTTGACGTAGGTGACCGGACGCGAGCCGATGCGCGCATCGAGCATGGCGAGCGGAAGCCCGCAGGCGCCGAGCGCCGCGCGCGACAGTGCGCTGTCCGACAGCAGGCGGTAGAGCGCAGGCGCCGTTTCGGGCTTGACGATTCTCTGCTGGGCGAGCGCCATGTGCCGGTTGTGCCACGATTTCGCGGCCCGGACAATGTCCAATTTTGGCGACGCCTGGGATTTCCCGGGCGCGGTGTGACAAATTCCTCGTCAGGCCGCGCGCCGGGTGGTCACGGACAGCGAATAGCAGGAGCGGCGCAGGCGGCTGAAGTCCGCGGTCTCGATGGTCTCGCGCAGGAAATCCATGTTGCGGTCGATCTCCGACTGGTACGGGTTCGGGCCGTCGAAGTGCGCCTCGGCGTAGCGGTCGACGCTGCCGAGCTTCTTCTGGATGCGGGTGCGGGCGACGTACTCGTAGAACCCCGGGGTCTTGATGATCAGGTCCTCGGGCGATGCATAGCGCACCAGCTCGTGGCCGTCGGGCAGGCGCTCGCGCGCGATCTTGCCCCAGACGAACTCCTTGTAGAGGAACTCGCGGCATTTCTCGAGGTACATGCGGTCCGACATCTGCCCGAGCAGGTCGGCGGTGCCGACCAGGCAGCCGATCACGCGGTCCTTGGGATCCTCGACGCGGATGTCGTCGATCTCCATCTCGTAGCCGGTGAAATGCACCAGGCGGGCCGCGGTCGCGGCCTCGGCCCCGAAGCCCAGCTTCGGCAGGTAGGCGGAAATGAAATCCGCTCCGCGGCTGACGTGCGTCTTGGTAAACACCGCCCCGTTCTCGACCGCGGTTTCGGATGCGCGCCTGAGATAGCCCGAATCGTGCAGCAGCGCGATCAGCACGCCGAGGATCGCGCGGCGCGGGCCGACGCGGTCCGCGGTCGCGCAGGCGCGCTCGTAGCCATCGATGAGGCGCGCCAGGGCGAGCGTCATGTCGAGCGTGTGGCGCATGTCGTGGTAGAGCGTGTCGCAGGCCAGGTAGCCCGGATAGCCGCCTTCGAACAAGGCCTTGAAGTCGGCGAAGGCGCGCTCGAGCGGCGCGAACTCCACGCCCGGATAGCGCGCGGCGTAGATCGCAAGAATTGCATCACGGACCCGCATAGGGTCCTCGACGTTGACGCGATTCGTCACGTCGTTCTGATTTAGACGGTCCTGCGTAGCCTCCCCCCTGAAGCAGTCGATTATTCTCTGCCGGGGGACTGGAAGCAAGGGAGTGCGGCCGGTAAGCCGGGTTCTGTGGCCCCGGCCGGTTTTACCCGGCGGGGCCGGCAGCCATTCCTCTCGACTCCGGGTCGCCCCGGAGCTCTAGCCACCTACCCGCAAGCTCGGCCGAGCCGGCCTGAAGTGGCATGCTGCACCACCGCGCTTGCCTATTTGGTGTTGCTCCGGATGGAGGTTGCCGCGTTTCACCCCTTAGCTCTTTCGAGCTAAGGACTCGTCTCTGTGGCCCTGTTCGTCACGTCGCCGTGCCAGGGAGTTACCCTGCATCCCGCTCTGCGGAGCCCGGACTTTCCTCTGCGCTTTCGCGCAGCGGCTGCCTGGCCGACTCCGGCTGCGATTTTACTGCCGCGGGGCGGAAATAGCGCGCGTCATCATAGAACTCGGCGCGCTCGCCGTCCCGGTGCCACCCCGGATAGCCGAAGATCGGCAGCGGCGAAAGGATGCGGGGCGAATCGCCGGGCGCGCGCCGCTCGAGCCAGCGGAGCGCGGCGGCGTCGGGATCGGCGGCCGCCGGCACCACGATCGCCTTGCAGGTGATCCCGGGCCGGGGCTCGAGCGCCTGCTCAAGCACCGCGTGGCCGACGACCAGGATACGCATCGAAGCGCGCACCTTGTCGCGGTTCTCCCAGAACAGGCTCTTCCAGCGAAAGCTTTCCAGCAGAGAAACCAGTTCCAGGTCGTCGCATTTCACGATCGCGCCGCCTTCGTCAAAGATTGTGAGCAGGTCGCGCAGCGGGCCCCGGCGAGCGCCCTCGCGCGGAATCTCGGCGGCGTGCAGGGCGTTGATGCGCGCCTTGGTGCGCGGGAAGGCGAGCCACGCGAGCGCGTTGAAGAAATCGTGCAGGTTGTCGGGCCGCGTTTCCACGCACCCGGTCTCGTAAACCTTGATCTCGTAGTACGCGTCCTTGGCACCCGGCGGCACGAAGCGTACCGGTCGACCGCTTTCGGTTCTTAGTTGGATTGCGTCGGCGTCATGGTTCAGCCGATCGAGCGAGCGTTCGCCGGCCAGCCACGTTCGGACCCCATCGAACGCCGGATGCGCTAGGCGAGCGTCCAGGGGATCGTTTCTCCGGCGCGCAGAGGCACCAAGTCCTCGCCGCCGAAGGCGAGGCGCTCGGGCACGCGCCATTCGGCCCGCTCGAGGGTGATGGTGTCGCGGTTGAGCGGCAGCCCGTAGAACTGGGCGCCGAAGGTGCTGGCGAAGCCCTCCAGCTTGTCGAGCGCGCCGGCCTCCTCGAAGGCGGCGGCATAGAGCTCGATCGCGGCGTGCGCGGTGTAGATGCCGGCGCAGCCGCAGGCGCCCTCCTTGGCGTCGCGCGCATGGGGAGCGCTGTCGGTGCCGAGGAAGAACTTCGGGTTTCCCGAGGTCGCGGCTTCCACCAGCGCTTCGCGGTGGGTTTCGCGCTTGAGCACCGGCAGGCAGTAGTGGTGCGGCCGGATGCCGCCGAGAAAGAGCGCGTTGCGATTCATGAGCAGGTGATGCACCGTGATCGTCGCCGCGACGTTCGGCCCGGTGACCTCGACGAACTGCGCCGCCTCGCGCGTGGTGATGTGCTCGAGCACCACCTTGAGCCGCGGGAAGCGCTCGAGCATAGGACCCAGCGTTTCCTCGATGAACGCCTGCTCGCGGTCGAACACGTCGATCGCCGGGTCGGTCGATTCGCCGTGCACCAGCAGCGGCAGGCCGAGCTCCTCCATCTTCTCCAGCGCATGGAAGCAGCGCGACAGGCGCGTCACGCCCTCGTCCGAATGCGTCGTCGCGCCCGCGGGATAGAGCTTGACGCCGTGCACGTGCCCCGACAGTTTGGCGCGTGCGATCTCCTCCGGCGGCGTGTCGTCGGTCAGGTAGAGCGTCATCAGCGGATCGAAACGGGCGCCCTCCGGAAGCGCGCCGAGGATGCGTTCGCGGTAATCGAGCGCCTGTGCCGTGGTGCGCACCGCCGGCTTGAGGTTCGGCATCACGATGGCGCGCGCGAAACGCCGCGCAGAGTCCGCGACCACCGAGGCGAGCGCCGCGCCGTCGCGCAGGTGCAGGTGCCAGTCGTCGGGGCGCCGGAGCTTCAGACGGTCCATCAACCTAAGATTTTAGAGTCTTACGGTAGAGCACGTTCTTTGGCACGCCCGTGATCTTCGCCGCGAGCCGCGCTGCCTCGCTCGGCGCCACCGCTTCGAGCAGGATCTCAAGGACGTTCTCCGGATCGATCCCCGGCTGCGCCGCGCGCGCGGTCCCCGGTGCCAGCACCAGCACGAATTCACCCTGGCTGCGTTGCGCGCGGCCGGCGAGCCATGCGGGCGCACCGGCGAGCGGCATGCGGGCGACCTCCTCGAACTTCTTGGTGAGCTCGCGGGCAACGAGGATTTCTCTCGCATCGCCGAACTTCTGCTTCAGGTCCTCCAGCGTGTCAGCGATCCGGTGCGGCGCCTCAAAGATGACCACCGGCCAGGGGTGGTCGAGCGCATCGAGCGCCTTGCGCCGCGCCGCAGCGCTCGCCGGCAGGAAGCCGGCGAACAGGAACTGCGCCGCGGCGAAACCCGACACCGAAAGCGCTGCCGCGGCGGCGCTTGGCCCGGGAACCGGGCTGACGCGAATGCCGGCGCGATGCGCTTCGGCGACCAGCCATGCGCCGGGGTCCGACAGTGCCGGCGTGCCGGCGTCGCTGACTAGCGCGACGCTCTTGCCGTCGCGCAGCGCCGCGATCAGCGCGGCGGCGGCGCGGCGCTCGTTGTGCTGGTGCAAGGCGACGGTACGGGCGGCGACGCCGTGGCGCGAAAGCAAGGTGCGGGTAGTCCGCGTGTCCTCGCAGGCAACGATGTCGACGCTCTTCAGAATGTCGAGCGAGCGCGGGCTCGCATCGGAGAGGTTCCCGATGGGCGTCGCGACCACGTATAGGACTCCCGAGGTTTGGACTGCCGGCGTCAACCGCGCACCCTCCAGTTCCGTTAAGCCTGCCATGAACGCGGAGGGGGCGCGAGCGGAGGATCTCTGTGCGGGGCTGCTGCGCGCGGCGGGCCTGGTCCTGATCGAGCGCAACTGGCGCTGCCGCCACGGCGAGATCGACCTGATCGCCGAGGAGCGCGGCATGCTGGTGTTCGCCGAGGTGCGCATGCGCAGCGGCCCCGGGTTCGGCGGCGCCGGCGAGAGCGTGACCACGGCCAAGCGTCAGCGGCTGCTCGCCGCCGCGCGCCTTTATCTCGCGCGCCGGCCGGAGGCGCTGTGCCGCTTTGACGTTTTCCTGGTCGATGGCGCGACTGCGAATGTGCAATGGATCCGCGACGCCTTTGGCGAATAGGCGTCTTTCTCACCCTGGCATGGGGGGATCCTCATGCGGAAGAGCGCGTTCGCCTGCTGGTCCAGAACTCGCCGCTCGCCGGGTTCCGCTATCACGCCGCCGCCGAGAGGTGGCGCGAGCTGCGGGTCGGCGACCCGCTCGAGCTCGCCCGCGAGCCCGGCAACCCGCACGACGCAAACGCGGTGAGGGTGCTGTGGCGCGGCCACATGCTCGGCTACGTGCCGCGGCGCGAGAACGGCGCGCTGGCGTGGGGCCTGGACCGCGGCGCGCCGCTGCGCGCGCGCATCAGCGCGCTCGCCGATCACCCGAATCCGGCGCGGCGCGTGCGCTTCGAGGTCTACGTCGAGTAAAATCCGCGCCATGGCCCAGGTCGAGATTTCGCAGCGCATCGCCGCGCATTTCGCGGAAAGCGCGAATCTCAAGCTCGCCGCGGCGCAGGCGCTCACCGAGCCGCTCGAGCGGGCGTCGCGGCTCATGGTCGACACCCTGCGCGGCGGCGGCAAGATCCTGTCGTGCGGCAACGGCGGCTCCGCGGCCGACGCGCAGCACTTCGCCGCCGAGCTGGTGAACCGCTTCGAGAGAGAGCGTCCGCCGCTCGCCGCCATCGCGCTCAGCACCGACACTTCGAGCCTCACTTCGATCGCCAACGACTACGCCTACCAGCAGGTGTTTTCCAAGCCCCTGCGCGCCTTCGGCCGCCGCGGCGACGCATTGCTCGCGATCTCGACCAGCGGCAACTCGGCGAACGTGCTCGATGCGATCCACGCCGCGCACGAGATCGGCGTGCGCGTCGTGGCGCTCACCGGCAACGGCGGGGGCAAGATGGGCGCGGCGCTGCGCCCGGACGACGCGCATCTTTGCGTGCCGCATCGCACGACCGCACGCATCCAGGAAGTCCATCTCCTTTGCATTCACTGCCTATGCGACGCAATCGATACTTTGTTATTCCCGGTCTGATCGGCGTCCTTTGCTTGCAGGGCTGCCCGGCGATCATCGCCGGGGGCAGCGTCGTCGCGGTGACCTCGCTCGAGGACCGCCGCACCACGGGCACCCAGCTCGACGACAGCGGCATCGAATCGAACGCCGCCAGCCGCATCGGCGAGCGCGTCGGCGAGCGTGCGCACATCAACGTCACGTCTTTCAACCGCGCGGTGCTGCTCACCGGCGAGGCCTGGGACGAGGCGACGCGCACCGAGGTCGAGAAGATCGTGGCTGTGGTGCCGAACGTCCGCAACGTGACCAACGAAGTCCAGGTTGCCGGCGCTTCCTCGGCCACCTCGAGAGCCAACGACACCGCGATCACGGCAAGAGTGAAAGGCCGGTTCGTCAACGTCAAGGGCCTGAACCCGCTGCACGTGAAGGTGGTCACCGAGGCGGGCGTCGTTTTTCTGCTCGGCCTGGTGACGGAAACCGAAGCCGAGACCGCGACCGACCTTGCGCGCACCACCGGCGGCGTGCGCAAGGTGGTCAAGGTGTTCGAGTACTGCAAGAGCACCGAGGATCCCTGCAAGCCCCCGCCCCCTGCGGCTCCGCCCAAGTCGCAGCGGTGAAGCCGCCCGAGTTCGAAGACAAGATCCACGACCCCACCGCGCTGCAAAACTGGATCGGCCGGCTCGCGCGCCCGCTGGTGTTCACCAACGGCGTGTTCGACCTCCTGCATCGGGGGCACGTTACCTATCTCGCGCGGGCGCGCGGCCTCGGGGCCGCGCTCCTGGTGGCCTTGAATTCGGACAAGTCGGTCAGGAACCTCGGCAAGGGAAGCGATCGTCCCCTGAACCCGCTGGCGGACCGGCTGGCGGTGCTCGCGGCGCTCGAGTGCGTCGACGCGGTCACCTGGTTCGACGACGACACGCCGGAGCGGTTGATCGCCGCGAGCCGCCCGCAGGTGCTCGCCAAGGGCGGCGACTGGCCGGTCGAGCGCATCGTCGGCGCGGGCGGCGTGCTGGCGCGCGGCGGCCAGGTGGTATCGATTCCCTTCGAGCACCAGCGCTCGACCAGCGACCTGGTGGGACGGATCAGGAAAGGCTGAGCTCGAAGCAGAGCGCGCCGGGTGTGGGGTTCTTCAGGTAGGGCACGATTGGCTTGAATCCGAGCATGCCGTACAGCGCCTGCGCTTCGCGCATCTTCGGCAGGGTATCGAGCACGATGCGGGTGCAGCCGGCTGCGCGCGCCGCGTCGATCGCCGCCTCGGCCAGCACGCGTCCCAGACCGCGGCCGCGGTGCGCGGCTCGCACGTAGAGCCGCTTCATTTCGGCGGTTTGCCGGTCGAGGAAGCGCACCGCGACGCATCCCGCCGCATCGTCCAGCAGGAACAATCGGTACTCGCCGGGAAGCGAGTCGAGCTCGCGCTCGAAGCCCGTGAAGCAGCAGGGCTCGTCGACTCCGTGCGCGTACTCGGCGAAGAGCTCGCGCACCACCGCCACCTGCGCCTCGCCGGTAGCCTCCACCAGCCTGGCCATATAAACTTCCTCCATGCGCCTGCACCAGCTCAAAGTCGATTATGACGCGGAGCAGGACCGGCTACTGATGCTGGTCGCGACGAGCGAGGGCGTCGAGCTCAGGCTGTCGCTGACGCGGCGCTTCGTGAAGCTGTTGTGGCCGCTGCTCGTCAAGCTTGCCGAGGAAGCGAGCCCGCGCATCCGCACCCAGGCCAACCCCGAGGCGCGCAAAGCGCTACTCGGCTTGGAGCACGAGCATGCAGTATCGAAGGCCGATTTTTCCAAGCCTTACGACGCCGCCGGCAGCGAGCGCCCGCTCGGCGAAGCGCCGCTCCTCCTGGCGCGAATCCAGACCGGCCATGACCGCAACGGCCAGCCGGTCGTAGCCCTGCACCCTGCCGAAGGCCAGGGAATCACGCTCACTTTCGACTCGGTCCTGCTGCATTCGGTGTGCCGGCTGCTGCAGTCGGCGGTCAAGAAGAGCGACTGGGACATGGAGCTCAAGCTTCCCGGGACCGAGCCGCAGGAGGGCGGCGAGCGCGTCCGGACGCTCAATTGACTTATAATTCAACATTATCGCTTCAGCTTTTGACCAACTCGGCTTAATTCCCCCGCTCGCCGCAGCCGTCGCGGAACTCGGTTACACCACGCCCACGCCGGTGCAGGAGCAGGCGATTCCGCTCGTCCTCGGCGGGCGCGATCTCATGGCCGGGGCGCAGACCGGCACCGGCAAGACCGCAGCGTTCGCGCTGCCGATCCTGCAGCGCTTTGCGCCGCTCGCCAGCGCTTCGACTTCGCCCGCGCGTCACCCGGTCCGCGCGCTGGTCCTCACGCCGACGCGCGAGCTCGCGGTGCAGGTCGCCGAGAGCTTCCGCGACTACGGAAAGAACCTGCCGCTGCGCAGCACCGTGGTGTACGGCGGCGTAGACATGAACGCGCAGATCGAGCAGCTGCGAAAGGGCGTCGAGATCCTGGTGGCGACACCCGGGCGCCTGCTCGACCACGTGCAGAACAAGACGGTGATGTTCAACCAGGTCTGCGTGCTGGTGCTGGACGAAGCCGACCGCATGCTCGACATGGGGTTCCTGCCCGACATCAAGCGCATCATCGCGCTGCTGCCGCGCGAAAGGCAGAACCTGCTTTTCTCGGCGACCTTCCCCGACGAGATCCGCACGCTGGCGAAGACCCTGCTGCGCAACCCTGCCGAGGTCCAGGTGGCGGCGCGCAACGCCGCGGCGGAGAACGTCAGCCACGTGCTGCATCCGGTGGCGCGCGAGAAGAAGCGCGAGCTACTCGCCTACCTCATCCAGACTCGCGGCTTGCGCCAGGTGCTGGTGTTTACCGGCACGCGCATCGGCGCCAACCGCCTCGCCCACCAGTTGCGGCGCGATCACATCCACGCCGACGCGATCCACGGCGACAAGTCGCAGGGCGAGCGCGAAGCCGCGCTCGCCGATTTCAAGGCGGGCAAGACCGCGGTGCTGGTCGCCACCGACGTCGCCTCGCGCGGCCTGGACATCGAGGGCCTGCCCCAGGTGATCAATTTCGACGTGCCGCACTCCCCCGAGGACTACGTGCACCGCATCGGCCGCACCGGGCGCGCCGGGCTGCCGGGCGAGGCGATCTCGCTGGTCGCGCCGCAGGACCACGACGCCATGGCGGCGATCGAGCGGCTGATCAAGAAGCGCATCGAGCGCCAGCTGATCCCGGGCTTCGGGCCGAGCGGCGCCACGGTGGCGGCGATGATGGGCGATCAGCCTTCGCGCAAGGAGAAGGACCGTCGACCAGCGCCGAGCACGCAGGGCCGGCGACAAACGCCGAGCACGCCGCCCAAGCGCCAGACCGATCCGATTTTCTCCAAGCCTTACGAACCGCCCGCCGCCGCCAGCCCCGCCCCCGCCGCAAACCAAGAGCCCCCGCAGCACCCCAGGCGCAAGCGTCCCCAGGTCGCCGCCCTGCTGGGCGGCATGAAGAAAGCCTCCTGACTACACGCAGCGCGCGCCGTCGACTTCGATGCAGACGCCGCTGATGAACTCCGCCTCGTCGGACGCAAGGTAAAGGCACGCGTTCGCGACGTCGAGCGGCGTCGAGAAGCGGCCGAGCGGGACGGTTGCCAGGAAGCGCTTCTTCGCCTCTTCGGTTACTGCGCCGCCCGCGAACTCGGCGGACAGCGCCGTGTCAGGGCTGAACACCGGATTGACGCAGTTCACCCGGATGCGGTCGGGGCCGAACTCGCCCGCCATCGACTTCGACATCAGGATCACCGCGCCCTTCGAGCTGTTGTAGACCGTCAGCCCGGGGCGCGGGCGCAGGCCCGCGGTGGAGGCGATGTTGACGAAGCAGCCCCGCCCGCGCTTGCGGAACACCGGCACGGCGTGCAGCGCCGAGAGGTAGATGCTCTTCACGTTCACCGCGTAGACGCGGTCGAACTCGGCCTCGGTGACTTCGAGGTAAGGCTTGTTGCGATGGGTCCAGCCGGCGTTGTTGACGATGATGTCCAGGCGCTCGCCGGCCGCCCGCACCAGCTTCGCCCAGTCGTCGCCCTTGGTCACGTCGGCTAGGATGAATTTCCCTTCCACTTCGCGCGCCACGCGCTCGCCCGCCTGCGCGTTGATGTCGGCGACGATCACGCGCGCGCCTTCCTCGGCGAAGCGCTTGGCGATGCCGGCGCCGAAGCCGGACCCGGCACCGGTCACGATTGCCGTTTTTTCCTTCAGTCTCATGGTTTCTTGAACGGACTATGTTCGCATAATTCGTCGACATAACGCGTGACCCCGGTGCCTTCGCGCTCGAGAAAGCTCTCCACCGCGCGCGCGAACTTCGGGTGCGCGAGCCAGTGCGCCGAAGGCGCTTCCACCGGCAGGAGGCCGCGCCAGAGCTTGTGCTCGCCCTGCGCGCCGCCCTCGAACACCTGCAGCCCGCAGCCGATGGCGTACTCGATCGCCTGGTAGTAGCAGCACTCGAAATGCAGCAGCGGCACGTGCTCGAGCGCGCCCCAGTAGCGCCCGTAAAGCGTGCATTCATCCTTGAAGAATAATGAGGAAGCGATGGGGCGGCCGTCGCGCTCGGCGATGAGGAGCGCGAGGTTGCCGGGCAGGGCGGCGCCGACGCGCAGGAAGAAGTCCAGGCTGAGATAGGGGCTGGAGCGATGCTCGGCGTAGGTCCTGCGGTAGCAGCGGTTGAAGAACTCCCAGTGCCGCCGCTCGATGGCGCTTCCTTCCCGCCAGGAGAATGCAATGCCCGCTTGCCGGATGCGGTTGCGCTCCTGGCGGATCTTCTTGCGCCGCTCGCGCGTCATGCTGTTCAGAAAGGCGTCGAAGTCCGCGTAGCCCGCGTTGCGCCAGTGAAACTGCACCGTGCGCCGCAGCAGCATGCCGCGCCCGACGAGGTGCGGAATCTCTTCCTCGAGGGGAAAGAGGATGTG
>Ga0208454_1000444_pt1 | contig 24112 bp, 12 predicted proteins | sample EasRivMeERMZT100_FD_187530 | JGI IMG/M metagenome (GOLD analysis project Ga0208454, IMG submission 187530) | Soil microbial communities from meander-bound floodplain in the East River, Colorado, USA - East River MetaG ERMZT100 (SPAdes) (version 2) | ecosystem: Environmental > Terrestrial > Soil...
TGATCGACTGTGTGTCGGTCCGGTTTCCGGATCCTCATGCTCGGCGAACCCACCTTCGTCGTACTGCCGCTTCGTCAGGCCCGCATGGTAAAACAGCAACGGACCCCAGTACCACGTGCAGGCAATTCTTGAGGAGCGAGAGATGGCGAGACTGCGAGTGAACTATTCTCTAGCTGTGACGGCGCTGACACTGGTAGTGGGCGTTGCTGCGAACGAGCGTGTGGCCGCGGAGACGATCGCGTTGATCGGCACGGGCAACGTCGGCGCGGCTCTCGGCCGACGTTTCGCCGAACAGGGCCATACCGTGGTGTACGGCTCGCGTGATCCCAGCGGCGCCGACGTGATGGAGCTGCTGACCGAGACAGGACACGGCGCATTGGCGCTGTCGCCCGCCCAGGCGACGGCGCGCAGTCGTGTGGTCGTGTTGGCGGTGCCATGGACTGCCGCCGAAGACGTGGTGCGCGGACTCGGCGAGTTGGCTGGCAAGATCGTCGTCGATCCAACCAATCCGCGCGTCTTAGCGCAGGACGGCTTCGCCGACTACCCGCCGTTGCCGGACTCCAACGCCGAGCGCATTGCACGTTTGGCGCCGGCAGCCTACGTCGTCAAGGCTTTCAGCACGCTCGGCGCTGAAACGATGTTGGATCCGCGGTTAGCCGAGGGGCCGGTCACGATCCCGATCGTTGGCGACGACCGTGCCGCGAAGGAGGTCGTCGCGACGCTCGCGCGCGAGATCGGTCTTGAGGCAGTCGATGTCGGACCGCTGCGTCACGCACGCATCATCGAAGGACTGCACTATCTGCGCGCCAACGCTCTCGGCGGCCGCGTCAACTTCCACTTTCGACGCGACACGGCGCGAGATTAAGTTAACGTCTAATCGCAGAACGGTTTTCCGCGCGCGCGGCTCAATCGAGTGCGCCATGTGGACCAGTCGTCGTTTACCGGCGACAGCAGTTTTACATTGTTTTTTCCGTAAAAATTTCTGCGGAGCAGGTCACGCCGCTGCTCCAGCGATTCATCAAAACTTTCGAACGCTACCAGCGGCTCGCGAACGGTGCGTGTCGCGCAGAAACAATCATCGCAATGCGCGTTATTCAACGAGTGGCGGAAAATCCAGGTATACAAAATGTGTAAGATTATATCGACACGGATGTTGGTACTTACGCTCTGCTCGATCGTTCTTACGCCTAGCTACGCAGCCGAGCCCACCGCTCAGGAAATGCGCAGCCTCGACGAGCAGGTGCAAGAGATCAAATCCGACGTGCTCGGCATCGCCACGGAGCTCGGCCGCCTCGAAGAAAAGATACTGTATCCCTCGAGCACGGAGATCGCAGTATTCGTAGCGCTAGCGGAGGGCGAAACATTCCGCCTCGACGCCGTGCAACTGCATATCGACGGCCAGCTTGCGACTCACTACATCTACAGCTTCAAAGAGCTCGAGGCGCTGCAGAACGGTGGCGTGCAACGTGTCTACACCGGCAACGTTCCTACCGGCGAGCACCAGCTCGAGGTGACGGTGAACGGCAAGTCGCCAAGCGGCGGCGACTTCAGTCAGGCCGCAGCATTCACGTTCGCCAAAGGCGTGGAACCGAAGCTGGTGGGGATCACGCTCGCGGGACCGGGTTCCGGTCAGGCGGCGATCCAGGTCGGGGATTGGTGAGCCATGGCTCGGGCAGCGCTGTGGCTGATCGGGCTGCATGCCACCGCATCGCTGGCAGCCGATCCGGCCCTCACTCCTGATCTCAAGGACCTGTATTTCGGCGAGGCTCTCTACTATGCCGAGCAGGGGCAATACTTCGAGGCGATCGAGCGACTCGACACCGAGCTAGGTCAACACAACGCCTTGGACGAGCCGCAGCTCGACTCCTTCTTCTATCACGTCGGCGCCGCCAACTTCTCGGTGGGCGATTTCGAGCTCCGCTATCGGATGCACCACCGCGCCGGCCGCGCCATCACGGCGGTGCTCGAGGGCGCAGTGGATGAGCTCATTCGCAACGATGCGGCTTATCGGCTCGCGCGAATCCACTTTCAGAAGGGCCAGCTCGAAGACGCGTTGCACGCTCTCGATCGTATCGACGGTCGAGTGCCCGAGAACATTCGCGACGAGATCGAATTTCTGCGTGCCAACATCTACCTCGGTATCGAGCGACCGGCCGACGCGATCGAAGTGCTGGGCCGGCTGCAGAGTGCGGAAGGCTTGAACGGCTTCGCCGACTACAATCTCGGCATCGCGTTGCTGCAGGACGGTCAGCAGGAACGCGCTTTCGCGCAGCTCGGCAAGGCCGGGCAAGTCGGCGCCACCGACGAAGAGACGCTCGCGATTCGCGACAAGTCCAATCTCGTGCTGGGCACGCTGCTGTTCGACGCCGGCACGTTCGACCAAGCGGCCCAGTTCCTCGACCGCGTCCGCCTCGAAGGGCCGTTCTCCGACGAGGCGCTGTTGCGCTCCGGGTGGGCTAACGCGTCGGCCGGCAACTACGAGCGGGCGTTGGTCCCGTGGGGGATCTTGGCGGAGCGCGAGGTCACCGATAGCGCCGTTCAAGAGGCCATGATCGCGCTGCCTTATGCGTACGCTCAGTTGAACGTACACGGCCGTGCGGCGGTCATGTATGGCCGCGCTCTCGACAATTTCGGTGGCGAGCTCGAAAAGCTCGACGCCTCTGTGAAAAGCATCCGCGAAGGTAAGTTCCTCAAAGCCCTGGTGCGCGAGGAGATTCGGCAAGACAACGACTGGGTCATGCGCCTTCGCAACCTACCGGAGACGCCCGAGACGTACTACTTGATGGATCTGATGGCCTCGCATGACTTCCAGGCTGCATTGCAGAACTACCTGGATCTCGAGGATCTGCGCAAAAAGCTCGCCTCGTGGGAAAGCAGCTTCGATGCGTTCGATGACATGATCGGGCTGCGCCGCCAATACTACGAGCCGCTGTTGCCGGACGTCGATCAACAGTTTCGAGAGCTCGACTCGCGACTGCGCTTGCGCCTGGAGCAACACAAGCTCATGCAGCAGCGCCTGCAGGGTCTGCTCGTCGCGCCTCGACCCGATTTCCTGGCGACGGTCGACGAGCGTCTCCTCGGTGAACGCCTCGATCAACTTGCGAGCCAGCTGCAGGGCGCGACCAGTCCCGTCGAGCAAGATCTGCTGCGCCGCATACAGCGCCTGAACGGCACTTTGATATTTACGCTGCGGACGGAGTACCACGAACGCCTGGCAATCTTCGATCGGCACCTGACCGAGCTCACCGAAGCGCTGAAGGTGGTGACGGCGGAATACGAGTCGTTCGTCAGAGCGCGCCAAGCCGCGACCCACAGTTACGTGGGTTACGACACGCCGATGGCGCGGCTGCGAACGCGCGTCGCCGAGCGACTCGAGAAGGTCGAGCTCCTCATGGCCCGCCAAGGCCACATACTCGAGGTGGTCGCGATCGACCAGCTCTTGGCGCGGCGCGAGCGCCTAGAGGGCTACCAAAACCAGGCTCGCTTTGCCCTGGCCGACAGCTATGATCGCGCGGCCAAAGCGCAAGCCGACGCGCAGGTCATCACAGCCGTGCGGGCCGACGGGGCAGCGGAATGATTCGCGGCGCTCGCCATGGTTTGGTGCTCGTGTCGGCCGCCATTGCGGCGTGCTCCAGCAGCCCGGAGCGCGAAACGTTGGCCGAGCTGCACAACGTTCCGGCGGATGTCGAGGACGTCGAGATCGAAAACGGCCTCGATACCGCCATGCAAAGCTACCGCCGGTTTCTCGAGGTCGCGCCGCAGAGTGCAATGACCCCGGAAGCCATGCGTCGGCTCGCCGATTTGCAGCTCGAGAAACAATTCGGCATCAACGGCGATGGCGCCATCGTCGAGTTGCCGGCCCCCGATTCCGCGCTCGCGCCGACCGACATCGGCACCGAGACCGAGCGGCGGCGTGACGAGTTCTTGGCGCCGGTGCTGGCGGAATCGGATCAGGATTTCGAGAAGCGCGCGACCGTCGCGCAAGAATTCGGGCCGGCACCGGCGGTGGACTCGACGCTGCCGGGCGGAGCAGAGCTATCCGCGGCTGGGCCGTTGGAAGCCATTGCGATCTACAAGCGGCTGCTGACCGAGTACCCATCGTACGAGCACAACGATCAGGTGCGGTATCAGATGGCTCGCGCGTACGATGAGATCGGCCAGACCGACGAGGCCATGGCGGTGATGCAGCAGTTCGTCGCCGAGCTGCCGTTCTCGAAGTACGCCGACGAAGTTCAGTTCCGCCGCGGCGAGTATTTCTTCACGCGGCGCAAGTTCCGTGAGGCCGAGAGTGCGTACCAGGCCATCATCGACATGGGCGGTCACTCCGACTACCACGAGCTGGCCTTGTACAAGCTGGGTTGGACGCTCTACAAGCAAGAGTTCTACGAGGAGGCATTGCACCAGTACCTGGCACTCCTCGATTACAAGTTGTCGGTGGGCTACGACTTCGATCAGCAGCACGAGGAAGACGACGAACGCCGTGTCGCGGACACGTTCCGCGTCGTCAGCTTGAGCTTCTCGAACCTCGGCGGGCCCGAGGTGCTACAGGAGTACTTCGCGACCTACGGCGGCCGTAGTTACGAGGACCGCATCTACCGAAACCTCGGCGAGTTCTACTTCGAGAAGCTGCGCTATCAGGACGCAACGGCGGTTTACGAGTCGTTCGTCGAGTTGCACCCGTTTCATCGCGTGTCGCCGCACTTCAGCATGCGCGTCATCGAGATCTACGGGCAGGGTGGTTTCCCGAAGCTCGTGGTCGAATCCAAGAAAGACTTCGCGACCACTTACGGGTTGACAGCGGAGTATTGGCGGCACTTCGACGTCAACGAATCGCCGGACGTGCTGAGCTACCTCAAGACCAATCTCAAAGACCTCGCGAATCATTATCACGCGCTCTATCAAGACGAGAGCGTGGTCGAAGAGCAGCCGAGCAACTACCGCGAAGCGCTGGCGTGGTACCGGGAGTTCCTGGTCTCGTTCCCGCAGGACATCGAGTCGCCGTCGATCAACTATCAACTCGCCGATTTGCAGCTCGAGAATCAAGACTACGGCCAGGCCGCCAGAGAGTATGAGCGCACGGCGTACGATTACTCGACGCACGAGCGTGCGTCGGCAGCCGGCTATGCCGCGATTTTCGCCTACCGCGAGCACCTGAAGGTCGCCGCCCCGGAGGAGCAGGAAGGAGTGCGACGCGCAACCGTCGCGAGCTCGCTTCGGTTCGCCGATACGTTCCCCGAGCACGAGCACGCGCCCGTCATCCTCGGCGCGGCGGCGCAAGATTTGTACGAGATGAAAGACTTCGAGATGGCCGCGGCCTCGGGCCAGAAGCTCATCGATCGTTATCCCGCCGCCGACGTTGCACTGCGGCGCTCGGCCTGGACGGTCGTCGCGCACTCGTCCTTCGAGCTCGCGAAGTATCCGGAGGCCGAGCAAGCCTACGCGCGTTTGCTAGAGGTCATACCCGAGGACGACGCGGCACGCCAAACATTCGTCGACAATCTAGCGGCGTCGATCTACAAGCAAGGCGAGCAGGCGAATACCGCGCAAGATTACCGCGCAGCCGCCAGCCATTTCCTGCGAATCAAGGAAATCGCGCCGACCTCCGCGGTGCGGCCGTCGGCCGAGTACGATGCCGCGACGGCGCTAATGCGCTTGCAGGATTGGACGCAAGCCGCCGAAGTCCTCGATGGATTCCGGCGCACCTTCCCCGATCACGAGCTGCAGCCGGAAGCGACGAAGCAGCTCGCGTCGGCCTACCGGCAGGGCGGGCAGGTCGCGCTGGCCGCTGGCGAGTACGAGCGTGTCGCGTCCGAATCGGCCGACCCGGAGCTGCGTCGCGAAGCGTTGTTGCTGGCCGGCGAGCTCCATGAGCAAGCGGCCGACCTCGATAGTGCGCTCAACGTGTATGTCCGCTACGTGAACGAGTTCCCGCAGCCGCTCGAAGTCGCGGCGGAAACGCGCTTCAAGATCGCAGGCATGTACAAGACCAGGGGCGACGAGGCGCGCTATCACGATGAGCTGCGCGAGCTCGTTGCCATGGACGCAGCGGCGGGTCCCGAGCGAACCGATCGCACCAAGTTCTTGGCTGCGGAGGCAGGACTCGTTCTATCGCAGCGGCTGTATGAAGACTTCGCGGCCGTCAGGCTCGTGCAACCCTTCGAGCGGAGTCTCGCTACCAAGCGCGAGCGCATGGAGGCGGCGCTGGCGTCGTTCGAGAGCCTCATCGAGTACGAGGTGGCCGAGGTTACGGCCGCCGCGACCTATTACATGGCGGAGACCTACTACGCGTTCAGCCGCTCACTGCTCGAATCGGAGCGCCCGGTTGGCCTCGACGCCGATGCGGCAGCCGACTACGAGCTCGTCATCGAAGAGGAAGCGTATCCGTTCGAGGAGCAAGCGATCGAGGTCCACGAGAAGAACCGTGAGCTGATCGCCGCCGCGGGCGTATACAACGAGTGGGTCAAACAAAGCCTCGAGAAGCTCGCGACGCTGGTTCCGGGACGCTACGCCAAGAGCGAGCTGGGCAGCGGGTTCATCCCCGCGATCGACGTGTACGCGTATCGCTCGCCGAATGCGCCGGATCCGAATGCCCTTGTCGAAGTCGCAAGCGAAGCGCCGAGCGCGGTGCCCGAGGCAAGCGACGGCAGTGGGGCCGGCGTCGCCGATGAGGAAGCGCCGCTCGATGCGGAACGAATAGAGCAGGCAACCGCCCCGGGGGTCAACGATGCGCTTCTCTAACACTCCGTTACGACGATCATCGTTGCACATGGCCGTGCTGTTGACCGCGGCGCTATCGGTCGGCGTCGGTTTCACCGCGGCCGCGAAGAAGAGAGGCGAGGAGTCGGTCGAAGCGGAGTCGCAGGCGGCCACGCGCCAACGCATGCGCCCGGCGCGGCTCGACGTGATCGATTCGTTGTCTTTCACGATCGCCGAGCAAGCGCGCATCAGTAACGAAGTGCGTGCCGAATACGACGGCGCCATGGGGTTACTGGAGCAGCAGCAGTACGACCAGGGAATTTCGTTGCTGCTCGACGTGACGACGAAGGCGCCCGAGCTGACCGCCCCGTATGTCAACCTCGGTATGGCGTACACGCGAGTCGGCGATCTCGAGCGAGCCGAGTCGAGCTTCAAGACGGCGCTCGAACGCAACCCCGAGCATCCCGTTGTGCTGAACGAGCTCGGCCTGCTGTACCGAGAAACGGGGCGTTTCGCGGCGGCACGGCAAAGCTACGAAAAAGCGCTCGCCATTCACGATGGCTTTCATTTCGCGCACCGCAATCTCGCGATTCTCTGCGACATCTATCTCAACGATCTCCCGTGCGCGCTTGCGCACTATGAGGCCTACAGCCAGGCAGTTCCGGACGACAAGGAAGCGGCGATCTGGGTTGCGGATCTCCGCAGCCGCGTGAGCCAGTAGGAGGAGCTATGTTAAAGGCCTCGACAATATGTCTTATGGCGGCAGTACTCGTTGCAGCGACCTCCGCGGCGCAGGAGCCGCCGAAGCCCGAGGTCAAAACGCTCTCGGGCATCGCGATTCTCGGCAACCAAGAGGCGCCGAAGTCGCTCGTGATCGTCCCGTGGAAGAGCTCCGAGATCGGCACGGGCATCGACCTGTCCAAGTCGGCCGATGGTCGAGCGCTGCCGGTTGATCGGGACGTGTTCGCGCGGCAACTAAGCTACTTCCGGATTCGTTCGGGCGGGGATCGTTAGGCGTGTGGCCGGTTAGCAACGTCGTGCTGAGTGTCCGCAAAAACCCAAGCCGAACGTGCGATCTGTCACACCTTCCAATCTCGCGCCGACCAATAATTTCGCCCTAGCTCGCTACGCTACCTAAGAGGATTTGGCCATGGACAGTTTCTACTACATCGTCGAGTTTTTTACCGCGGGCGGTTTCTACATGTACCCGATCCTGCTCGTGTTCGCGGTCGGGGCCGCCATCTCCGTCGAACGCTACATCACGCTCACCCTGGTGACCAATAAGAACCAGAAGATGTGGAGCACGCTCCAGCCGATGATCATGAAAGGCGAGTTCGATCAAGCTCGCGAGGTTGCGAGCACTGACGACTCGACGATTGCGCGGCTGCTCGGCATCGGCCTGGCGCGACAGGGCGCCGTGCGGCGTCGCGAGGACGTCGAGATCGCGATGGAAGAGAGCATGATGGAGATCATCCCGCAGCTCGAGAAGCGTACGCAGTACATCGCGCTCGGCGCCAACGTCGCCACGTTGCTCGGTCTGCTTGGAACGATCGTCGGGTTGATCCAGGCGTTCACCGCGGTGTCGAATGCGAACCCGGCGGAGAAAGCCGACCTGCTATCGGCAAGTATCTCGGTCGCAATGAACACGACGGCCTTCGGCTTGCTCGTCGCGATTCCGTTGCTCGTGGCGCATTCGATCGTCAGCAGCAAGGCGGGCGCGATCGTGGATAGTCTCGAGATGGCGTCGGTCAAGGCGCTCAGCATGATTTCGGCGACCACCAAGCGCGCCTTCGAAGTGGCGGCCTAGGCGCAGGGATCGCTCGATATGCGTCAACACCACTATAAGCGGCACAAGAAAGATGCGCCCGAGCTCGAGGTGACGACGTTCATGAACCTCATGGTGGTGCTGGTGCCGTTCCTGCTCATTACCGCAGTATTCTCCCGAATCACGATCGTGGAGCTCGACCTGCCTAGCGCGAGCGGCGGCGCCCCTGCGACACCGGTCTTCAGGCCGGAAGTCATCGTCCGTGAAAGCGGCTTGGAGATCAGCAATGGTCGCGAACTCATCGCCGCGATCCCCAAGGTGGACGGCGAGTTCGATCTCAAGACGCTCGGCGACTACATGTTGGAGCTCAAACGCGAGTATCCGGAGGTAACCGGTGCGTCCGTCCTGCTCGAGCCGCAAATTCCCTACGACTATTTGGTTCGCGTCATGGACGTGGTGCGCAGTGCCGAAGTCGAGGCGGAAGCGGCGGGTATCGATGCCGACACACTGACCGCCGCGGCCGACATCGCGGCGTCTCCGATCAGGGTCGCCGACTCGAGTGTCCAGACGGCGAGCGATGGGCAGAGCGAGGAGCGCTTCGTGCGCGTCGCGTTGTTTCCCGACATTGCCATCGGAGAAGCGCCATGAAGAATTCGCGCCGCATCAAGCGCATGTCGCGGAGCCGGAAGAAGTTTGCGACGTTGAGCCTCACGTCGATGATGGACGTGTTCACGATTCTCGTGTTCTTTCTGCTCGTCAACTCGGGGCAAACCGAGTTGGTGCAAGCGCCCAAGGACGTGATGCTCCCCGAGTCGGTCGTCGAATCGAAGCCGCGCGAGACCGTGGTGATCATGGTCAGCCCGGAGCGGGTTCTCGTCCAAGGTGAACCGACCGTGCTGATCGCCGACATCGTCGCCACGGACGAGCAGAACATCGAGCCTATCGCCGCGCAGCTCGCAAACCTACAGGACCGCGTCATCGGCGTGCGCACGGAGGCCGCGTCGCGAAGCAAGGAGGTCACGATACTCGCCGACAAGGGAGTGGCGTTCGATGTGATCAGGAGGATCATGTCGACCTGCACCGCTCAGGGTTACACCAAGATCTCCCTCGCCGTGACTCAGATGGAGTCCGATCGGACCAAGGTGTAGCTCCGTGAGTAGCGTGAACTTCACGACGGATACGGCACAGGAGCCGGTCCGCGAGCGGATCCGAGGAACGTTGGAGAGTCTCGGTGGCCTCCAGCAGCGCCTGCGCGCGCTAGACGACGACCTCGGCGCTCTAGTAGCGCAGCGCGAGAAGTACGGCGTGCTCACCGGGGTTTGCGACTCGCTCGATAAGCTCACTGAGCTAGGCGCCGGCGAAATGTTTTGGGGCGAGCCCATCGATCCCACGAAGACGGCGGAGTACGTCCGCGACGCTCGTCAACGCGTCGCCGCCTTTCACGGCAACATTCAGGCCGTGGAGGCTGAGCGCCGAGACCTAATCCAAGAGCTCACCCAAGGAAGGGATGTGCTCGATATCCTCGAGGCCGACCTCTACGAGAAGCAGGCAGCCGAAGAGCGGCGCCTCGGCGAGTGGGTGGTCGAACGAGAGATTTCGCCGGTGCCGAATCGCGCGCAGCAGATGGCGTGGGCCGGCGGCGGTGAGGACGACAGCCGGTTCCGCAGGTCTCTGGCGATAGCGATGCTCTGGGCGGCATTGATCGGCACTGTCGCTATGGTGGTCGACGTGCCGTTACCCGAGCCGAACGAGATCATCGAGGTGCCGGAGCGCCTCGCGCGCTTGATCGAGCTCGAGCAGCGACGCGCCGTGCCGCCGCCGCAGCCTGTGGTGCCCGAGGCCGAGCAGTTGCGGCCGGAAGAGCCGCCAGATGAGCCAGTGGTTGCGGACCAGCCGCCGCCGGTGGACGCCCCCGTGGCCGAGGAGCAGGGCGCGCCCGCGCCAGTCGCCCCGGAGCCGCCGCGACAGCGGGCAGAGTCGGCCGGCATTCTTGCTTTCCGCGAAAGCTTCTCGACGATTGCGACGCGCCGCCCGGCGGCGCAACTCGGCGCCGCAGCCCGCATCGGCAACACGGGTGCGTCGAGCGCCGGCCCGGCCGAGCGCTCGATGGTGACATCGCTCGAGCCGGGGTCTAGCGGCGGCATCAACCTCGCTTCCTTCAGCCGTGAGCTCGGTGGCGGTGGCGGTGGCGGCGGCGGAATCGCCGGTGTCGAGGTGGGTCGTGTCGCGAGCTCGATCGGCGGCGGTGGGCCCGGCGGCACAGGTCCCGGCGGATTGGGCACGGGGGACCATGCTTCGGGCGGCGGCGCGCTGGCCGGCCGCACCGACGAAGAGATTCAGATCGTATTCGACCGCTACAAGGCGGCACTGTACCGACTGTACAACCGTGAGCTGCGCAACGATCCGACGTTGCGTGGCCAAGTCGTGCTGCGGCTCACGATCGAGCCGGACGGCAGCGTCTCGATGTGCGCGTTGCAATCGAGCGATATGAACGCACCCGCGCTCGCGGCCCAAGTGGTCGAGCGCGTCAAGACGTTCGCTTTCGGTGCCAAGGATGTTCCGGCGATCACGATCCTCTATCCGATCGATTTTCTGCCGGCGGCTTGAGTTTGCCGTCGCCGCGTTGGCGACGAGGGAGTATCGCAGCGAACCAGGGATGGGCGTCATTCGCTACGCGAGTGCGTCGCAACAATTAGTCATTTAGCGATTCAGACAAAGGCAACACCACCGAAAGGTGGCGACGCAAAGTCACCGGTCTAAAAGAGCGACGAGCTCCACGACAGCGGGACCGCCGGAATCCAGCCCGATACTCGGGTGGCCTCGGTCCCTTTGGCGTTTCGATCGCAGCACGGGGAACGAGGGTTTAATGTTTTCGAGCAAGAACATCGGGCGAGCGGGCAACAGGTGGAACTGCATCCCCCTGCTGTTGTTTGCTTTGCTCGCGCTCAGTGCGTTTCCCGCGCTAGCGGACGACTGCTCCCAATATCCCGGCGGTGTGCTCGATGGCGCTACGGGTGGCATCGCGCCGGCGAATATCAACGTCGACAGAAACTGCACGATCCGGAATTTTCCGGGTGGGATGAGCACCAACTTCGCCTTCTCGACTCAACCGGGGCAGACCGACGAACGCTGGCTCATCGTGTTCGACAACGTGCGGCACACCGGCCAAATGGCGTGCAACGCCGTCGCCGGTCACCACATCTGGTTCGTCAACGGCTCGTGGACGGGGATCCACGCCAATTGCCAGAACCTGCTGATCCCCGTCGAGAAGATCGTCAAGGAAAATCCGGCCGGCCAGACGACGGCGGCGATCGGCGTGCCGTTCACTTACACGCTGACCATGCCGGTGTTGTTCGACCCGGCTACCGGCACCGTCATCAACGTCGCCGGCTCCGTCAACGACTTGCACAGCGTGACGCTCACCGACGATCTCAACGCCACGGGTGTCGATCTCACCTACGTGAGCCACGTCGCCTACATTGAGGGCACGACCACGCCCGTGCCGCATACGTTCGACAACGTCGGCGGCGTGCTCACGTTCGACAACTTTCCGGTCATTCCCGCCGGACAACAGATCGTCCTCGAGATCACCGTGGTGCTCGAGGACTCGCCCGCGAACGTGCTCGGCACGCAGTTCGTCAACACCGCCAAATGGGAGTTCGGCCGCCTCATCGACGGCACGTTCTATGAGCCGTTACCGGGTGAGTGGGGCATCTCGCCGCCGCTGACGATCGGTGCTCCGGATCTCGTCATGACGAAGACCGGCCCGACGACGCTCGGCCGCACGCTCAACCTCGGCGAGTGGGGCCTGTTCGGTCTCGACGTGCAGAACACCGGTCAATTCGCGGCGTGGAACGTCACGTTGCTCGATCAACTGCCCGATGGTGCGACGGGCGGCATGTGTGACATGACGCCGCAGGTGTTGAGCGCTCGAGTGTTTGCGGCCAACGGCACGTCCGTGGTCCCGGGTAAGGGTCCGCTAGTCGCCGGCACCGACTACACGCTCGCCTACAACGCGGCGAGCTGTGAGTTGACGATGACCATGCTCACGCCGGCCGGGATGATCGCTCCGACCGAGCGCTTGATAGTGACGTATCGCACGCAGCTCGACGTCGGCAGTCAGAACGGCATCACGTTGACCAATTTCGCCGGCGCCGTGGAGTGGTTCAACGGCGACAGCAGCAACGTCGACCGCGCGACCTTCACGCGTACGCTGACGAACGGCACCCCCGGCACGCTCGATCACGAGGACGCCCACGCCGTGACCGTGGCGCTGTACGGTTTCTTCTTCGAGAAAACCGTGGCGAACGTCACGACGGGTGTCAGCCCGGCCACGACGGCTGCGCCCGGCGATACGCTGCGTTACACGCTGCGGCTGCAGAGCACCGATGTGCCGCTCACCGGCCTCACGTTCCGCGACGATCTCGGCGCTCTGGCGACGATGTTCGCGCCGGGCACGCTCAGCCTCGTGTCCGGCACACTGCCCCCGGGCGCCGATGCCAGCAACACCAATCCCACCGGTGGCACCAACGGCTACGGCCTTCTCGATATCCGCAATCTGAGCCTGCCGGTCTTCAGCAATCTCTCGATTCAGTTCGACGTTACGTTGGCGGCGGCGATCCCCAACGGCACGATCGTCACGAACCAAGCGGGCTTGAGTAATAACGTCGATCTCGCCGTCAGCGACGATCCGACCGTCAACGGCCAGGCCGACCCCAACGTCGTGGGCGACGAGGATCCGACCCAAGTCCGGATCGTCTCGTTGCCGTTATTGGACGTCAACAAGATCTCGACCGACGTCTCCGGCGATCCGAGCCTGCTGCTGCCCGGCGATACCCTGCGCTACACGATCACCGTGAAGAACGTCGGCACCGACGACGTCGCGGATGCGATGCTGCGCGACCAAATTCCGGCCAACACCACCTACGTCGCTGGCAGCACGCGGTTGAACGGTGCGCTCGTGCCCGACGGCGCGGGCAGCATCGCGCCGCTCAGCACCGGCATTCCGCTCAACGCGCCGGAGAATCCCACGCCGGGCGTTTTGCGCGCCGATGCATCGGCGACGACGAGCAACGTGGCGACGATCGTCTTCGACGTGCTCGTCAACAGCACCCTGCCCGGCACCGTGATCTCCAACCAGGGCTTCGTCAGCGCGGTCGCCGACGCTATCGTCGATCGACCGTCCGACGATCCCGACACGCCGGCGGTCGATGATCCGACGCTCGACGTGGTCGGGTCAGCGCCGGTGTTCGACATCAACAAGACCTCGGCCGACATCTCGGCCGATCCGAGCCTGCTGCTGCCCGGCGAGACGCTGCGCTACACGATCACCGTGAAGAACATCGGCACCGGCGATGCCACGGATGCGATGCTGCGCGACCAAATTCCGGCCAACACCACCTACGTTGCCGGCAGCACGCAGCTGAACGGCACGCTCGTGCCCGACGGCGCGGGCGGCCTCGCGCCGCTCAGCACCGGTATCCAGGTGTACGCGCCGGAGAATCCGACGCCTGGCGCTTTGCGCGCCGATGCATCGGCGACGACGAGTAACGTGGCGACTATTGTTTTTGACGTGCTCGTCAACGTCGGCGCCGTCCCCGGCACCGTGATCTCGAACCAGGGCTTCGTCAGCGCGGTCGACGACGCTATCGTCGATCAACCGTCCGACGATCCCGACACACCGGCGGTCGATGATCCGACGCTCGATGTGGTCGGGGCGGCGCCGCTGTTCGACATCAACAAAACCTCGACCGACATCTCGGGCGATCTTGCCCTGCTGCTGTCCGGCGAGACCCTGCGCTACACGATCACCGTGAAGAACGTCGGCACTGGCGATGCCACGGATGCGATGCTGCGCGACCAAATTCCGGCCAACACCACCTACGTTGCCGGCAGCACGCGCTTGAACGGCACGCTCGTGGCCGATGGTGCGGGCGGCCTCGCGCCGCTCAGCAGCGGTATTCCGCTGAATGCGCCGGAGAATCCGACGCCGGGTGCGATGCGCGCCGATGCGTCGGCGACGACGAGCAACGTGGCGACGATTGTTTTCGACGTGCTCGTCGACGTCGCCGCCATCCCCGGCACCGTGATCTCCAACCAGGGCTTCGTCAGCGCGGTCGCCGACGCCATCGTCGATCAACCGTCCGACGATCCCGACACGGCGGCCGTCGATGATCCGACGCTCGATGTGGTCGGGGCGACGCCACTGTTCGACATCAACAAAACCTCGACCGACATCTCGAGCAACCCGAATCTGCTGCTGCCGGGCGAGACCTTACGCTACACGATCACCGTGAAGAACATCGGCACCGGCGATGCCACGGATGCGGTGCTGCGCGATCAAATTCCGGCCAACACCACCTACGTCGCCGGTAGCACGCGCTTGAACGGCACGCTCTTGCCCGACGGGGCGGGCGGCCTCGCGCCGCTCAGCAACGGCATTGCGCTGTATGCACCCGAGAATCCGACGCCGGGTGCGATGCGCGCCGATGCGTCGGCGACGACGAGCAACGTGGCGACGATTGTTTTCGACGTGCTGGTCAACGCCAGCGCCATTGCCGGCACCGTGATCTCCAACCAGGGCTTCGTCAGCGCGGCTGCCAACAATATCGTCGATCGACCGTCCGACGATCCCGACACGCCGGCGGCCGATGACCCGACCCTCGATGTGGTTGGGGCGGCGGCGCTGTTCGACGTCAACAAGATCTCGACAGACATCTCGGGCGATCCGAACCTGCTGCTGCCCGGCGAGACTCTACGCTACACGATCACCGTGAAGAACGTCGGCACCGACGACGTCGCGGATGCGATGCTGCGCGACCAAATTCCCGCCAACACAACTTACGTTGCCGGCAGCACGCGCTTGAACGGCACGCTCGTGCCCGACGGCGCGGGCGGCCTCGCGCCGCTCAGCAACGGCATCCAGCTGTACGCGCCGGAGAATCCGACGCCTGGCGCTTTGCGCGCCGATGCGTCGGCGACGACGAGTAACGTGGCGACGATTGTTTTCGACGTGCTCGTCAACGCCAACGTCATCTACGGCACCGTGATCTCGAATCAGGGCTTCGTCAGCGCGATCGCCGACAATATCGTCGATCAACCGTCCGACGATCCCGACACGGCGATCGTCAATGACCCAACGCGCGACGTGGTCGGAACGGTGCCGTTGCTGTTTGCGCAGAAGTCCGTGGTCATCGACGTCGACGGCGGGACGGCGAATGTCGTCGACCCGGGCGACGTGCTGCGCTACACGATCCAGGTCTACAACAACGGCACGCTCGATCTGACGGACGTGACGTTGCGCGACGCGGTGCCGGCGAACACGACCTACTTGTCCGATTCGACGACGCTGAACGGCTTGCCGGTTGGCCAGCCGGACAGCGGCGTGGCGCCGCTCGTGGCCGGCATCCCCGTGAGCTCGTCGGATTTAACACCGCCGTTGCCGGGTGCGGGCGAAGGAACGTTGACGGCCGGTCAGAGCGCGATCGTGCAGTTCGACCTGCGCGTCAACGCCGGCGTGCCCACGGGCACGCTGATCAGCAACCAGGCGACCGTGACATCGGTAGAGCTACCGGACCAGCTGACGGACGGTGACGGTAATCCGGCGACGGGACCCGAGCCGACCGTGGTCGTGGTCGGTCCCGCTCAGCAACTGCGCATCGTCAAACAAGTGGCCGTGGTGGGCGGCGGCCCGGCCGTCGCCGGCGCGACGCTCGAGTACGTGGTTCGCGTGGACAACATGGCCACGGTGCCGGCGTCTTACGTCTCGATCACCGACGACCTCAGCATGCCGAATCCCGGCTACCTCACCTACGTTGACCAGTCGGCGACGCTGAACGGGCTCACGGACGGTGTCACGGTGGTCGGACCGGTGATCACTGCCGACTATTACGCGGCGTACGGCCCGCTGGCGCCGAACGCCTCGGTCGTGTTGCGCTTCCGAGCGGTGCTCAACGCCAATCTCGCGATCGGCACTCGCGTCACGAACACGGGCACGGTGTTCTGGAACCAGACGCAGCAGGCCAGCGCCAGCGTTTCCATCGACGTCGGCGGTGTCGTCGGCGTCGGCAACTTGTACGGCACGGCCTGGCACGACGCGAACTTCGATAACGTGCTCGACGCGAACGAGCGGCTTCTCGAAGGCTGGACGGTCGAGTTGCTGCGCAACGGCCAGCGTGCGCATGCCACCCTCACGGCCGCCGACGGCACCTATCAGATCGGCGGCGTGGTGCCGAACTACGGCACCACGGATACGTACGAGCTCGTGTTCAGCGCTCCTGGCGCCGGCCCGAACACGGCGTTACTCGGCCGAGCGTATTCGCCGACGTTCACGAACGGCCTGCAGCGGATCAGCGCCATCATCGTCGCGTCGGGCAACGTGCTGCGCAATCTCGATTTGCCGATCGACCCGAATGGCGTCGTTTACGATTCGGTCAGTCGCACGCCGATCGCCGGCGCCGTCTTGACGTTGGAGAGCGCGAGTGGCGTGGCGCTGCCCAGCAGCTGCTTCGATGATCCGGCGCAGCAAGATCAGGTGACGCGCACCGGCGGCTTCTACAAGTTCGATTTGAACTTCGCCGACCCGGCCTGTCCGAGCGGCGGCAGCTACGCGATCCGCGTGACTGCGCCGTCGACGGCGTACGTCGCCGGTTACTCCACTACCATTCCGCCGACCTCGGACGCTTCGACGGCGCCGTTCTCGGTGCCGACGTGTCCTGGGTCGGTCGACGATGCGCTCGGCGGTACCCTCGAGTACTGCGAGGCGCAGGGCTCGGAGCTCCAGCCGAGCGCCGCCGTGCCCACTGGCCCCGGCACGAACTACTACATGCACTTGTTGCTCGATGCGAGCCAACAGCCAGGCTCGAGCCAAATCTTCAACAACCATATCCCGCTCGATCCCGACTTGAGTGGCGTGGTTGGCATCACGAAGACCACGCAGTTGTTCAACGTCGCGCGCGGCCAGTTGGTGCCATACACGATCACGGTCAACAGCACGTACGGCGCGACTCTGCCGAATCTCGCCATCGTCGACCGGTTCCCGGCCGGGTTCCGCTACGTCGACGGCTCCGCGCGGCTCGATGGCGTCGCCATGGAGCCGACGACGGTTGGACGTGAGCTGATCTGGAGCGGCGTCGATATCGCCGCGTCGGGCGAGCACACGCTGCAGCTGCTCCTCGCCGTAGGCGCCGGCGTGAGCGAGGGCGAGTACGTGAATCGCGCGCAGGTGATGAGCGTACTGACGGGCAACGCCATATCCGGAGAAGCGTCGGCGACGGTCCGGCTGGTGCCCGATCCCACGTTCGATTGCACCGACGTGACGGGCAAAGTGTTCGACGACTTCAATCGCAATGGTGTGCAGGACGACGGCGAAGCGGGATTGGCCGGCATCCGCCTCGTCACGGCGCGCGGCCTGATCGCGAAGACCGACGAGTTCGGCCGCTATCACATCAACTGCGCGATCACGCCGCGCGAAGGGCGCGGTAGCAACTTCGTGCTGAAGCTCGACGATCGAACCTTGCCGACCGGCTTCCGTGCGTCGACCGAGCCGGTGCGCATCGAACGTGCAACGCGCGGTAAGACACTGCGCATGAACTTCGGGGCGTCGATCCATCGCGTGGTTGGTCTCGACATCGCGGACGCGGTATTCGAGCCGGGCTCCGTCGAGATGCGGGACCTCTGGAAGCCGCGACTCGAGCTGTTGCTGCTCGAGCTGCAAAAGGGCCCGGCGGTGCTGCGGCTCTCTTACGTGGCCGACCTCGAAGATCCCGATCTCGTCGATAAGCGTCTGGCAGCCGTCAAGCGGCAGATCGAGGAGGACTGGATGAAGCTCGACTGCTGTTACCGACTCGAGGTCGAGCCGGATGTGTTCTGGCGACTCGGCGGTCCCCCGGAGCGGGCGGCAACCCCGTCGGCGAGCAGGTGAGCCGCATGATCAAGATCAACCACCTGTTGTTGTTGACCGCGTCGTTCGCCGGAGCGCAGGTTGCCGCGCAGCCGATCCGCGAGATCCCCGTTGGTGAGAGCGCCGAGCGGCACCTGTCGGGCGATCAGACGTTCATGCAATGGGTCAAAGATCCCGCGGCGCTCGCGACCGATGGCAGCGACCGGATCGAGATTCGCGATGTCGCGGCGCAGACTCCCGAAACCGTCAAGCTCACGGACCTGGTCCCGCCGATTCATTTCGAGTCCGGCGTCGCCGACATCTCCGACAGCTACATCGAACGGCTGCGCAGCATCCTCGACGGAATGCGCGACCGCAAGAACGTGCGCCTGCATCTCGTGGGCCACGCCGACGACCAACCGCTGTCGTTCACCTTGGCGCAGATCTACGGCGACAACCAAGGGCTGTCGCGTGAGCGCGCGGGTCAGGTGGCCGAGTACTTCCAGCGCTCGCTCGGCTTGCCGTCCGAGGCGATTTCCTACGAATGGGCCGGCGAAACCAAGCCGATCGCGAGCAACGCGACGGAAGAGGGTCGTGCCAGCAATCGGCGCGTGGAGGTAGAGGTTTGGTACGACGAGATCGTCGATACCGTGACACAAGAAGAGGTCGTGGTCGCCGAGCCGACTCGCCGCGTCAAGGTGTGCCGCGTTGAAACCGTGTGCAAGCTGGACTACACAGAAGGGCACGCCAGGCGCACGCGCATTCAGAACCTAGTCGCGCCCCTGCACTACGGCGAAGAGACCATCGAAGTGTCGCAGGCTTTCGTCGAGCAGATTCGCCAATCATTCGCCAATCTCGGCGACAAGCAGAACGTAACCGTCAAGTTCATCGGCTACTCCGATAACCTGCCGCTCTCCGGGCGCAACGAGCGCATTTATAGTGACCACGAAGGCTTGTCGAACGCTCGCGCGATCCGCGTTGCGCTGGCGGTTCAGGACGCGCTCGGTCTGCCGACGGTAGCTGTGCAGAGCGAGGGTCGCGGCACGACCAAGCCGCTTGGGCCGAACGAGAACGCGCAGGGCCGCGCGCTCAACCGTCGCGTCGAAGTGGAGTTCTGGTACGACGATCCGCTACAGGAATTGCCGGACGAGCCGCAGATGTGCCCCGATGCCTCCGGCGCCGAAGTGGTGACCAAGGTCTACGATCCGCCCTGGGGACCGATCGCGACGCTCAGGCTCGAGCAAGGCCAGGCGGTGATACCGGCGGGGTTTGCGGAACAGCTGCGGCGAGCGCTCGGTGAGGTTGCGGGCAGGACCAACGCGCGCTTGCGTTTCGTGGGCTACACGACCAACGAGCGGCTCGAGCGGCGCACGGCACTCGTGTACGGCGACGACATCGGTTTGTCGGCCGCCCGTGCGCGCCGGGTGATGGAAACCATTGCGGCCGAGCTGCAGTTGACCGCTGCGCAAGCAGAGTTCGAAGGCCGTGGCTACGTGCAGTCGCCCGACGTCGTCAACGCCGGGTTCGTCCAAGGCGAGGCGTCGCACGTGGTCGTGCAGGTCGTCTACGACGAGCTCGCGGCCCTCAACGATTACGAAGGCGTCGACATCACGCGCATGTCGCGCGAGCTCAGCCCGCAGAACCCGCTCGGCCTGAATCTCATGCGGATCACCGTCGACGGCGAGCCGATCGATGATCCGGAGCGCAGCTCGGCGGACATCCAACGTTGCACGGACGTGGCATTGGAGCGCGCCGACATCCAATTCGGCTTCGACAATCTGCGTTCGAGCCCGCGGCTCAGCGTCGCGGCGCAGCCGGCCACGGTGCTGTTGCAGCGCGGCGGAGCGCAAGTTGTTTCGGCCGAGCCCGTGCGCTTCACCATGTATGCCAACTACGCTCACTTCATCGAGCGAGCGGAAGTGCGCGTGTTCGAGCGCGACGAATCGACGGAAGCCGAGCCGCTCGACGTCGTGGCGATCGGGCCAGACGGCATCGGCGATTGGCAACCGACCGTGCAACACTTCGCGGCGCCGATGCGCGACGTGAAGTACGTGCTGCGCGCGTACGGCGCGAACGGCAGCTTCGACGAGACGCGTCCACAGCCGCTGTCGTTCGTCTATGACGATACGGTTGTGAGCGGCGCGCCGCCTCCCGACGCAGATGCCGTCGGCGTCGAGCCTGCGGACGTCCCGCCGGCCAACGCCGTGCTGGAGGAGCCGACGGCCGAGCTGCAGCGCGGCGCCGGCACGGGTAACGCCGTGCAGATGACGGCGGCCTATGGCGCCACCGGCCTGGCGCTACAGAACATTCCGCTCAGCAGCGGCACGGTGACGGTACGCGGCAGCGGCATTCCGGCGGAGCATACGGTGTGGGTGGCGGGTAGACCGGTGCCCGTGGACGAGCAAGGCAACTTCGTCGCGGAGGAAATCCTGCCGACCGGTGCGCACACCGTCGAGGTTGCCGTGATCGATCCTGCCGGTAACGGCGAGTTGTTCCTGCGCGACCTCGAGCTCGAGCGCAACGATTGGTTCTATGTCGGCATGGCGGATCTCACCCTGTCGTCGAACGACACCAACGGCCCAATCGAGCTGCTGCAGGGCGAAAACGCGCCTAATCCCCTGGATTCCTCGGCCGATGCACGGCTGGCGTTCTTCGTGAGCGGCAAGTTCAGCGAGCACTGGCGTCTATCGGCGAGCGCCGACACGCGCGACGGACCGCTCGAGAATCTGTTCAGCAGCTTTATGGACAAGTCGCCGGAATCGCTATTCCGCCGCATCGATGCCGATTACCACTACCCGACCTTCGGCGACGATGGCACGGTGGAGGAGGCGGCGCCGACGCTCGGCAAGTTCTACGTGCGCGTCGACAACAACGACAACTACGGCATGTGGGGCAACTTCAAGGTCGGCTACATGGAGAACGAGCTCGCGCAGATCGACCGCGGGCTCTACGGCGCCAACCTGCACTACCAGGCGGAGTCGACGACGAGCTTCGGTGACACTCGTTACGCGGTCGATGGCTTCACCGCCGAACCCGGCACGCTCGCGAGTCGCGAAGAGTTTCGCGGCACCGGCGGATCGCTCTACTACCTGCACCGGCAGGACTTGCTCACGGGCTCCGAGCGCGTTCGTGTCGAGATTCGTGACAAGGCATCCGGGATCGTCATGGGCGTGGTCAACCTGCGTCCGGGGCTCGACTACGACATCGATTACCTGCAAGGCCGCGTCATGTTGAACGAGCCGCTCAATTCCACGGTGGACGACAACCTGCTCGTCCGCAGCGGCTCGCTGAGCGGCGACGAGGCATATCTCGTGGTCCGTTACGAGTACGCGCCGGGCTTCGCGGAGATCGATGCCATGTCGGTCGGCGGTCAAGGTCACTACTGGATCGGCGATCGCGTGCGGCTCGGTCTCACCGCCAACAGCAACGAGGAAGGCGATGTCGACAACGGCTTGAGCGCCGCCGACGTGACGGTGCGCCTCGGCTCGCAAACATGGGTCAAGTTGCAGAGCGGTCAGAGCGAGGGCCTGGTCGCCTCGGCGCTGCGCTCCGACGATGGCGGTTTCGGCTTCTACGGCTACGATGACGCGCTGTTCGAGACGGCCGACGCGGACGCGTCCCGCGCCGACGTGAGCGTAGGGCTTGGCGATTTCTTCAGGGGCAACGAGGGCCGCATCTCGCTCTATACGCAGACGGTCGACGCCGGTTACTCCGCGCCTGGGCTCGCAACGCTTACCGACACCGAGATCTACGGCGGTTCGTTCCGCATGCCGGTCACGCAGCGGCTGGCCGTCAACGCCAAGGCCGACATCAGGACTCAGGAGCAAGGTCTCGAGAGCCAGGCGCACGAGCTCGATCTCACCTATCAGCTCACTGATCACTGGAACATGAACACGGGCTTTAGGGCCGATTTCCGCCGCGATAACTCGCTCGTGGTCCCGCTCACGCAGCAAGAGGGCGAACGGACCGACGGCGTCGTGCAGGTCGGCTACGACTCGGGCGCCCGGTGGCGCGCCTACACGTTCATGCAGGAGACGATATCCGTCGACGGTAACCGCGAGGACAACGGCAGAGTCGGTGTCGGCTCTGTCTATCGCTTCTCCGACCGCTTGCGCATCAGCAGCGAAATCTCCAACGGCGATCTCGGCGAAGGCGCCAAGGTCGGCACGAGCTACGCGCCTTCGGATCGCACCAGTCTCTACATGAACTACTCGCTCGACAACGAGCGTGCCGACAACGAGCTGCTAGGCGCCGACGACGGCACGTCCGGCAACCTCGTCGCTGGGATGAAGACGCGCCTCACCGACAGCGCGAGCGTGTTCCTCGAGGAACGCCACCAGAGCACGGCCTACATGTCGGGATTGACGCACTCCACGGGCATGACGCTCGTGCCTGCCGACGGCTTGAACTTGAGCGCGACGACGGACATCGGCACGCTGACGAATGCGGAGACCGGCGCCGAGACGAGACGCAAAGCCGGCGGCTTCCGCGTCGGCTATGGCTTCGGCAACGTGCAGCTCTCGAGCGGCATCGAGTATCGCTTCGACGAGAGCGAGCAGCTCGACACGTCGTGGAACGAGCGAACCACCTGGCTGTTCCGCAGCACCTTCAAGTATCAGATCAAGCCGGACTGGCGTTTGGTCGGCAAGCTGCACCACTCCAACAGCGAGAGCTCGCTCGGCGCGTTCTACGACGGCGGCTATACGGAGGCCGTCATAGGCTATGCGTTCCGCCCGACGCGCAACGACCGGTTCGATGTCTTGACGAAGTACACGTACCTGTACAACGTGCCGACGACGGATCAGATGACGTTGCAGAACACCTCGGCCGAATTCATCCAGAAGAGCCACGTCTCGGCCGTGGACGTGAACTACGACATTACCCCGCTCTGGTCGATCGGCGGCAAGTACGCCTACCGGCGCGGCGAAGCGAGTCTCGATCGGGCGAACCCCGAGTTCTTCGACAACATGGCGCACCTCTATATCGTGCGGGCGGATTTCAAGTTCATGCGGAACTGGGAAGGGCTCATCGAGACTCGGCTGCTCGAGCTGCCCGACATCGGCGACCGGCGCAACGGGGCGCTCATCGCCATCTCGCGCCAGCTCAACCGGCACGTGAAGGTCGGCGTCGGCTACAACTTCACGGACTTCTCCGACGACCTCACCGATCTGAGCTTCGACAACCAGGGTGCGTTCTTGAACGTGACCGGAGCGATGTAGCCCCGGCAAGCCGGTTACGCCGGCTCCACGCCCCAGCCGGGCCGGTCGCTCAAGTAGAGCAGGCCGTTCTCGATCGTCTCGCCCGTGCTCCGGCGCGTCTGCCGCCGATCGAACGAATACTCGAGCGAGCGCACGGTGTTGGGATGAACCGCCGCCGCGTGCAGGCTCGCGGCCGTGGCGATGGGACCGGCCGGGTTGTGCGGTGAGACCTCGATCTTGCCCGCGGCCATCTGCATGACGCCGAGCAACGGACCGAACCCACCCACGTGCTTCACGTCGGGCATGATCACGTGCACCCATTGATGCGCGGTGATTTCCGCGAAGCGCTGTGTGCCCCAGAAAAGCTCCCCGCCGGAAAGCCGCAGGCGGGTGCGGCGCTTCAGCTCGTCGTACTCGGCGCCCACGGCGAAGGGCTCCTCGAGCCAGTCGAGCTCGAGACGCTCGAGCTCCGGGATTAGCGCGAAGAAGTCCTGCGGGGCGAACCGTTCGTGAAAATCGACGCGCACGCGCAGCGCCGGGAACGCCTCGCGGAGCCTGCGCAACGTTGCAAGT
>Ga0208454_1000445_pt1 | contig 24052 bp, 23 predicted proteins | sample EasRivMeERMZT100_FD_187530 | JGI IMG/M metagenome (GOLD analysis project Ga0208454, IMG submission 187530) | Soil microbial communities from meander-bound floodplain in the East River, Colorado, USA - East River MetaG ERMZT100 (SPAdes) (version 2) | ecosystem: Environmental > Terrestrial > Soil...
TATTAGTACACCAAGAACGAGGTGATTCGAACACCTACCAGTGATTTTGGAGATCACCATACTAACCGTTAAATACTACGCTCTTTTATATAAATTGTAAATTATTATATTGGCGAAGCCGTTATAATAATTTATTATGGATACTTTTACATAAATATAATTAAACATGTTTAATAATTATTAAACATTATTAAATATAATCATATGATAATAAACCAAATATAATAATGTTTTTAATATTCTCGCATTTTATTGTTCATGATTACTTGTAGCATTATAAATAATAATATAGATGTAGGTGTAGGCGTCATAAATTTTAAGTTGAATATAAGCTATAAAACCTATCATCGAGCACGTATAATAAAAATAAGTAAATTTACGTTATTTGTCATATTTATGAATATAACGGAGGATAACATTTGCGAAGCGCGAAGCAGGAGCGGGGGTTTAAATATAAATAAAATATATTTATATAATATATTATGTTAAAATACGCGGGAGGTGCAGGATACATGTTGTGATGACGATAAATATAATAAATAAGGATTTAATACAAGGGGCTTATAGATGTTAAAGCTGTCTCTTTTTTAAAAATTCAGAGAAGTATTCAATTTCTCTGGTCTGCTGCGAAGCCTGTGAAGTAACATTATTTTCTAATGAAGAAATATAATTATCTAAGTTAATATAATGAAATTTTCTAATAATTTTATTATAAATTTCATTATAATTTTGACATAATAGATCTAATGTTCTATCATATCTTACACCATTATTATTCTTTTGTAATATTTGTACTTTATCATGACAATAACATAATTCGAATAATATTTTAGAGTAAATAGGCGAAGCTTGATTATTTTTATTTAAATAATCAAAGTCATTAATAATATAAAATTCTCTTACAGTTTCCAAATCTATTCCTATTAATTTATTTGTTAAAATTAAATACAAATCTGTATAAAATTTAAGATTGTCCATTGGTTGCGTAGCATGAGCAACGTTTATTAATTCTTTTATAGAAAAAACATCTTCTTTGTCTAAATTTAGAAGATGTACTTGAGTAGCTACAGTAGTATTTAGAATTTTTTCTAAAGCTTTTAGATGTTTATAAAAATTGGAGTTTGTACTTATTTTATGTGTGTTATTTAACTGGTTAATTAATAGATTAATATTAGTTATTAAATCATCATATACTGAGCTATGTAGTCTAGTTTTTTCTATTTTAGAAAAATTGTCATCAGCAAGAATTATATTAACTGCTTCGCCTGCGGAGCCTACGGAGCCTGCGGAGGGTTGTGTAACAATACCTAACCATTTTTTTAATGAAGATAGTAAATCAAATTGTTTTATGATATTACCAATATTACCATATTTTGATGGTGATACTTCTTCATTATTATTATTACCTTTATAATAATCTAATAAATCTCTAGATACAGCTTTTTGTTTATGAGACATATTTAAAGGTTTGCTTTCTATTAAATTATCCAATAGGTCATCATCGATATTCGGTAGCGAAGCATCGGTAGGATTAGTCATTGTACGTTGTAAAACATTTTTAACGGAGATTGTGATAGGTAATTCTGAGGAAGCTGTAGAACATTCTGAGGAACCTAGATCTATTGATTTTTTACTTGAAATTTCAATATTTTCTGAATCAATAATAGTATTATTACCTTGCAAGTCGCGAAGCAGCGAAGCTAGCGAAGCATCCTTACCGGCTTCTCCTACACCTACGGCGCTTACAGCAGGCGGAGAAGAACTATTATCAGCGGAGCCATCTATATAATTAATTGTGTTTTTTATAAAACCATCTTCAACATCTGCAAAGCGCGAAGCGAAATAAGTAATAAATTTTTCAGAACTAACTACATTAATCACAATTAAAGGTAATATTAGAATATAAAATAAGATAAAGAAAATAAATAATAAGTAAATTCAAATTGGATAAATTTTAACAGCCTTGGCTGTAGATAAATTAAAAGGTACTAAAGGATAAAATAATATTGATCCTAATATTCCAAAATATATAATAAGCAAGTAAATACTATCAATAAACATATTTAATTTACTAAACATAAATATAAGATCCAACAAGATAATAACATGAAAAAAATATTTTGTATATAGTATAATGAGATAATAGATTTGATATTCATCATTTGCGAAGCAGGAGAAGGATTCGCAGACGAAGCTTGTTTATATTGAGAAATAAATTCAGGAATGATTTTAAATGCTTGAACACCTCTAATGATGATATCTATCGTTAGTTTAAGTGAATAAACAGCAGTAAAGATAATTAATAATAGCATTATTGCCGTGCCTTGCCGAAGGCAGGCAGGCGGTGAAGATAATTCTAAGTCGGAGCCAGTGATTAGATTAGATCTAAAAATGATAGAACTAATAATACAAATAAGAATAAATAACATTAAATAAATATTAAGTTTATAATGATTATTTATTCTTAAAGCCACAAGATTTAACCTAAAGAAATGAGAAAGATAAATACTGCATTTTAATTTTAGGTAACGTAAAATTAAGAAATTCATATTAACTATAAAACTTTTATCCATAATATCATCAAACATTTATATTCTTATATTTGCCGTTATTCGGCGCCGCGCTGCGCCTTCGGCAAGGGCGGCGCTTCGGCTTTGGCTTCGGATTCGTAGCCTACTTGTGATTCGCGAAGTAGGCGAAGCCTACGCTAAGCACTGCATATATAAAAAAGATAAATAAATAAGAATAGAGGTGATTCGAACACCTACATAACAATTATTGAATTGTTTTATCTCCCAATGATAATCTATTCTCTAACACACAGCTTCGCTGCTTCGCAAATATATATTTTTAATTTTATCACATTTCCGCTTCGCAGCGTAGGGTATTGTGCGAAGCACTAACTATATCTGGATTATAATAATCACCAATCATACCTATTATACTATACCTGTTAAAATTAATATAGCTAAACCTTTATGTATTGGTGAATCACTCACAATCTCTTCGAACCCCCTGCGCCTTCGGCAGCGAAACGCGAAGCAGGCGATATTAATAAGAGATGGTTTTATAATATGCGACATATTTTTAAATATACCTAACATATTATCAAGAATATAATAGGCTACATTACCTAATAATGTAAAACTAGATAAAATTCGTTCCATAATATACGTCCGTGCTTCGCAGCTTCGCAGCTTCGCAGCTTCGCAGCTTCGCAGCTTCGCAGCTTCGCATGGACAGACATTAAAACTCCTGTAGATATAAATCTCATTACAAATAAAAATGATAATCTAAATGTAGAAAATAAAACAGTGCTTCGCAGGTAACATAAATATGATATAAAATTTTAAATGTTCCAGGATTTTTAATACAATAATTCCTGTAGGGACCAACAACTTCTAATACTCTATATGTAATTATAAGATTAATGTGTGATAATAATCGCTTGTTATTTCTATAAATAGCTATAAATACATTCCATATCACTTTAATTGTTGGAAATACTCCAAAATTAAAAATTAAAGATCCTGTTAATTGAAATAAAGATGCAAATAATTTATAATACATTTTATATAATCTAAATATCTTTGTTATACCTAATACACATAATTTAGCTAATCTATATGTTGGTAAATAAATCATTATTTATATATTAATCCTTTTTGTATAAATATCATTAAACATTTTTACACATTATTATTTTATATTAAAAAATTAAATATATTATAAATTTACGGAATAGAGGTGAATCGAACACCTAGGGTAGGTCCCTAACAATTAGCAATCCTCTTATCTTACCAATGATCACTATTCCTTAGAGAATATGATTAAATATTGGTATGGCATATATATAGTCTTTATCAGAATTGAACTGATTCTTGTTACTTGAAGGGTAACTGTACAACCTTTATACTAAAGGACCATTATATCTACATTAAAATCAAACCCTATCTTTTATTTAATTTTAAATAAATAGAGTATAAAGAAAATTAAATGAGACACTATTTCTTAAAAGATATTTAATGACTTATCTGTCAAATTATTATTATCAATATTTAAGAATGTGATATATCCCTCATATTTTAATTATTATTATTATTATTAAATAAATAATTAAACTGTTTATTATTATTAGGTAAAGCTGATGACAAGATGTTAATAATAGATACATAGATTTGCTTATTATGATTAATCAGATTCGAACTGATTACTCGCTTTTAATATTATTAGGGGATTATATGGTTAAATATAAATAATTTATATAAATTATAGTTATTAAGCCTAAAAATAGGAACAAGCTATTCATTAAAAAATAGAATTCTTGAAATTTTTTTCTTATGTGAAGGATATGTGTTATTCTAGGATATTTATTTAAAATTGTTATTTTTTTAATTAAATAATCGCTATAATAAATACCAATTAATGAAAATAAAAAAAATAATAGTGTGGTTGAAATTAAAATATTAGCTATTGATATTTTTTGATCTATATTAATATTTGATAAAAAGGTTTGATAATAATCTATAATTGCTTTAAAACTATTTATTAAATCTGTATAATTAATATTATTAATTATTGAATTAGAGCTTGATCCAGAGTTTGATCCTAAATTATTTATAAATTCAATTAAATCAGATAAATTAATATTATCTTTATCTAAATTTTTAGATAATGAGTCTAAATTTTTATTTATTTCTTTAGTTAAACTTTCTTTAACTTCAGTATTTAATTCAGTATTAGCTATTTTAGAATTTAATTCTTGAATTTTGTTAACATCTTCTCTAACAAAATCTAAACTATTAGATCTTTTATGAACTAATTCTAAGATTTTACTTTTATGCTCTTCATTTATTACTTTGTCTTCTAATAAAGTGACCACTTTATTTTCTAATTCTTTATTTCGATCTAACACATTTTCATATTTTAATTTTGTATTTTGATCTTTTATATCTCTAATTAAATTTTCTATAGTGATAAAGCTAGCTATTGTCCCTATAAATTTACTACTCTTAGATAAAAAATGTTTTAAGGCTGTTTTCATTATGTATATTATTTATAAAATTTTATATTTGCTTAATCGGCTAAGCGATGAGATGGGTGGTAAGCTTTAATTTAAAATAGTGTTTTAAATCTTCTCCAACCTTCATTATTAATGGATCAATAATTACCGATATTATTGGTGTAATGATTATAATTTAGTGAAAATATGTTTTAAATATAATTTAATTTTATTGATAAATTTAATTAATTTAGATCTATTATCCAATTTATGATTCAAGTTGATAATGTGTAAAGGTAAATAAATGTTATTAATTAATTTTTTATTACTATTAGCTGTTATTGTTATTTTAGTTGGTTTAATATTAATACTTAGATTTTTCAATGATTTAAAAAATCTTATTGGTATTTCTCTAATTATTTTTTCTCCATTAACTAATTTAATAATATCATTAAATGATAAACTATTTTTAGGTACACCAGCAAAAGTTGATCTTTCAATAGTTTGATTATTACTATCTAAATATTTATAACCATATTGTTTAATACCTAAAAAATAAGCTTCTAATACTACTTTACCATCTAATTCATCCTTCATTAACCCTAATTCACTAAATATCTTTTAAGAAATAGTGCCGAAGGCAGGCAGTGCTTCTTCCGTGCGAAGCGCGAAGCGCGAAGCGCGAAGCGCGAAGCGCGAAGCGCGAAGCGCGAAGCGCGAAGCGCGAAGCGCGAAGCGCGAAGCGCGAAGCGCGAAGCAGGAGAGGGGTTTAATTAATTTAAAACATATATTAATGATTATAAGGACTTATTTTAATAACTCCAGAACCAATTTCTAATATAAATCCTATTGTTAATACAATAAAGAAAATTAATGCAATAGAGAAACCAAATATACTAACCTGATATAGAGTGACAGCAATAGGAAACAAAAGTAATATTTCAAGATCAAACACTAAAAATAACATAGCTACTAAGTAAAAATGTATTTGAAAAATAGATCGAGTTTGACCATAAATAGGGCTAAATCCACATTCATATGCAGATACTTTAGCTTCATAAGGTTTATGAGTAGCCAATAAAATATTTAAAGCAAGTAAAATAAAAGCTAAAAAAGGAATAAATATAAAAAATAAAATTAAAGTATTCATTAAAAATTATATAAATATAAAGAAAGTAATTGTGTACTATTTAATATTATAGATGGTTTAAGAACAAACAATATTATTGTTAATGTTAAAGTAGATATTGAAAAACTATGAACATGACTTAGAATTAAGTGCTGCGATAGTGAAGCATCGGTAGGAGAAGCATTTAATTCTGTTTCAATATTATCTCCCTCCGTATGAAGAATTTTTATTATTTTTAAATAATAAGAAGCACTAATTACACTAACTAATATAGCTACTATACTAATAAAATAATATCCATTTTGTATTGCTGAATATAATACAAACTGTTTAGCAAAAAACCCAATTAAAGGAGGTATACCAGCCATAGAAAATAAACAAACACTTAAGCTTAAACTAAGTATAGGATTTGAAAAAAATTGACCTTTAAGTTCTGTAATATAATTTATATCAGCATTATTTTTTATCCCATAATTATTAATTATAGACGGCATTATTATATAACCTAAAGCTATTATTATTAAAAAAGTATTTAAATTAGTTAATGAATATTGAATGATATAAAATATTAAAGATTCTGTTGATTGTTCAGTATTTATCACTAAAGCTAATAAAATAAATCCTATATGTGAAATAGTACTATAAGCTAATAATCTTTTTATTTTAGTTTGAGCTAAACCTACTACTGTTCCTATTATTAAAGATAATAATGAACTTATTAATAATAATATTTTTATTGTACCAATATTTACGGAGTCTGCGCCCATAATATTTAAATGTAAATAAGGTGATATATTTCCTATTACTTCTAACAATAATACTAAAATAGAAATTTTAGGCATAATAGTTAGCCATATAGTGACTATCGTAGGACTATCGTCATAAACATCAGGTGCCCAATAATGTAAAGGTGCTGCTGCTATTTTAAATAAAAACCCACTGATAACTAATATTAAACCTAAACTTAAACCTATTATAATATCATTAATATTTACAGCACCGTAGGCAGAAACAGAAATTAAACTATAAATAGATTCAAAATTTGTTAAACCTGTATAAGTATATATTAAACTGGCTCCTAATAAAATAATACAAGAAGATAATCCTCCTAATAAAAAATATTTTAATCCAGCTGATGTAGCCGATTCTGAATTTATATATAAAGTAGCTAAGATATAAACACCAAAAGATTGTAATTCTATACTTAAATACATTGAGATTAAATCATAAGAAGATACTAATAAAGATGCACCTAGTGTACTAAATAATACTACTAAAGAATATGTTGCATAATTTATGGCGCCTACGGCAGGCGTTGTATATTGTAAGTGCGCGTTAGGATTATAGGTAGACGATATTAAAATTAAAGATCCTATTATTAATAAAAAAACTTCTAAAAATTGTGATATTATAGTGACATGGAATAATCCACTATATATTCCTATACCAGATCCAATTGACTGAATATATAAAGCATTAAAATTTAATGCCCCAGCATAAAGAAATATTATAGAAGATATTCTAGTAAATAAAATAGGAGAGACTTGTTTATTGAATGAAGGTAGGGCAATAGCCACTATTAAAATTAATATACTAAAAAAAATCATTACTCATCCTTATAACATTTAAATTAATAAATATATTCTATATTAATTTAAACGGGCACTGTGAGATTTGAACTCACGACTTTATTAAAGTACTCGTTTTCAAGACGAGCGCCATAAACCAGACTCGACCAAGTACCCTTTAATTTATTATATTCTTTTATAAATATATAAGACCGAAGGGAATTGAACCCTTATAAAATCCATTATGAGCGAATTGCATTAACCTTTTATGCTACAGTCTTAAACATTGAGCAGTAAAGGAATCGAACCTTTAACGGTTATTAACCAATTCTTTTACAGAGAATCACCATTACCAATCGGATCACCTGCCCGTTAAACATATAGATAATCTTATTAAATATTATCCCTTTTAAATATAATATGACGGTTATTAACGATATCATATGCATAATATTATGCATGATAATAAGGTAATGTTTGTTTATTAATTAAATTTTAATAGATTTAGACATATTAGAATTACTATTAAATATATTGATATGAAATATTTTATTATAAAAAATAATCATTAAAAAGTTAGATGTATTTTTCTGCTACGCGCTACGCACTATATTTTTATGTTCTATTAAATATACCTTACCAATACATTCAAGAAAAAATTGGTAAGGTATAATATATATTATATATTATATTATTATTATCTGTTACTAATAATATAATGTTGTTCCGGAATATTATTATTATATACAGTGCTATTCCACCAAGGTTTGCAAAGCAAGGGGTTTAAATATAATTAATTATTTATTAAATTGATTTAATAAATAATGGAAATAGGTTAAACGATTCATGTTTATCAAGTCTATATGATATAAATCTAATGTTAGTTTATTTAGTTTAATAAATAAACATGTTTAATAAATTGAGTATAATTTTTAGTTAATACTTTAAATTATTTAATTTGAGATAAGGCTCTTTCTAATTTCAATATATCAATAAATTCAGATAACAAATCTTTACTTTGAATACCATCATATTTAAATTTATATTATTAGAACTTTTAGAATTAAGATAATTAAAATCGGCATACATAAAATTCTCTCGATAATCATTAATAATGTTAAGTAAAGTAGATTGAATATCTTTATTTATTTCAAAATACATTATAATATTATTTAAACTATAAAATATATAATTCTATTTACTAGTAATAGCATACATATAATATTCATTACTTGATTTTATTAATGAGTCATACACATTTATAGGTACTTAAATATACTTTCATTTTTAAATGGATAATTAATAGTTCCTATATTATTTATACTTTGAGGAGAATTATTTGTTTGATTAGATCTCACTTCTACTGTATTACCAGTAGTAGTTAAATAATTATTGTCAATAACCACTTTATCCCTATTAGGTACACTCACTTTATTGTCATTACTATTGACTTTATTATTATTAATAAAAATATTATTCTTTATATCGCCTGCACCGGCTTCGGTAGATGGAGTATTCATATAACTACCAATATTTCGAAGAGTATTTTTATAGTCATCATTATAATCATTTATTAAGTTATTCATAAATAACATAAATTTATCAGAGTTTATTACATTTATAATCATTAATGGTAATATTAATATATAAAATAACATAAATACTAATAATAATACATATACCCATAGCGAATTATCTTTAATATTAGTAGAAGGAATTAAATTAAAAGATTTTAGCGGATAATAATATAGAAAGACTATTGAACTTATAATACCTATAGAAATAATAGAGAGATAAACACCTTCGATAAATGTATTTAATTTACCTAAAATTATATATAATATCCATGTTGTTATCAACATATAAAACATATTCTGAATATAATATAAAGTAATAATAGATTTAATGTCATTTATATCATTTTTATACCACTTAATAAATTCAGGTATAATTTTATAAGATTGTATCATTTTCTTGATTAGATTAAAGATTAATTTAAATGCATATATACTACTTAATATTAATAAGATTTGAGTTATTATAATGATATTTTGATTATTATTTAATAATAATTCAACATTAATTATGTTTGATCTTACTATAATAGATGATAATATACATACAAAAATAAAGATTAATAAATATAAATTATATTTATAATAAGAATTTAATCTTAAAGAGATAATATTTAATTTGATAAATTTAGATATTTTACCGAAAAATAAAATAGAGAACAATCTTAAATAAATCAACAGAGGATGAAAATTATAATATAACATCATTTTTATAAATAAAATATAAAAAAAGAACATTTTTATAAAGATGTTTAGTGTAACGGCCTTCGCCCACTAATATCTTATACTTTTAGCTAAGCCATTTTATACAAAGATATGATATATTATATTAACATTAATGTATAACACATATAATAATAAACATATTCCTATTAAACAATTACTAACTGTATGATAATCATTAAATTTTCTTCGTAAATTAATAAATTTAGTTAATTTAGGATATTTTTCTTCAATATAATAATATTTTATTAACTTTTCACTATAAAATATTATTAAAATATCAATCAATAAATATATAAAACATATTGATACTAAGATATAAGCTACTGCACCTACTTGAAGAGTTGTTAATGTATTCAAAAAATGGTTATATTGATTAATATGTCATTTATACTTAAATGACTACTACCTGCTTTAGGAGTTTCAGATATTATTTTAATAATTTCATCGTACTTGTTTTATTCACGTTAATTATTTAGATATAACATTTGTATCAATATTATTAGGTAAGGCAGTGCTTCTTCCGTGCGAAGCGCGAAGCGCGAAACAGGAGAGGGGATTAATTGTTATTAAATTTTAAGATTTATTACTTAATTTTGTAATATACATTCTTATTACTTGTTGATATGTAAATAAAGGTAATATATATTTAGAGAAAATATATATTAAACTAATTAACATTAAAAAGGCAAAAGATAATTGATTTAAAAAATAAAAAGGAATTAATTGAGGCATTTCGATATTTTATTATTAGATCTATAATAATTATTAGAACTATCTCTATTTATAAATATTAGGTTGTTTTTATAAATAAAATTTTAATGAGATATTGAGGGAATCGATGTTATAAATCAATTATTAATACAGGCGCGCAAAGCAGCCTACATAAATATATGGTAATTATAAATTGATTATTTATTAAGAATAATTTATAAGGTCAATATTAATATTAACCTTCTTTTATAATTGATTTTTATTACAGATAAATAATTATTTAATGGCGAAGCCATTATTAAAAATGACTGTAATATTAATAAAAAGAAGGTTTATTTATTTATATTTTTTTTAGACATATAATAAATCGATTATATTAATATAATAATAAAACTAAAAATAATAATAAAGATAAATTAAGAAAAACTAGTATTATAGAATAATATACTCGATTATTAATGGCGAAGCCGTTATATTATCTTATACGTCTTGCGAAGCATCGGTAGGACAAGCACGCTTTCGCCTACAACAGTTAAAATTTTTTCACTATTATAAAAAAGTATTGTCATTGCTTCCATTAATAACCTTCGCGTCAAGAAATAATAAACTTGATTTTTAAAAATAATTTATAGATTTTGATTTAATATACGTTCATGCTTCTCCGAAGGAATGCTTCGCTAGGACATATTATATTTTGAATAAAAACAAATATAATAAAACGTTAATACGAGCCATTTCAGATTCGAACTGAAATAAACCTAATTGACAATTAGGTACTTTACCTGTTAAGATAATAGCTCTTATTATATTATTATTAATATCTTATTGAAGATATTAGTACACCAAGAACGAGGTGATTCGAACACCTACCAGTGATTTTGGAGATCACCATACTAACCGTTAAATACTACGCTCTTTTATATAAATTGTATATTATTATATTGGCGAAGCCGTTATTATAATTTATTATGGATACTTTTATATTAATATAATTACACATGTTTAATAATTATTAAACATTATTAAATATAGTCATATGATAATATATAAGAATGTTTTTAATATTCTCGCCTTTTATTGTTCATGATTACTTTGGGTTATTATAAATAATTATACTGCGTATTCTAATATTTCTTGTGATTATATTAAATATCATTTAATATAATCTATAAATTAATCCTGCTTCTCCGAAGGAATGCTTCGCTAGGTCGGTTCTATTATAATGTCTTTAATTATTCGTGCTCAACAAGAACAAGAGTAAACATATATAAATATATTTGTCATTAAATAGTCTTATTTTTTTAATTTTACTGACATTATAAATGAATGTAATATTATTAAACATTTCGTATTATGTTTAGGTTATATTTACAGCGGCGAAGATATATTTTTAATCGAAATGGCAAATCATGTCTTTTTAATTGCAGATTATATAATGTTCTGAATGATGATATTGAATGTGATTCGATGTGATTATTTGTGTATTGAACATTAATAAATTGTATCGTTCGTTAAACCGATGTTCGAGACTAATATTACTTGGATAAAATTATTAATTGCTTATAATGATAAATTAGATGATAAAATTTTTATTATATTATTTATAATAAAATCTGATTTATATCTAAAAAATCAACAGTTAAAAAAAGAAAGTGTAAATACGACTAAAAATGTAAATGTAGCGCTGCTTCTACCGAAGGAAGCAGGGGTTAAATGTTTATTAATATTTGGCGAAGCATTATATATTTGTATTTAAATTTATTAATAAGGTGCTATATCGAATGCAACTAAAATACTAGGTACTAATATAATAAAAGCAACTGCTACTGGTAAAAGATTTAACCAACATAATTCAATTAATTGATCATATCTAAGTCTAGGTAAAGTAGCTCTAAACCAAACAAACATAAAACAAAACAAGCAAGTTTTAATTCCTAATATTATAGATTGAAGATTAATAAAAGTATTATTAATAAATAATTCTGGTATATTATATCCACCTAAAAATAAAATAGCTGTAATACAACTAAATAAAACAATAGAACTATATTCTCCTAAAAAAAAGAATACAAAAGGTACACTAGAATGTTCTGTAAAGAAACCTGCTACTAATTCAGATTCAGCTTCTTGTAAATCAAAAGGAGTTCTAGATGTTTCAGCTAATATAGAAATAAAATAAAATATGAATACAGGTAATAAAGGAATAATAAACCAAATTGATTGTTGATGTTCAATAATATTAGTTAAATTAAAAGATCCAGTTAATAAAATAATAATAAGAATAGCACTACTTAGAATTAATTCATAAGATATCATAGCTGCTGTTGATCTAAGAGAACCTAAAAAGGCATATTTTGAATTAGCAGACCAACCGGCAAAAAGTATCCCATATACACCTAAAGAAGATAAGGCCAAAGTATATAATATTCCTAATGAAAAATCTGATAAAGCTAAACCTTGACCAAAAGGTATTATTCCCCAACCTAATAAACTAAATATTAAAGTTGATACTGGTGCTAAATAAAATAAGACTTTATTTGATTGAGAAGGTATAATAGTTTCTTTCAGTATTAATTTAAGAGCATCACTAAAAGGTTGTAAGATACCATAATATCCTACAGTATTAGGTCCCACTCGTCTTTGATGTGCCGCTAATTGTTTTCTTTCTATAATTGTCATAAAAGCTACTGAAAGTAATATAGGTAATATTACACATAAAATATCGATTAGATTGACTAATAAATTTAATATTAGTACTATAAAATTATTTGTCATGTTATTAAAAAATATAAATCATTATAAAATATAGCAAAATATATTCTATGCGTCCTGCGAAGCGCGAAGCGCGAAGCGAAGCTTCGCAAGAGCGAATGATGCCGCGATGTAATATCAAAGATAAATAATAAAAGTTTTGATTGAGATATTTAATATATTGAATAATATTAATAATATATAATGCGATTAAAAACCAAAGCGTTTTTATTTTTTCATTAAAATTTATTATATAACCTACAAGCAATGTTTTATAATAATAAAATTCGGCTTTGCCATACACTGTGACTATAATAATTTTTATTTCATTATTTTCTTATGGAATCGAACCAAAATTAACATTTTAGAAGAATGCTGTTTTACCATTAAACTAAGAAAATTGAGAGGGGATTAACATTTTATATAATTATAATTTTTAATTAAATTTAATTAAAATCGGAGCCTATGAGTAAAGTAATAAGAAAGCTACCATTAAAGCGAATAATCCTGTAGCTTCTGATAAAGCGAAACCTAAAATAGCATAATTAAAAAGTTGAGGTCTTAATGCAGGATTTCTAGATGTAGCTAAAATTAATCCTGAGAATACTATTCCAATTCCAACTCCAGCTCCAGCTAATCCAATAGTAGCTAAACCTGCTCCAATATATTTTGCTGCTGATAACATTTTAATAATTAGTCCGATAGCGTCTAACATATATAATGATTTAAATTACATACACTTTTAACTATAATTTATTATGCATTTAAATTTTTATTTGCCGAAATGAATATAGGAGCAATCATAGCTAATAATAAAATAACACTAGAAATAATAAGTAATATAGCTTCATAGGTATAAAGAGCTTGTCCAATAGATTCTACTTGTAAAAAATTAGTAATAGATTGATCGGAGCACGTATTAAATACGGTAGAGAAATAGCCTTCGCCAGAATTTAATATAACACTATTAAGATTAGTTAAAATATCTAATAAATAAGATAATGCAGATACATTATTAGATGTAAAAGGTAAAATATTATATAATTCGTAAATAAACAAAGATCCAATAGATAATGCTAAAGGAAGATTTTTAGTATACTGACTACCTGTTTCTAAGATATCTGTTAATTTAATATTAATCATCATTATTACAAAAAGAAATAATACTGCTATAGCACCAACATATACAATTATATAAGATATTCCTATAAAACCTATTCCTAATAAAATTAAATATCCTGCTGCATTAACAAATACTGATATTAAAAATATAACTGCTATAACTGGATTTTTAGATGTTATTACTAATACACCGGATAATAGAGTAGTAAAAGATAATATATCTATTAAAATATTTTTCATTATGTTGCTCTGGGAGGTGTCTACGTATATATTTATATATTTTAATTATTAACATAAAATATATATATATATATATTTTATATTTTTAATATTATAATATTACGTTCGACTAATTATATTATATTAATAATAAAATAATGTATAATTATTATACTTATCATATAATATTATAAACGATATAAGACAGAAAATACTTAAATTGTATATATATATATTATTTAATTAAGTAAGTTTAATTTGAAAAAGGATGAATTCCTCGTATCCCATTTATTTTTAATAATAATTAATTTATAATCGCTGCGATCGAGCACGAATTACTATCAAGAGTAAATTTAGTAGGCGTTTTACAGGCCCTAAATTTTAATTATTATATTTAAATATATATTAATATATAAATTTTATGTGCATATTATTTAGAATAATAAAGAAGATATAGTAGTATGTAGTGACTCTAAAATTAAATTAGGAAAAATACCTAAAGCAAAAGTAGGTATTAATAAACTTATTAATATATAAAATTCTCTTCTATTTATATCTTTAACTGGGTTAAGATGAGGTGAATATGACCCATACGATAATCTATTATATAAGAATATAGAGTAAATTGCAGATAATACAATTCCACTAGCTCCTAAAATAGCTATAAAAGGATTTCTTTGAAAAATTCCTAATAAAGACATTACTTCTCCTAAAAAATTTAAACTTAAAGGTATTCCAGTATTACACATAGTAAAAATAAAAAATAAAGTAGTAAACACTGGCATATTAAGAACTAGACCTTTAATATAGTTTATAATTCTTGTTCCAGTTCTTTCATATATTATACCACCTACACAAATAAATAAAGCTGGGGATACAAATCCATGAGCTAAGGCTAATAATATACCTCCTTCTATTCCTTGAATAGTATTACTAAATAAACCTAATACAACTACTCCCATATGAGCAATACTACTATAAGCAATTAATCTTTTAGTATCTTGTTGAATAATAGTAGCTAAACTAGCATAAATTATAGCTATAATAGCAATAGTTTGAATTAAAGGTTCAAAATAATTAGAAGCATCAGGTAAAAAATTAATTAACACTCTAAGATATCCATAAGTAGCTAGTTTTAATATAGTTCCAGCTAATAATATTGATCCTGCTAAAGGAGAATCACTATGAGCTTTAGGTAACCAAATAGTAAAAGGGTATAAAGGAGTTTTAACTGCAAAAGCTATGAAAAATCCTAACCATAATAATTTTTGAATTTCAAAACTCATTTCTGATAAAGAAATTAATTGGAAATCTGTAGAACCTATATAACTATATATATATAATATAGAAAGTAACATTGGTAAACTACCTGCTAAAGTATATAAAAATAATAAAAAGGCAGATCTAAATCTATTTTCTCCATGACCATAAATGACAATAATTATAAATATAATAGGTAATATACTTTCAAAGAAAACATAAAATAATAATAAATCAAGTGATACAAAAGCAAATATTTGTAAAGTTTCTAACATTAAAAATGAAATAAGGAAATATTTTATATTTTTAGTTATACTAGTATAATCAGATAAAATAGCAATAGGTGTCACAAACGCAGTTAATATTACAAAATAAAGAGATATTCCATCAATTCCTACATTAAATTGACAAAAACTTAATTGATTAAATTCATAAACAAATTGATACTGAGTAGTACTTGAATCAAATTCAATCCACATAAAAATAGAAACTAGAAAATTAATTAGAGAAGTAATTAGAGCTATGTTTTTCATCAAAGATTGACTTTTTATCGAATCTTCTTTAATTGGAATTAATATTAAAGAACCTAAAACAGGAATAAGTAGTAATAAACTTATCATGAATATATTATTTATTATTTATTTAATGTTATATATTATATAACTTAAGTTATATTAGCCTTTACATAGCGCAGCATCCTTACCGGCTTCTACCTTCGGACGGTGTAGGAACAGCAGTATTACAGAGCTTCGTTGACCGAAGCAGCAGCGCTTCTACCGAAGGAAGCAGGGGATTAAATAGAGGGTATATTAATTTTTTTGAAAAATAGATAGTACTAATATTAAAGAAGAAATATAAATAATAATTAATCTTATTTCACTTAATACTGTAGGCGTATTTACTAAAATTGGAGCATATATTAAAAATAATAAAGATAATAACCCTAAAGTAATATAAAGAGAATAAGTAGTGATTACACCTGTATCTAATTTAGATATATTAATACCAGTATTAGTTAAAGAAGAAGATAAACCATAAGGACCTATTAATTCTATTACACCTTTATCTAATATTTTAGAAATATTATAACTTAATTTTAAACCTTCAGTAATAATATAATTATTATAAATAATATCTATAAAATATTTTCCATTTAAGAAAGTATATAAATTTCTTCCTAAATATGTTTCAGTGAAATTAATTATAAAATAAGGATAATAATTATATAAAAAGATAGCTAAACTAGCTCCTAATAAAGATAAGATAGCAGGTAATAATTTAATGATTAAAGGTAAACTAAATTCAGCTTCTATTAAAGAAATATTTTTAGGGTGAATAAATAATGAATTTCCAAAAAAATCAGAACCTACACCTACAAATAAATCAGAAAAAATAAAACCAAAAAATATACTAAATAAAGCTAAAATAAATAAAGGTATAATAACAGATAAATTAGCTTCATGAGAATTTAAATATACATTTTTAGGACCATTAGGAGTAGTTAAAAATACTAAACTAATTAATCTAAAGGAATAAAAAGCAGTCAATCCTGCAGTAATACTTCCTAAAACATAGGCATATATTCCACTGAAGCTATATTGTCCATAGGCTAATTCAATTATTAAATCTTTACTATAGAAACCAGTTAACCAAGGACTAGCTAATAAAGATAAAGTTCCAACTAACATAACTGAATAAGTAAAAGGTAAAAATTTTATTAAACCACCCATTCGTCTTATGTCCTGTTGATCTGAAAAACTATGTATTACAGCACCTGCACCTAAAAATAATAAAGCTTTAAAAAAGGCATGATTTACTACATGCATTAAGGCTACATTATATTGACTTAATCCCACTGCCATGACCATATATCCTAATTGAGATATAGTACTAAAAGCTATGATTCTTTTTAAATCATTTTGTACTAAACCACAAGTAGCTGCAAAGAATGCAGTAGAAGCACCTACTAAAGTAATTATTAATAAGGCAGTAGAGCTAAATTCTAATAAAGGTGAAAACCGTATTAATAGATATAAACCAGCTGTCACTAGAGTAGCAGCATGAATTAAAGCAGATACTGGAGTAGGCTATAATTTGTTAACAGTAAATTTATTTACTGGTCGGACTATATCATCTTTATATTAATATATAAGCTTCACGTGTAGTCTCTGAGGATCCTACTATTATACTGGATGTATAATTTGGTTTCCTGCTGATTACCCATTGTAATATCTATAATCATTTTCACTCTTATTTATTAAATATAAGTAGATTAAGCTTTAGGGTGTTCCAGCATATAGTGAAGTTTAAGGAGGGCCCTACTTATTATAAATTATTCACCTAATTTATACATAAAATCTTTATGCATATAAGGTGTGATTAAATTTCTTACTAATGACAGACTAGTTTTTGATAATCTAATTCGATATCTATCTTTATCTTTATCCCGTATTTTTAAAGTAGTTTTAATACCTAAAATTTTTAAAATTGGTGCGGAGCAGAAGTAATATACATTCTTCTTTTGTAAAAGATTCTGTACATATAATAATAGTTTTAGTTCTACACCATAAGAATCAAAATAACCGTCATCCATAATTCAATAAGCTAAAGATATTTCAGAAAATATTTCTGAAATATTCAAAGGAATTATTTTTATAAATCTTTTTTCTTCTTCATTCCATTTATACCAAATATTATGAAGTGCTGTGAATAAAGGATGAGATCTAGTACTAAAATGATATTGAACTATTTCTTTACCTTTATGCTGAGGAAGCATAATATTAGGATACCCTTTTATACCTGTACTACTATATTGACCGTAAATTTTATCAAATAAATGAGTGAAATAATTTAAAGAATAAACATCCATAGTCATTGCATATTTAGCTTCTGCCTTCGGCATTGTTAAATTATTATTTTTATTAAATCTTATAGAACCATCACCTAACATATTACCAGTAATAGTGTGTAATGTTGATTTAGGTATAGTATTAAAAATAGGTAATAAATATAGTTGTTGACTATTTAATAAATAGTCACCATAATAATAATCATAAAGAAATATTAAAATAAAAATAGACAAATAAATATAACATTTTATTCTTTTTAAACCCTCCATAGAACCTGGTAGCCAACTATGTAAAGGAATTTGAGCAGATTTAGCCATAGCACCTGTAAGTAATAATAAAGCTATTATAGTTATCACAGTTTCATTCATAAAAGGTGTTAAATTAAAAATAGTAGCATAATCTAAAGATCCAAACAATGCAAATGATGCGAAAAATCCAATACTTAATCCCATATCACCTACTCTGTTCATTGTTAAAGCTAATATAGCTGCTTTATTAGCTTGTATTCGTGTATACCAGAAATTAATTAGTAAATAAGAAACTATTCCAATACCTTCCCAACCTACAAACATAACAAAATAATTAGCACCTGATACTAATAATAACATGAAAAAAGTGAATAATGAAAGATATGAAAAAAATCTTTGGTTGTGAGGATCTTCGGACATATAATCAGTAGAAAATATATGTATTAAAGAAGATATATAAAGAACAGGAATAAACATTGAAACTGTTAATTGATCAAATAAAAATTCCCATGATATATACATTAATTCTGAATCAATCCAACTTAATAAATTAATAGAAACAGGTGACCCACATATTCCTACTTCATAAAAAGCTATTGTTGCTAATAAGGAAGAAATTATTAAACAACTACAAGTAATAATATGTGATCCTGTTACTCCTATTTTTCTACCCATAAATCCAGAAATTGTTGAACCTAATAAAGGTAAAATTAAAATAGATAAATACATTTAATATTAATTTCTTAATGAAATATTTCCTCTTAATCTATAAAAAGCTACTAGAATACTTAAACCTATTACTGATTCTGCTCCTGCAATAGAAATAATAAAAATACTAAATGTTTGACCAATATTATCATCAAAACTAAATGAACTTATTAATAATAATAAAGTAACAGATAATAACATTATTTCTATCGCTATAATCATCAATATTATATTTTTTCTATTTAAAATAAATCCTAATATTCCTATTAAAAATAAAATTAAAGATAGATTCATGGTATTTGTAAAATAGTCCTTGTAGAACCGGTAATAAATAAGTTTTAATAATATATTCTATTTATGTGGCGAAGCCGTTATTAAAAATAATTGTGTTTATGTTATGGTTATAATTATATTATGGTTTGTTGCCCATTGCGAAGCGCGAAGCGATTAAAAAGGAATGATTAAGCTCCTCCCCAGTAATAAACTGCTACAAATAAAAATAACCAGACTACATCAACAAAATGCCAATATAAAATAGCAGCTTCATGACCTTGATGATGTGTATCTGTTAAATGATAATTTATTAATCTAAATAATCCTACAGAAATAAAGATAGTTCCTATTATTACATGTAATCCATGTAAACCAGTGGAAGCAAAAAAGGCAGATCCATATACACTATCTGACATTGTAAAAGCAGCTTCAGAATATTCATAATATTGTAACAAAGTAAAAATGATAGCAAAAATAATAGTTAAAAATGTTCCTATAATAGCTCCTTTTCTATTACCAGCTATTAATGCATGATGACCATATGTAACAAATGCACCTGAAGATAATAATAAAAAAGTATTTAGTAAAGGAATTGCAAAAGCATCTAAAGGAGTTATTCCTAATGGAGGCCAATTTCCTCCTATTTCTATTGCTGGAGATAAACTAGAGTGAAAAAATGCCCAAAAAATAGAAAAGAAAGCAAATACTTCACTTATTACAAATAGAACAAAACCTATCATTAAACCGTTTTTAACTTCTTTTGTATGGTATCCTAATAAAGTTCCTTCTGATATAACATCTCTAAACCAAAGTATCATACCATATACTGTAAGAATAAAACCTAAATTTAATAATAAACCTCCATTAGAAAATCCATGCATATACATTACAGCACCAATTGCCATAGAAAATACTGAAAAAGCCACTAATATTGGCCAAGGTGAAGGATCTACAAGATGATAAGGAAAAGCTTGAAACTGACTTTTTTTTATATTAATATTTTTCATTTTATTACAATCCTTTATTAATATCTATGCCAAGTACTAATATTTTAAAAAAGGAATTTGTATAGTGCTTCACCGTAGCAGCGGTCTATATTTATCCTTCGCATGCTTCGCTTCCTTCGGAGAAGCAGGACGAGCGTTGGCTGCTTAAAGGTCATTATTTTAATTTCTGCGCAATATTAAAATATTCTCTTTTATGTCTTTTTATTCATCTTATTGGATTCGAACCAATATACGTTTGCTTCGAACGCAAACACTGTACCAATTCAGTTAAAGATGTGCTCGATTTTTTAATCTACGAGTGAAGAGACTTGAACTCTTATCATTTAAAATATGAATTCCTAAGATTCACCCGGCTACCAATTTCGGCACACTCGTCATCATTGTCCTGCTTCTCCGAAGGAAGCGAAGCATGGACATATATATTATAAAAAGAATATAAGGAGTAGAGTAATCGAAACTCTGTCCGTAAAGTGTAAATTTACTGCTAAACCACTCAGCTAACTCCTTTAAAGATTTTTGCTTTGCTCCTAGCGAAGCATTCCTTCGGAGAAGCATTCCTTCGGAGAAGCATTCCTTCGGAGAAGCAGGCGAAGCATGGACGGGGGTTAATTTATATTTATTTTACAGCTACACTTTCCAGTACAGCTACCTTGCTATGACTTTTGAGATGTTACTTAAAACTTAAATATATTGACTAAAACTAATTAGCTTAATAATAGGCGGATATTATTTAAATGATTATTATATGTTCGGCATACAATAACAGCGAGACATTAATATTAAAGGTAAACTTCGTCATAGTTTCTTATAGTTTAAGCTTCTTCCCAGCGACAGACAGTTAGTTCATCACGAATGCTATCTTCACCGTTGCGCTAATGATCAACGATTACTCGAAATTCCTTCTTCATGTCGCCGAATTGCAGACGACAATCCGTCTACTATTTAATAAAAATAACTTTTTTTAATGATTAGCTCTTCCTTTTTTCTATGGCATAGAATAGTTTTGCATCACTTTGTAAAAGTTTTTGTGGCACGTCTATAGCCCAGTTCATGAGGGCCATAACGACTTGTCTTAGCCCTAAATGATATTTTATAAATATCATAAATTGTTAAGTATAAATTAACAACAAGGATTTCGTCCGTTAGCGGAGTTAACCTAACTTCTCACAGCACGGACTGACGACAGCCATGCAACACCTGTAATAAGTACAAATAAATATTTTATGTATATACTCCTTCGAAAAATACTTATTATAATATAAAGAACATATTATAATAAGGCATGAAGTTTATATGCAAGAACTGGTAAGGTTTTACGCGGATTATCGTATTAAATAACATGCTTCACTTCGTTTGCTTCGAGACCGACTAATTTTTTTGGTTTCAACTTTGCAATTGTACTCGCAAGGCGGAATGGTTAACGTGTTAACATCGCTACCAATTTTTACTAAAATTAGCAACCACCATTCATCGTTGACTGTAAGGAGTATTTGGGTATCTAATCCTGTTTCATATCCTCACCTTCGTTTCTCAGCGTCAATCATTAGTAGAAAAAAGCTTTCGCCGTTAGTATTCCCCTTAGTATATGTGAATATCAGCCCTACTCTAAGTATTATATGATATATCTTCTATATGATTCTAGCTTTAAATAGTTTATAAAGCAGCCTACAAACCCTTTACGCCTGATTAGGACGACTAACGTTTGCGTCTCTGGCCTTACCGAGTCTTCTGGCACCAGTTTTGGACGACACTAATAGTAAGGTAATGTCATTATCTTCCCTTACGTTATCATGCGACGCATGATTTCAGTTAGCTAGTTCACTCTTGCGAGCATTGACTAAAATTCTTGACTGCTGGTAGTAAATACTACTAGGGAGATTTCATTCCCAATGTGGCCATCTGTTCTGTCAAACTTGGCTTTCGATCGATGGCTAGGTAGGCTTTTACCCTACCTACTACCTAAACGAAATAAATAGAATCATATAGTAGAAAATTTCCTTTTTGAACATCATTATCTCCTATTTATGGAGTCTATAAGGTATCTTATTTATTATACTCACCTGTACACCTTTTCTCTTAATGTTATTATAAAAATAATTTTAGAGAAAACGATTTGCATGTCTCAAAACTACTGAAAAACGTTCAATCGGAACCAAAATTAAATTCTTTCTATGTTTAAACGCCTTGCCTGCCTTTGGAAAGGCGGGAAGGGACGTATTTTATATGCCGTAAGCACTTTTTTATTATCTCTTTTAAATAACCATAATATTTAATAACTGAGTCGATCAGATTCGAACTGATATTAAGCATCACCAAAAAATGGTGTTTTTCCAATTAAACTACAACTCAAAAGGCATATTTCTTTGAAAGTAATATATTATAAAGCCGAAAACTGGAATTGAACCAATATTTAAATCTTACAAGGAATTCGTTTTACCTACTAAACTATTTCGGCATCCTGATTATATTATATTTATACCTTGGGAAAGAATCGAACTTACGTCTCTATATCTTCAGAATAGTGCTTTTACCAATAAGCTACCAAAGTTTAATTTTAAATAATAATATTCCTTTTATGGTATATTGGCGAAGCCGTTAATATATATTACTGAGCATAATTATCATCTATTAAATTATACTCGAGCAGCGTCATTTCATTTAAAAACCGTCCCTTGCCTGCCGCAGTGCTTCGCTTCTCCGAAGGAAGCGAAGAAGCAGGGGTTTAAATGAAATAAGGAAGCCATAAAATAAAAAGCAAATATAAAACAATATCTCGAATAAATAAATAATAAATTATGTTAAATAATGTCCTATAGAAACTACTAGTGTATATGCTCCTCTTTTGTTTTTATTTGTATATCTAGATTCATCTAAAAAGTTTATTTTTCCTTTATATAAAGTTCCT
>Ga0208454_1000447_pt1 | contig 23977 bp, 21 predicted proteins | sample EasRivMeERMZT100_FD_187530 | JGI IMG/M metagenome (GOLD analysis project Ga0208454, IMG submission 187530) | Soil microbial communities from meander-bound floodplain in the East River, Colorado, USA - East River MetaG ERMZT100 (SPAdes) (version 2) | ecosystem: Environmental > Terrestrial > Soil...
AATTCCGGTCGTGAGACGCGCCGAGATGCTCGCAGAGCTCATGCGGTTTCGTTACGGCATCGCGATCGCCGGCACCCACGGCAAGACGACGACGACCAGCCTGATCGCGAGCGTGCTCGCCGAAGGTGGCGTGGATCCGACCTTCGTGATTGGTGGCCGCCTTGCGAGCGCCAACGCCAACGCCAAGCTCGGTCTCGGCAAGTATCTCGTGGCGGAAGCGGACGAGAGCGATGCCTCGTTCCTGCACTTGCAGCCGATGATCGCCGTAGTGACGAACATCGACGCCGATCATCTCGGCAGCTACGAGAACGATCTCGGGCGTCTGAAGCAAGGGTTCCTCGAGTTTTTGCACAACCTACCGTTTTACGGTTTGGCCGTGCTGTGCAGCGACGACGACAACACGCGCGAGCTGATCCCGACACTCGGCCGGCGTGTCGCGAGCTACGGCTTCGGCGAGCGCTCCGACATTCGAGCATCGGCGGTCGAGCGGCGCGGCCTGCGGACGAGCTTCACTGTGGAGTTCACAGACGGCCGCAAACCGCTGACGGTGGATCTCAGCCTGCCGGGGCGACACAACGTGCTGAACTCCCTGGCAGCGGTGGCTGTGGCGGTAGAGCTCGAGATCGGCGATGCACCGCTGCTGAAGGCACTGGCCGAGTTCTCGGGCGTCGACCGTCGCTTGCAGGTGCACGGCACCGTCACGACCGCCGCCGGCAGCGTGACGTTCGTCGACGACTACGGGCATCACCCCACGGAGCTTGCGGCAACGATCGCGGCGGCCCGCGATGCTTGGCCGGGTCGACGCCTCGTGGTGTGCTTCCAGCCGCACCGCTACACGCGCACGCTTGCGTTGCTCGATGACTTCGCGCAAGTGCTGTCGACGGTCGACGCGCTGGTGCTGACGAACGTCTATTCGGCCGGTGAGATGCCGCTGGCGGGTGCCGACGGCAAGTCGCTGGCGCGTGCGGTGCGCGTGCGTGGCGCCGTGGAGCCCATCTTCATCGAAGACTTGAGCGAGCTGCCCGCGGTGCTCGGGCACATCCTGCGCGCCGGTGACGTGGTGCTCACGCTCGGCGCCGGCAGCATTGGCGCTGTGGCGCCGACGCTGCCGCGTACTCTTGCAGTGCGTTCACCCGTCGGAGTGCAAAAGTGAACGCCGTGGTCGACGACAGCCAACAATTCGACTCGGGGCTGCGTGACGAGCCGATGCGCAAGCATACGTCGTGGCGTGTTGGTGGCCCGGCGGATCGGTTCTTCAAACCGAGGAGCGTGCCCGAATTGCAGCGCATCCTCGCCGACCTGTCGCCGGATGTGCCCGTGCACTGGCTCGGTTTGGGTTCGAACCTGCTCGTGCGCGACGGCGGCATTCGCGGTGCCGTGATTGCTACGGCCGGCTTGCCGAAAGATCTGACGCGGGTCGATGACCAACGGGTCCGCGTCGGCGCCGGGGTCGCCTGCATGCTGCTCGCCAAGCAGTGCGTGCGCTTCAAGCTCGGCCCGGCCGCCTTCTTTGCGGGCATTCCGGGCACCGTGGGTGGGGCGCTCGCGATGAACGCGGGCGCGTTCGGCGGCGAGACCTGGAATCATGTCGAGAGCGTGCTCACGGTCGATCGGCACGGCGTCGTGCACACCCGACCGCGCACGGATTTCGCGATCGCCTATCGGACCGTGCGCGGCCCAGCCGAATGGTTCCTCGGCGCGACGTTTCGGCTCGAGCACGAGGCCGAGAGCTCGATGGCGACGATCAAAGCGATGCTCGCGCGGCGTAATGCCGCGCAGCCGCTCGGGGTGCCTAGCTGTGGCTCGGTCTTCCGCAACCCGGCGGGCGACTTTGCCGGTCGCCTCATCGAGCAGGCCGGTCTCAAAGGGCGTCGCATCGGCGGGGCGATGGTGTCGGAGAAGCACGCCAACTTCATCATCAACGCGGGCGGTGCTACGGCTGCCGACATCGAAGCCTTGATCGACGACGTGCGTGCCACGGTTGAGCGGCAGTTCGGGGCACGCCTCGAGCTCGAAGTGCGCGTGATCGGTGAGCCCGAGACGACGAGCAGCGGAGGTCGCCGCTGATGTTCGGTCGAAAAGGCAACCGCCGTCGGGTCGAGAGCCGCGTCACGCGCCTGCGTCTGCCGTCCGTAGGACCGCAGTGGCGCAGTAGGCTCAAGGCGTTGGTCGTAGTGCCGCTCGTCGGCGCAGCGTTGGTCGGCGCGTTCAAGCTCGCGCAACTCGTGCTCGATCAGCCGGTGCGCAACCTCGTAGTGGAAGGCACATTCCAGCGTGTCGCGCCGATTCAGATCGAGGCAGTCGTGGCCGACGGGCTCGACCGGGGGTTCCTATCCGTCGATCTCGGCGGGTTACGCGAGCGCGTGCTGGCGCTCGACTGGGTGGACCGAGTGAACGTCGGCCGCTCGTGGCCCGATACGCTCGTCGTGCGCGTCACCGAGCACCAGGCTGCCGCCCGCTGGGGCGAGAGCGGGCTTCTGAACGTGCGCGGTGAGCTGTTCACGGAGCAGGCGCAGTACGCCTTTCCGGAGCTGCCGAGCTTGGCCGGGCCGCGCGGCAGCGAGCGCGACGTGGCCCGTCGCTATCTCGCGGTGCGCGGCAAATTGGTCGAGGCCGACCTGACGCTCGAGAGTCTGCGGATGGACGAACGCGGCTCGTGGCAGCTCGTGCTCGGCGGCGGTCAGGAGATTCGCCTCGGCCGGCGCGACATCGACGAGCGCTTGTACCGGTTCTTCGATGTCGTCGCGCCAGCGCTCGCCAAGGACTTAGGCCGCGTGGAGTACGTCGACTTGCGCTACACCAACGGTTTCGCCGTCGGTTGGCGTGCCGGCCCGCCGGCCAATCTCGCCGCCGTGGCGCAGGTACCGGATCATGGTTGAAGAACATTGGTTGAACGTGTTGGCAGGCAAACGGAGTTCGTTGGGTGGGTAGGCGCGACGATCGCAAATTAATAGTGGGCCTCGACATCGGCACGTCGAAGGTCGTTGCAATCGTCGGTGAGTTGTCAGCGGACGATCGGCTCGAGGTCATCGGCATTGGCTCGAATCCGTCGCGCGGACTCAAGCGCGGCGTGGTCGTGAACATCGAGTCCACCGTGCAATCCATTCAGCGCGCGATCGAGGAAGCCGAGCTCATGGCCGGCTGCGAGATCAATAGCGTGATCACGGGGATCGCCGGTGGTCACGTTCGCAGCTTGAACTCGCACGGCATCGTGGCGATTCGCGACAAGGAGGTCAGCGCCAGTGACGTCGAACGCGTGATCGATGCGGCTCGAGCCGTGGCGATCCCGGCGGATCAGCGTGTGATCCACGTGCTGCCTCAGGAATTCATCATCGATTCGCAAGAGGGTATTCGCGAACCGATCGGCATGTCGGGCGTGCGACTCGAAGCTAAAGTGCACCTCGTCACGGGCGCCGTGAGTGCGGCGCAAAACGTGGTCAAGTGTGTCCAGCGCTGTGGCCTCACGGTAGAGGACGTGGTGCTCGAGCAGCTTGCCTCGAGCTATGCCGTGCTCACCGAGGACGAGAAAGAGCTCGGCGTGTGCCTCGTCGACATGGGTGGCGGCACCACCGACATTGCGATCTTCTGCGGCGGGGCCATTCAGCACACGGCTGTGATTCCGATCGCGGGCGATCAGGTCACGAACGACATTGCGGTCTCGCTGCGCACGCCGTTGCCGTACGCGGAGGAGATCAAGATCAAGTACGCCTGCGCGTTGTCGCAGCTCGCCAACCCCGACGAGACGATCGAGGTGCCGAGCGTCGGCGACCGGCCGCCGCGCCGTCTCGCGCGGCAGACTCTGGCCGAGGTCGTCGAGCCGCGCTACGAAGAGCTCTATCAGCTCATTCGCGAGGAGCTGCGTCGCTCGGGGTTCGAGGAGCTCATGGCCGCGGGCATCGTGCTCACGGGCGGCAGCGCCAAGATGGAAGGCGCGATCGAGCTCGCGGAAGAAGTGTTTCACATGCCGGTGCGACTCGGAGTACCGCAGTTCGTCGAGGGGCTCGCGGACGTCGTACGCAATCCGATTCACGCCACGGGCGTCGGGTTGTTGCTCTACAGCAGACAAGCGCAACAGGCGAAGGCCGAAGCGACGGCAGGCAAGTTCGGTATTGCCAATGCCTTCGAACGCATGAGGGCCTGGTTCCAGGGGAATTTCTAGTTTCTTATTTTGCTTAAGGAGATCGGGAATGTTTGAGCTTATGGACGGGTACAGCGAGACAGCTGTGATCAAGGTACTCGGCATCGGGGGAGGCGGAGGCAACGCCGTAGCCCACATGGTGCGAGCTGGTATCGAGGGTGTGGATTTCATCTGCGCGAACACGGACGCCCAGGCGTTGAAGGGCGCACGCGTGAAGACCGGGTTGCAGATCGGCTGCAACATCACGAAGGGCCTGGGTGCGGGCGCCAACCCCGAGGTTGGGCGTCAGGCGGCGATGGAGGATCGCGATCGCATCCAAGAGGTGATCGAAGGCGCCGACATGCTGTTCATCACGGCCGGTTTGGGTGGTGGCACGGGCACGGGCGCGGCGCCCGTCGTCGCACAGCTTGCGAAAGAGATGGGCATTCTGACGGTGGCCGTCGTCACGAAGCCGTTCACCATGGAAGGCGCGAAGCGGATGCGGATCGCCGAGCAGGGCATCGCCGAGCTCGGACGGTTCGTCGATTCGCTGATCACGATTCCGAACGAGAAGCTGTTGTCCGTGCTCGGGCCTCAGACCACGTTGCTCGATGCGTTCCGCTCCGCCAACGAAGTGTTGCAGGGTGCGGTACAAGGCATCGCGGAGCTCATTACGCGCCCCGGTCTCATCAACGTGGACTTCGCCGACGTGCGGACCGTGATGGCGGAGATGGGGATGGCGATGATGGGCTCGGGTGTCGCGAGCGGCCAGGATCGCGCACGCATGGCGGCGGAAGCGGCCGTGTCGAGCCCGCTGCTCGAGGACATCAACCTGTCGGGAGCCAACGGTATCCTCGTCAACGTGACGGCCGGCGTCGATCTGTCGATTGGCGAGTTCCAGGAAGTAGGCGATACGGTCAAGCAGTTCGCTTCGGACGATGCCACCGTGGTCATCGGCACGGTCATTGATCCGGAGATGACCGACGAGATTCGCGTGACGGTCGTCGCGACGGGTTTGGGGCAGGCAGTGGGGGGGTTCGCCGAGAAACCGATGAAGGTTGTCCGCCGCGCCCAAATCAAGGGCCGCGAGCCGAACTACAACGAGCTCGAGAAACCGGCTGTGCAGCGCAAGCGGGCGGTGGGCGATGGCGTGACAGGTAGCGACAGCAGTCTCGAGGAGTTGCTCGATATCCCAGCCTTTCTGCGGCGTCAAGCGGACTGAGCAAGTCTGGCGCTAGCTACCAGACGCCTGTTTCCTTGCCGATGGAAATAGCGCTATGGTAGGTTGCACGGCCCTTTCCGGGCCCGGGGCGTCGCCTCGGCGATTGGCCCGGATGGGCGGAGCGGCAGCGCAGCGATCACGTTAGGGAGTGACGGCACCGTGCGACAACGCACTTTGAAGGACTCGATTCGCGCAACCGGTATCGGCTTGCACTCGGGCGAGAAGGTCTACATGACCTTGCGGCCGGCGCCGGCAAACACCGGTATCGTGTTTCGGCGCCTCGATTTGCCCGAGCCCGTCGACGTCCCGGCCGACGCCTTGTTGGTCAACGAGACGACGCTGGGTACCACGCTCGAGCGCGACTCGGCCCGCATTGGCACTGTCGAGCATTTGATGTCGGCCATGGCCGGCCTCGGCGTGGACAATGCCTTCGTCGACCTCACGGCGGCCGAAGTGCCGATCATGGACGGCAGCGCCGCGCCATTCGTGTTCCTCTTGCAATCCGCTGGTATCGAGGAGCAGAACGCGCCGAAGCGATTCATTCGGGTGCTGCAGCGCATCGAAGTGACTGAGGACGACAAGTGGGTGCGCCTCGATCCATTCAATGGGTTCCGCATCAATGTCGAGCTCGATTTCGAGCACCCGGCGCTGCGCCGGCACCGCCAGGCAATGAGCATGGACTTCTCGACGGCGACGTTTCTCAAGGAGATCAGCCGGGCTCGTACCTTCGGTTTCCTCAAGGACCTCGAGGGCGCGCGGGCCCGCGAGCGGGCGCTCGGCGCCAACCTCGACAACGCCATCGTCATGGACGACTACCGGGTCATCAACGAGGACGGCCTGCGGTTCCGCGACGAATTCGTGCGGCACAAGGTTCTCGACGCACTCGGCGACCTGTATCTGTTGGGCTCCTCGCTGATCGGGGAGTTTTCCGGCTTCAAGTGCGGGCACAAGCTCAATAACCTACTGCTCCGTGCGCTGCTCGCAGCGCCGGAGGCCTACGAGTCGGTGGTCTTCGACGAGGACCAACACCGCTCACCGGTCTCGTACCAGCTCGCATCGAGCCACTGACGGGGCGCTCAACCGCCCCTTGGCAAGACCTTGATTCGTACCCGGGCGTTCGGCAAGGCGCCGATGCAGTAGCGCAGCCGTGCCGCCCAGCTCGGGGTGTCCATTACGAGCACCAGCTCGCCCTGCTCGTTGGTCGCGGCGCTCACGAGATGCGCGCCTTCCTCGGCTGGCAGGAGCTGGCGGACGGCCACTGTCTCCATTCGGCGACGCTCCGCTTCGCGCGTGAGCTTCGCCAGTGAGCCCTGCGTCAGAAGCAATGACAAATGTCGTGGCTGATCGCCCATGGGATTTGAGACCAACGTCTACGTTTTAGAGCGAAATGCTTGAGCCCACCTGGGTTTACCGGCATCCTGGCCACGCTCGATTAAGGGGCAAATCGCGCGAAAGTGCGAGACGCAAAGCCACCGATCTGCCGGAGTCTCTCCAATGATAGCGGGGTTGCCGAGTGACTTTTGACAAAATCAGTGCCTATACTGGCCATGCATGCCGGCGCCACGCTGGGCGCTGGATCGAAGAATTACAAGCCAGGAGCCGTGGCACTGCATGCAATTAATACTCCTGTCCAAAGGTCGTGGGCACTTGGGTCATGTTCGCCTGACGTCCGGTCGGGTCTGGTTGGCCGTGTCGGCCATCGCACTTTTGGTTTGCGCGGGCGCCTTCTATGGCGGCATCACGGCGGCCCGAGCGTTCGGCATCAGCAATCCGCAGAGCCGGGTCGAAGGCTGGCGGACCGAGGTCGCGGCGCAACAGGCGCTCGTCGAGAGCACACGCCGCACGTTGCAACAGAGTCTCGACGCCCTGGCGCTGCGCATCGGTCAGATGAACGCCCATGTCGTGCGCCTCGACGCGCTCGGCTCGCGGCTCACGCAAATGGCAGGGCTCAAGGACGGCGAATTCGATTTCACGTCGGCCCCGTCTCTCGGCGGCCCGGAAGAGCCTCTGGCGGCAACCGAAGCCATGCAGATCAACGGCGTGGTCGGTGCGCTCGACGTGCTGGACGAGCAGCTCGAGGACCGCAATCGCCAGCTCACGGTGCTCGAGGACCTGCTGCTCAACCGCAAGTTGCGCGATGAGGTTCGTCCGGAAGGGCGGCCGGTCACGGCTGGCTATATCTCCTCCCAGTTCGGCAGCCGCACGGATCCATTTACCGGCCGGCGGGCGTTCCACAAGGGCGTCGATTTCGCGGGGCGCGAGGGCGCCGAGGTCGTTGCCGTGGCGTCCGGTGTCGTGATTTGGTCCGGTGAGAGGTACGGCTACGGCGAGCTCGTCGAGATCAATCACGGCAACGGCTACGTGACCCGCTATGCGCATAACGTCGACAATCTCGTGGCTGTGGGCGACACCGTCCGTCGCGGCGAAGTCATTGCCCGGATGGGCGATACCGGTCGGGCTACGGGTCCCAACCTGCACTTCGAAGTGCTGCTCAACGACCGCCCGGTCGACCCGCTGACCTACGTCGGCGACCAGTAGGCCGCAGGCGCACCCTAAATCACGCGTACGGCTCCTTACCGGTGCCCCGGAGAACGGCTGCGCGTTAGTGCGGGGCAGGGGGGGGCGCGGCGCCGCTCGGCTTGCGGCACTAACCGGCGTATGGCGCGGATCACCCGTCATTTCCAAGCGCGCGCGATGAGCTGATTGCCGCGACTCGCCGAGTTGAAGCGAAACAGCCCACGCAACAACGTAGCCGTCGCCCGCTCGACCGGCCCCCAATCACGTTCGCCGAAACGCCGGATCGTGAGCTCGGGCCGAAGGTTGGCCGCCCATTTCGACAAGTCATGGAACGGGAAACCGCAGTTCGTGACCACGGGGTCGCGAAACCCGGCCGACTCGAGAAGCTGCGCCATCTCCGCTGCTTCCCAATGGCGAACGTGGCCGACCGACCGCTCCGTGCTGTGCACGGGACCGCTTTGCGTCGTCAGGACTAGCAGTCCGTCGGTGCTGAGACTGGCGTGGAGGTTGCGCAGATACTGGAGCGGCTCCGCGACGTGCTCGATGACCTCGGACGACACTGCCACATCGCACCCTGCCTCGAATGGACAAACGTAGGTCGTTGCCGCCAAGTCACCGACCGCCCAGTTCATGTTGCCGTACGTCTTGGCATTCATACGGATCTGCTCTTCCGACAGATCGATGCCATACAGCTTGGCTTGCGGCACCTGCAAAGCCAGAGCGGCCAGCAGCCCACCGTTACCGCAGCCGAAGTCGCAAAGACGCGCAGTTTGGGGTTTGTGCCGGCGGATCGTGGCTGCCACGGCTTGCGTCCGCATGCGCGGCGCCGGCATCAGCAACCAGTAGTTCTCCCGACCAGCGGTCAGCTGGCCATAGTAGGAACGGTTGATTTCGGTAGCATTTGCCATGTGCGCGTGGCCCACTCTGTGGTCGGCACAGTATAGAAGGCCGTCGGTGCACCCCGAGGTATCGGCTTCACGACTGCGGAACATTGGCCTGCGGGTAGGCGGCAGGCGCGCACATTAATCACGCGTAACCCTCCTACCGGTGCCCAAAACCGGTCAAGGTCCTTAGAATAGAGGGCTTAACTGCGCTCCAAGGACTCCCCGCGTGCTCAGCTCTGTCTCGACCTTCATGACCGGTGTCTTCGGCAGCCGGAACCAACGGTTGCTCAAGCGTTGGGGTGGCCTGGTGGCCGCGGCCAACGCCCACGAGGCGGAGCTCACCGCGCTCAGTGACGACGTCTTGCGCGCCAAGACGGGCGAGCTCAAGGAGCGCTACACCGCCACCGAGGATCTCGAGGCGCTGCTGCCGGAGGCCTTCGCGTTGGTGCGTGAGGCGGCGCGCCGCACGCTCGGCATGCGGCATTTCGACGTACAGCTGATCGGCGGTATCGCACTGCATCAAGGCAAGATCGCCGAGATGCGTACCGGCGAAGGTAAGACGCTGGTGGCGACGCTGGCCGCCTACCTGAACGCTCTGACTGGCCGCGGTGTGCACGTGGTCACGGTCAACGAATACCTCGCACAGCGGGACGCGGACTGGATGGGGCCGGTGTACCGGTTCCTCGGTCTCGAGGTGGGCGTCATCAAGAGCAACCAGCCCACCGAGGAGAAGCGTCGCGCCTACACCGCCGACGTGACGTACGGTACCAACAACGAGTTCGGCTTCGACTATCTGCGCGACAACCTCGCGTTTCGGCCCGAGGAGCGCGTCCAACGCACCATGAGCTACGCGATCGTCGACGAAGTGGACTCGATCCTCATCGACGAGGCGCGTACGCCGCTCATCATCTCGGGACGCTCCGAGGAGAGCACCGAGCTGTACGTCCGCATCAACCAGCTCATCCCGTCGCTGAAGGTACACAAGCCACCGAACGGCAAGGCCAACGATGAGATCGAGGCGACGCAGGTGGAATTGCTCGGCGTCACCGGCAACTCCCTAGGCCAGATGTCGATTGGTGAGGCGCTCGCCAAGGCCAAGGAAGGTGGGCACCACCTGATCGAGGTGGACGCCGAAGCCAAGCCGTCCCAGTGTCAGCTCTTCGTGCCCGGCGACTTCACGATCGACGAGAAGGCGAAACAGGCGCACCTCACGGAAGAAGGGCACGAGTACGTCGAGCAGCTTCTGGCGAAAGCGGGACTGCTAGCCGCCGGCGAGAGCCTCTACGACCCGGCCAATATTCGCTTGATGCATCACCTCACGGCCGCCCTGCGTGCCCACGGATTGTTCAAGCGGGAAGTGGATTACATCGTCAAGGACGGCGAGGTCATCATCGTCGACGAGTTCACGGGCCGTACGATGATCGGTCGGCGGTGGTCCGACGGCTTGCACCAAGCCGTGGAGGCCAAGGAGGGCGTAATCGTCAAGGAGGAGAATCAGACCGTCGCGTCGATTACCTTCCAGAACTACTTCCGCATGTATCGCAAGCTCGCCGGTATGACCGGTACGGCGGACACCGAAGCCTATGAGTTCCAGCAGATCTATGGGCTCGAGGTGGTCGTGATTCCGACGCACAAGCCGATGATCCGCGACGACGCGGCCGATCTCGTTTACTTGTCGGCCGAGGATAAATTCAATGCCATCATCGAGGACATCACCGACTGCCACCAGCGCGGGCAACCCGTCCTCGTCGGCACGACCTCGATCGAGACTTCGGAGTTCCTGTCGAATCTTCTGAAGAAGCACAAGGTTGCGCATCAGGTTCTGAACGCGAAATACCACGAGCGCGAAGCCGAGATCATCATGGAGGCCGGCCGTCCCGGCACGGTGACCATCGCCACCAACATGGCCGGTCGCGGCACCGACATCAAACTTGGCGGCAATTTGGATGCGGAGCGCATCAAGCTGCAGTCGCCCACGGATGCCGACGTGGCGGCGCTCGAGGCGGACTGGCGGCAACGGCATGCGAAGGTGCTGGAGATGGGCGGGTTGCACATCGTGGGCACCGAACGTCACGAATCGCGGCGCATCGACAATCAGTTGCGCGGTCGTTCCGGTCGCCAAGGCGATCCCGGCTCGAGCCGTTTCTATCTGTCGCTCGAAGACAATCTGATGCGCATTTTCGGCGACCCCGAACGCATCAAGCGCATGTTGTCACGCGCCGGCATGAAGCCCGGTGAGGCCATCGAGAGCAAGCTGCTGTCGCGACAGATCGAGCGAGCGCAGCGCAAGGTCGAGGCGCACAACTTCGACATTCGCAAGCAACTCCTCGAGTACGACGACGTGGCTAACGACCAGCGCCGCGTCGTGTATCAACAGCGCCAAGAGCTCATGGAAGCCAGCGACATCGCGGATGCCATTCGTGCGATCCGTGCCGAGGTGGTGAACGGTGTCATCAGCGAGCACGTCGCGCCGCAAAGCGTCGAGGAAGTCTGGGACAAGGACGGGCTCAGCAAAGCCATCGAGCGAGAGTTTGGCGTTCGCTACGACGTATTGACCGTCCTCGAGCGGGATCACTCGATCGATGAGACCCGGTTGCGGGCGCTCGTCGTCGAAGCCGTCAGTCAAGACTACGAGCGCAAGTCGACCGAGATCGGGTCAAAGGTCATGCACGAGCTCGAGAAGGGCATCATGCTTCGGCAGCTCGATTCGCACTGGAAAGAGCACATTGCCGCGCTCGACTATCTGCGTCAGGGCATCCACTTGCGTGGCTATGCGCAGCGCAATCCCAAGCAAGAGTACAAACGCGAAGCGTTCGAGATGTTCAGCGCGATGCTCGAGCGTGTGAAGCACGACACGATCAGCATTCTGTCGAAGATCCAGATCCGTCGGCCCGAGGACGTCCAGGCCGTGGAGCCTGCGGCGCCCGACCCGAGCACGTTGCGCTTTCAGCACGCGGCAGCGCCGTCGCTCGTGGCGCCTGTACCGCCGCAGGCCCCTCAAGGTGTAGCCCCGACGGGGTCGCCGTTGCGTCCCCCACCGGTCGAGGCGGAGCCCGTCACGCCGTATGTTCGTGAGCAGCCGAAGGTCGGGCGCAACGAACCGTGTCCGTGTGGCTCGGGCAAGAAATTCAAGCAGTGTCACGGCCGCCTGAGCTGAGGTGAGCGCGCCGCGCGCCGTCCATGTGCTCGTCGGCTTGCTCGTCGACGAGGCGGGCCGCTGGCTCGTCAACGGACGGCGCGCCGGAACGCATATGGCCGGTTTCTGGGAGTTCCCGGGCGGGAAGAGTCAGCCGGGCGAGGAGCCCCTCGCCGCATTATCGCGTGAGCTCGACGAGGAGCTCGGCATCGAAGTGCTCGAGGCCGCGCCGCTGCTCGAGCTGGTGCACGATTACCCGGACAAACGCGTTCGGCTCGACGTGTGGCGGGTGTTGCGCTATCGGGGTGAGGTAACGGCCCGCGAGGGTCAGGCGTTGCGTTGGGTGTCGCTCAGCGATTTCGCCGGCCTTGCGTTACTAGAGGCCGATTGGCCGATCGTCGAGCGGCTGCGCAGTCTCTAGTCGTCCGTCGTCACGGCTGCGGACTAGGTATTCCGGGCCAAGAGCATCAGGTTCTTGCCGAACCAGCGGTGGGTCAGCACGTCGAGTGCGCGGCTCAGGGGAAACACGAGTCGGTCGTAGAGGCGTACGGCGCGACGGTCGAGCTCGCCGTCTCCGCTCCCGATCAGCTTGAACACGAGGGTCGCCAGAAAGCCGAGTGAATCCGCATAGCGGATGGCCTCGACCGTGAAGCCGGCTGAGCTGACGCAGTCCCGCAGCGTCCTTCGCGTGTAACGGCGCACGTGACCGACCTTGGCGTCCATGCGCGTAAAAAGCACTGGGAATGCCGGCACGTAAATCAGCAGCCGACCACCCGGTACGAGCTTCGAGCGCAGCTGACGCAGCGCCTGCACGTCGTCATGAATGTGCTCGAGGACGTTCAGCGTGTACGCGTAATCGAAGCCTCGATCTGGCAGCGAGGTCGTGTCGGCTGCGACGCGGAGACCGTGGTCAGCCAACAAAGCGCGGAGCCGCTGGTCCGGCTCCACTGCGGTGACTTCGACGCCGAGAGCGGCAGAGCGCACGGCAAACGTGCCGCTGCCCGCGCCAAAGTCGATGATGCGCGTGGCCGTTCCGGCATTGCGCTGCACCAGCTGAAAGAGGTAACGGTTGTAGTTCTCGGCCTCGCGCATGACCTCGAGGTTCTCGACGCCCGTGTACGGTGTCGCAGCGGATGACGTTGGTGCAGCCATGCTCAGCCGTGCTCGTCGAGTCGCGGGCTTGCGAATACCCAGCGGCTCGCCGCCGTGTAATTGAAAAGCAACGCCAATGCGGCGCCGCCCGCCAAGGGGATGACGGGCACCTGCGCGAGGTTGGGCTCTAACTCGATCGTCAAAGCGTAACTGCCCAAATTGATCATGGCGCCGATGACTTGAGTAACGAAATACGCCCCATACTCTCGGCGCGCGTGGCGGCTGGGGTCGAAGACGAAGCGCCGATTGCACGCCCAAGTTACTGTCACCGCGGCGACGAACGATACCGCGCGCGCGGTGTAATGCGACCAGTCGAGTCCATGGACGAGCGTGGTCAAAATCGTAGCGTCTGCCATGAAACCGAGCGCGCCAACGGCAGCGAAAGGCGCGAATCTCGAAGGCTTGGCCGGATGGGCGCTCACGCGTCCGTGTGCCGCGTCCGAGCGGTGACGCCTCTTACGGTTAGATAGTGCAGCCGTTTGAGCTCACGCCGACCGCGGGTCACGGTATCGAGGATTGCGCCGCATGCAAGGCTCAAGAAGGCGAGCAACATCAACGCGCTCGCCAGTACCGCCGTCGGGAAGCGAGGCACCAGGCCGGTGTCGAGGTAGGTGACGAGCAGCGGCCAGGCGATCAGTAGCGATATCACCGTAAGGCCTACAAAGGCGCCACCGAAGAACTGCAACGGGCGCTCTTCTTTGACGAGCCAAAAGATCGTTTGGAAAATGCGCCAGCCATCGCGGAACGTGTTGAGCTTACTGACGGAGTTCGCCGGCCGTTCGCGATAGGGCGTCGGCACCTCCTCGATCGGCATCCGCAGCTCGAGCGCGTGCACGGACAGCTCTGTCTCGATCTCGAAGCCTGCGGCGAGACCGGGAAAAGATTTGACGAAGCGGCGCGAAAACACCCTGTAGCCCGACAGCATGTCCGTAATGCGATCGCCAAAGACGAGGCGCACGAGCTTGGTCAGTAGATAGTTGCCGAGTCGATGACCGGGACGGTAGGCCGCGCTGCTCGAGGCCACGCGCGCGGCCACGACCATGTCGAGACCGTGCTCGCGCAGCCTTCCGACGAGTGCCGGCGCGCTCGCATGGTCATAGGTGTCATCGCCGTCCGCGAGGACATAGATGTCGGCTTCGATGTCGGCAAACATGCGCCGCACGACGTTGCCCTTGCCCGGCAAGCGCTCGACCGAAACGATCGCGCCAGCGCTGGCCGCGCGCTCGGCCGATGCGTCGGTGGATTGGTTGTCACACACGTGGATAGCGGCTTCCGGTAGCGCGGTCGCGAAGTCGCGGACGACCTTCTCGATGCTCGCGGCTTCGTTGCGGCAGGGGATGATGACCGCGATCCGCGGGCCCTCCCGCGCGACAACCTGTACCGCGAGGTTCTCGCTCGCGGGGGGCGTCGGTCGCAGGCTGGGTATCGTGCTCATCGGAATATTCTAACCAGCCGTTGTGAACGGTTACTGCGTCCGCTAACGGAACTGAGACGTGGCGCACCCCGTAAGGTTCGTGTGAGCTTCTCAGCAGATGGCGAGCTGGAAGCGAACGTCCTGATTGACCTGAGCGGGTCGCGCGTCGACACCTCGCCAGTGCACGAAGCGCACGGTGAACCGATGTTGGCCAGCGCTGATCTCGGGGAAGATTCCGCGGTTGCCCGCTAGCAACACGCGGACCAGGCTGGCCTGCTCTGTCCGGCTGAACGCGTGCTGGAACAGGCCCCCTGTGGCCACCCGCTCGGCGCTTTCCGTGGCTTCGCGCGTGAGCCAGAGCACCTCAGCGACGGCGTCGCAAATCGGCCGCAAATGGCCGGTCCAATCGTCGAGCTGCCGTCGTCGTTCAGCTGCCGGCAAATGCAGCCAGTAGCCATAGTCCGGCAGGTCGAACATGCAGGTGCCGCCCGGAATCGCGCTGCGGTGGCGGATAACGGTTAGAAAATCACATTCTTTCAATGGGTTAATGATCTGCGAACCGGCATCCGCGAGCTGTTGGCGGAGGTCGTTGATGTTCTCGATGAGCCCGATGAGACGTCCAGGATCGACGCCCGGCTGGCTCCGGTAGCGGAACAGCAGCGCGGCGTGGCGGTCGAGCTCCTTGCTGACCTCGGCTCGGATATCGCCTCGCCCAAGGATGGTCAGGATCTCCAGGAGGGCCGCTACGGCTGCTCGGGAGCTGAACTCCGTCGGCTCATCGACGTGGAATAGGGTTTGCTCGTAGAGAAACTCGATACGGAGGAACGTCCGCATGCGTTCCGTCAGGGGCTGCTCGAACTTGACGAGACCGTGCTCCGGCGACGGTTCAGGCAGTTCGGCCGCGGTATTCATGCCGGTATTCTGCGCGACTGGCGCACGCTCGGCAAACTCAGCCTGCCGTCGCAGCCCTGGCCCCGATCTCGAGATAACGATGATGGAGCTGCTCGACTTGCCGGCGTGTGGCTTCGCGCGAGCCGCTGTTATCGATCACATCGTGAGCGGCTTTGAGGCGCGCCGCTCGATCGGCCTGCACGCGCACCATCGCCAGGGCTTCCGGCCGCGGCACGCCATCGCGTTTGATCAGGCGTTCGAGCTGCATAGCTTCTGGGCAGTCGACGACGGCGATGCGATCGACGAGCGCTGCGAAGTCGGTTTCGACCAGCAGTGGCACGACGACGATCGCGTACGGCCCTTGTACGTCCTTGAGCTTGTGCCGTACGCGTGCGCGGATCAGGGGGTGCAGAAGCGACTCTAGCTTGCGTCGCTTGCCGTCGTCGCCGAAGACGATGGACCGGAGAGCCCCGCGATCGAGCTCCCCTGTGCTGCGGAACACGCTCGGGCCGAACTCCGCCCGGACCGCCGCCAGGCCAGGCTCCCCGGGGGCGACGACGTCGCGGGCGATGACGTCGGTATCCACGAGCGGGGCGCCGAGCTCGCCGAACACCGCCGCCACTGTCGATTTGCCGCTGGCGACCCCGCCGGTGAGACCAACAATGAGTGGGCGATCCGCCATCGATTATCCTGCGCCACCGCGTCGGACAGCGGTGTGTCCCGCCTCCGCCGGCTGTTCCACTAACTCAACGGATCAAGAAGGACTCGTATGCTTGCACGAGTCGCTCGCCCCACACTAGGGCGATCCACCCCGCAGCTGCAAGGTAGGGGCCGAAAGGAATCGCAGCTTGGCTCGATCGACCGCCAAAGACGATCATCGCGATACCGACGACGCTGCCGACGACCGCCGATAGCAGGATCACGAGCGGTAGCAGCTGCCAACCCACCCAAGCACCGACGGCCGCGAGCAGCTTGAAGTCGCCATAGCCCATGCCCTCCTTGCCCGTGGCGAGCTTGAAGAGCTGGTAAACGCTCCAGAGGGCCAGGTAGCCGGCGGCCGCGCCGATCACGCTCGACTGCAGCGTTGTGGCGAACGTCGCTGTGCTGCCCATCGCCCCGGCGTTCAGCAATAGCCCTGCCCAGAGCAATGGCAAGGTCAGCGAGTCTGGCAGTAGCTTGTGGTCGAGATCGATGAGCGTCAGGGCCAACAACGTCCAGGTGAAGCCGAGCGCTGCGACCATCTGCCAGGTCGGCCCGAACAGGTAGGCAACGATGACGCCAAGCAGCGCGGCGGACGCCTCCACCACGGGATAGCGCGGCGAGATCTTCAAGCCGCAGCTGGCGCACCGGCCCCGCAGCCACAAGAAGCCGAGCACGGGGATGTTGTATTGGGCGGCGATTGCCGTGCCGCAGCCGGGGCAGGCCGATGGTGGCCACCACAGATCGAACCGGCGGTCTGCGGCCGCGTGCGGTGGCGCGGTGAACGTGTGGGACTGCAAGTCTGCGCACTGCGCGCGCCACGCGCGTTCCATCATGATGGGGACGCGGTAGGCAACGACGTTCAAGAAGCTCCCGGCCAATAGGCCGAGCAGGCCTATTGCAATGAGCAACGCAACGGGCCAGAGCGCGAAAATCTCCACACAGAACCGGTGTGCTTAGACGACCGCGCCCATCTTGAAGATCGGCAGGTACATGGCGATGACTAGACCGCCGACGAGCACGCCGAGAATCGCCATGATGAGTGGCTCGAGCAAGCTCGACATGCTGTCGACCGCGTTATCGACCTCTTCCTCGTAGAAGTCGGCGACTTTGCTCGACATCGCGTCGAGCGAGCCTGATTCCTCGCCGACGGCGATCATTTGATTGACCATGTTCGGGAAGAGGTCGGTGTTCTCCATCGCGCGCTGCAGGCGTTGACCCGTAGCCACCTCGTCACGCATGTGCAGGACCGCGCTTTCGTAAACGATGTTGCCCGTGGCTCCGGCTACCGAGGTCAAAGCCTCGACGAGCGGCACGCCCGCGGCGAAGGTCGTCGACAACGTTCGCGCATAACGCGCGATTGCCGACTTGTGCAGAATCGTGCCGATAATCGGCAGCTTCAACATCATGCGGTCGAAGAAATGCTGAACGCTGCGGCTGCGCTTTTTCCAATGCAACAAACCCAAAACGCCGCCGACTCCGCCGATGAGCAGTATCCACCCTTTGGTCTGGACAAACTTCGAAATGTCGATGACGAAGCGGGTGAATGCGGGCAGGTCCGCACCGAAACCTTGGAACAGCGACTCGAATTCGGGAATGACGAAGATGAGCAGAATGGCCGTCACGACGATGGCGACGACGACGACCGCGGCTGGATAGAACAGGGCTTTCTTGATCTTCTTCTTGATGGCCTCGGTCTTTTCCTTGTACGTGGCGATCTTCTCGAGCAGTGTCTCGAGCGCACCGGCTTGCTCGCCGGCTGCGACGAGACTCACGAACAGATCGTCGAAGTGCAGGGGATGCTTCGCGAGCGCGTCGGCCAACGCCGTGCCGCCTTCGACGTCCCCCTTGATTGCCATGATCAGTTTTTGCATCGCCGGGTTCTCGTGGCCCGCGCCGACAATGTCGAACGACTGCACGAGTGGGATGCCGGCGGTCATCATGGTGGCGAGCTGCCGCGAGAAGAGGGCGATGTCAGCCGCCGTCACCTTGCCTTGTTTGCGAAACAGCATGCTCTGCTTGCGCACGCGAGTCGGCACCACGCCTTGGCGGCGTAGCTCGGAGCGGACGGCGGCCTCGCTGGTCGAGACGGTTTTGCCTTTGACCCTTTTGCCGGTACGGTCGGTGCCTTCCCAGGTAAACGGGGCTTGTGTCGCTGCAGCGGTTGCCATAACTCAGGTCTCCAACGGGCAAACGATTGTTGCCGCGCGCCGCAACGGGTGCGCGGCCGGCTCAATCGATTGTAACGCGGTTGATCTCTTCCAAACTGGTAATGCCGTCCTTGACTTTCTTCAGTCCGGATTGCCGCAGGTCGGCCACGCCTTCCCTCGTCGCCGTCTCGGCGATTTGCAGGGAGTTGCCACCTTCCATGATGATGCGGCCAATGGTGTCCGACACGGGCATCACCTGGTAGATTCCTAGGCGGCCCTTGTAGCCGTTGGTGCACTGGCTGCAGCCCTTGGCGGTGAATATCGTCACGCCGGAATGGATGTCCGCCTGCGTGAAGCCTTCCTTGAGCAGGGCCTCGGCTGGGATGTCGACCGGCTCTTTACAGTTACTGCAGAGCCGGCGCGCGAGGCGTTGCGCGATGATCAGGCTGACGGAGCTCGCGATGGCGTAGGGCTTCACTCCCATATCGACGAGGCGGGTGAGCGTCTTCGGCGCATCGTTGGTGTGCAGCGTGGACAACACCAAGTGACCCGTTTGTGCGGCCTTGATGGCGATCTCGGCCGTCTCGAGGTCGCGGATCTCGCCGACCATGATGATGTCGGGGTCCTGCCGCAAGAACGCGCGTAGCGCGGCCGCGAACGTGAGGCCGACTTTCGGATTGACGTTGACCTGATTGACGCCCGGCATGTTGATTTCCGCCGGATCCTCCGCCGTCGAGATGTTGCGGTCGGCCGTATTCAGGATATTGAGCCCCGTATACAACGACACGGTTTTACCGCTACCCGTCGGCCCGGTGACGAGGATCATCCCGTACGGCTTCATCAGGGTGTTGAGATAGAGCCGCTTTTGGTTTTCCTCGTAGCCGAGCGCGTCGATGCCGAGTTGTGCGCTCGATGGATCGAGAATTCGGCAGACAACTTTCTCGCCAAACAGCGTGGGGCAGGTGTTCACGCGAAAATCGATGGCGCGATTCTTGGAGAGCTTGAGCTTAATACGACCGTCTTGCGGGATGCGCCGCTCGGCGATGTCGAGCCGCGCCATGACTTTCAAACGCGATGAAACCTTCATGGCGAGAGCCACTGGTGGGCGCGCGATCTCGTTCAACACGCCGTCCTGGCGCAAGCGAATGCGGAAATGCTTCTCGTACGGCTCGAAGTGAATGTCGGATGCGCCGCGCTTGATGGCGTCGACCATCACCTTGTTGACGAAGCGCACGATCGGCGCGTCATCAATTTCGGCATTGGCCAGGTCGGCGCCGACGTCCTCGTCGCCTGCCGAGACTTCGAGCTTTTCTAGGTCGAAGTCGTCCTCGTCGAAGTCCGACATGGTCGTGTCGACGGCTTCGATGGCGCGCTGCACTCTGGCAGCGAGTTTGTCCTGCTCCGCGACGACCGCATCGATGCGCAACGTGGTTTGGAATTTGATGTCATCGAGGGCCTGTAGGTTCGTCGGATCGCAAACCGCGATGAACAACCGTTTGCCGCGCTGCAGGATCGGCAGAATTTGATGCTTGGTCAGCAGTTTCTCGTCGACGAGCCTGACAACGTCTAGGTCGAGATCGACGGCATCGAGATCGAGCAGAGGGACGCCGAACTCGTGTGCCGCGGCGACGGCGATCCGCCGCGCGTCGCCGAGCCGATTGGCGACCAAATGCGGCACCAGGTGCGCGCTCTTGCCACCGATCGCTTCGAGCGCCGCCATCAAATCGTTTTCCGTGACGACGCCGTCCTGCACGAGTCGGCGTGGCAGGCCAGTCAACGGACCTTGGGTTGCGGTAGCCGCCATGAATATTCGGGTGAACGGGTTCTCAGCGACCTTCGACCATAAGCACCGTACTTTCACCGCTACGGACGGGAACTGTCAACCGCAGGATTCTTCTTTTGTGACGGGATCTTTGCTGCCTGTCGGTCTCGGCCCTCCTCCGACGCGGCGACTCCCTAAGAGGCATCACCTCGGCCACAAAGTGTGCGCTCCCGCACAGAAAAGTCGCCAGGACAGTTCTTGGCCGAATTAGGTCAATTCGGCGCATCGCTTGCGCTAAGGAAGACGGAGTCGGGCATCGTCAGCGTGGTGCAGAGTAGCTTGGCGACGTCTGCGAGTCTGGCGATAGGCCGACGACGACCAATCCCAGCGCGACGAGGGCGATGCCCATCCAACGGACCCAGCCCACGTGCTCATGCAGCACCACGTTCGCCGCGAGAATGACGAGCACGAATTGTACCGAGAGGATCGCTTGGGCGAGGCTCAATGGTATCCGCTTCAACAGCATCGTATAGAACAGGAACGCCAAGGCGAAGGCGCCGGCGGCAGCGATGATCTCAGCGTTTACCACCGTCAATGGCCACAGGGTTCCGAACCCCTGCCTTTGCGTACCCGTTTTGAGCACTAGATTCGCGGTGACCGTGAAGGTCACGGCCGCCAAGATCAAAGCCCCGGTTATGAGATGCTGTCCCATGGTCACCTTCCGATATTTGCTAGCGTGGCAGCGATCAGATGTGCTTTAGCACAAATTCCGGTTCCGATTATCAGAGTATATTTGTTCGCAATTCCTAAGTGAGCGGACCCCGTTGGCAGTTCGAAGCAGTGCTCCCATGAACCCATCACCGACCGTCGCCCCGGCGTCCGCCGAGCCCGGTCTCGTTTCGGTGTTGATTCCCGTATTCAACGAGCAAGAGTCCGTCAAGGAGTGTTACGACGAACTAACTGCCGTCCTTACGCGATGGGGTCGGTCTTACGAGCTGCTGTTCGTCAACGATGGCTCAACCGATGGCACGGCGAAGGTGCTCGCCGGTATCGCGAGCGACGATTCGCGCGTACGGGTCGTCCACTTTCGCACGAACTACGGGCAAACGGCTGCGATCACGGCGGCTATCGACTATTCCCGCGGCGAGATCCTCGTGCCCATGGATGCCGATTTGCAGAACGACCCGGCGGACATTCCAGCCTTGGTCAAGACGTTGGAAGACGGTCATGACGTCGTCAGCGGTTGGCGTCGCGAGCGACGCGATGCGTCACTTTCCAGAGTGTTGCCGTCGAGGTGTGCAAATTGGCTCATCAGCCGAGTGTCGGGCGTGTCGCTGCATGACTACGGCTGTTCGCTCAAGGCCTATCGACGCGACATCATCTCCGACGTGCGCCTATACGGCGAGATGCATCGATTCATTCCGATCTACGCGCATATGAACGGCGGCAAGGTGACTGAAATGGTCGTTGGCCATCGATCGCGCCGGAGTGGTCGGAGCAATTACGGTCTCGAGCGAATCTTCAAGGTCTTTCTCGACTTGCTCGTCGTCAAGTTCTTTTTGTCGTTTGCGGCCAAGCCCATCTACGTGTTCGGCGGATTTGGACTCTTGTGCTTACTCGGCAGCCTGGTGCCGGCCGGTATGGCCTTGTTCTACAAGTTCGCGGGGGGTGAGCTTCATAAGGACTTCGTTGAGACGCCGTTGCCCATCGTGGCGGCCACCCTCGTGTTGGTCGGATTCCTAGCCATCCTGCAGGGGATAATCGCCGAGGTCCTGATGCGGACCTATTTCGAGTCCCAGGGTCGAAGACCATATCTGGTCAGAGACACTGCGGGGTTCGACGCAAGCGCAACCGACTAGGCGGCCGCGCAGTGTGCGGAATCTGCGGGTTCATTGGGGGCGGCGGCGAAGTTCTTCGGCAGATGCGCGATGCTCTGGCGCATCGAGGCCCGGACGAGGCGGGCGAGTTCATCGACGACCGCGTGGCTCTTGGTCACCGGAGACTGTCGATAGTCGATCTGAAGACCGGGCAACAGCCGTTGCATGCCGCCGATGACTCCGTAGTCGTCGTTTTCAATGGTGAGATCTACAACCACCCGCAGCTCAAGAACCACCTTGAGCAGCGCGGCCACGTCTACAGGACCAACAGCGACACCGAGAGCATCGTCAACGCCTATCTCGAGTATGGCCTCGAATGCCCGCAGCATCTCGACGGCATGTTCGCGTTTGTCCTGTACGACCGCGTGCGTCGGCGGCTATTCGCCGCTCGTGACCGCTTTGGCAAGAAGCCGCTCTACTACGGCCTGCCGCTCGAAAACGGACGCCGCTCTTTCGTCTTTGCCTCCGAGATTCGTTCGCTGCTACGCCATCCCGTCATTCGACGGGATGCCAGGATTTCCGAGGCGGGCGTGTACGAGTATCTGTTGCGCGACTACCTGCCGGGACGCCAGACGATTCTCGACAACATCTGGAAGCTCGAGGCGGGCCGCGCGCTTGCCATCGACCTCCGCAGCGACGATTTTGCCGAACCGAAGATCTGGGAGTACTGGCGCAACCCGATACTGGATCCGCCGAGTATCGAGATGTCCGAGCCTGAAGCGGCCGACGAAGTCGTTCGGCTCTTGGATCAGGCCATCCAGCGTCGATTGATGGCAGATGTTCCGCTCGGCGTCTTCCTCTCCGGCGGGCTGGATTCATCGGCGATTACCGCGCTGCTGTTGCGGTCGATGCCGCCAGGAGACATCAGGACCTTTTCGATCGGCTTCGAGGAGCAGAGTTTCGATGAGTCCTCGTTTGCCGAAACCGTGTCGCGACATCTCGGCACCACCCATCAACGCCGAATGTTTTCCGCGACGGACTGCCTCGCTGAGCTCGAACGCGTTTCAGCTCACATGGATGAACCGTTCGCTGATCCGTCGATGCTGCCGATGTCGTTGCTGTGCCGGTTCGCGCGCGAATCCGTAACGGTAGCGTTGGGCGGCGATGGTGGCGATGAGTTGTTCGCCGGCTATGACCCCTTTCGGGCGCTCGCACCAGCCCGAATCTACGCTGCCGTGGTCCCGGTCGCGCTCGATCGCTTTTTTCAGCGGTTGACGCGACTGATGCCGGCATCCGAAGGGAACATGCCTTGGTCGTTTCGTGCGCAGCGTTTCTTGCGGGGAGCCAAGTCCGCGCCGGCGCTGCGACTGCCCACTTGGCTCGGCGCATTCAGCGCGCAGCAACTCGGGACGATCACGAGTGGCCACTTGGTCGCCCCGGTCTTCGGCCCGGAAGTCGAGCTCTTCGAACGGGTGCGACGGCAGGGTGGCGACGACGTTCAGGCGGCGCTCGCGTATTTCCAGCGGTTCTACCTTACGGACGACATCCTCGTGAAGGCGGACCGCGCCAGCATGATGCATTCCCTGGAGGTCAGGGCGCCGTTTCTCGACACCGCTCTCGCCGAGTTCGTCAACCGATTGCCTAGCCGTTTCAAGTTTCGCGGTGGCGCTGGGAAGGTACTGCTGAAACGCGCGTTCTCTTCGGCAGGACGCCAGGGGATGCTACCGCCACAGATCGTTGGCCGAGCCAAGAAGGGCTTCGGTATTCCCGTAGCGCGTTGGATTAGGCGAGAGTTGCGGGCCGAGTTTCACGAGAAGTTGGTCGACAGCTGGCCGAGCTCACTCGGAATGATCGATAAGGGCGAGATCGCGCGTTTGCTGGCGGCACACGTCGGCGGGAGTGAAAACAACTACAAGGAGCTATGGGCGCTGTACGTGCTCGGCGAGTGGGCGAGGCGTTGGGCGCTCTGACGCCACCACTCGCGCGCGGTGGCTGCGCTTATCGGCTCATGCCGATCACTTGGCTGCGGTCGACGTTTCTGTAGAGCCACCACGAGCCTTGCTGTTCCACGAGGTCGACGGATGTCACACGATCCTTGAATAGTAAGGCGGACATGTCAGCGCCCGCACAGACGAGGTAGTAGTCGTAGGAGTCCCCACCATCGCGAGACCACGAAAAATCCTCCGGATACCACGCGAGCCGGTCGCCCAGTCGTG
>Ga0208454_1000454_pt1 | contig 23769 bp, 20 predicted proteins | sample EasRivMeERMZT100_FD_187530 | JGI IMG/M metagenome (GOLD analysis project Ga0208454, IMG submission 187530) | Soil microbial communities from meander-bound floodplain in the East River, Colorado, USA - East River MetaG ERMZT100 (SPAdes) (version 2) | ecosystem: Environmental > Terrestrial > Soil...
CCGCTCGGATCGACGGTGACGGAGAAGGGAAACGCCCCCGCCGCGACCGTGTTGGGGGTCATCGGCGCGAGGCCCCCGCTCGCGCCGATCGTGTATTGCGAGACATTGCCGTCGTTCGTGTTCGCGACGTAGGCGTACTTCCCGCTCGGATCGACGGTGACGGAGAAGGGAAACGCCCCCGCCGCGACCGTGTTGGGGGTCATCGGCGCGAGGCCCCCGCTCGCGCCGATCGTGTATTGCAAGACGTTGGCGCCGTTGCTGTTCGCCACGTAGGCGTACTTCGGCACAGCTTGCACGGGCGCGCCACCGCGGGTCATCGCCAGCGAGACTGGGCCAGCCCGCGCACTGGCGGTGGCCGGTGCGATCGGCGTGAGGCCCCCGCTCGCGCCGATCGTGTATTGCGAGACGCTGTCGTTGCCGTAGTTCGCCACGTAGGCGTACTTCCCGCTCGGATCGACGCTGACGAATCGGGGATCCGCTCCCGCCGCGACCGTGGCCGGAGCCATAGCCGCGAGGCCCCCGCTCGCGCCGATCGCATACTGCAAGACGTTGTTGCTGCCGAGGTTCGCGACGTAGGCGTACTTCCCGCTCGGATCGACGGTGACGGAGCTGAGAATCGCTCCCGCGCCGACCGTGGCTGGAACCATAGCCGCGAGGCCCCCGCTAGCGCCGATCGTGTACTGAGAGACGTTGCTGAAGTTCGCCACGTAGACGTACTTCCCGCTCGGATCGACGCTGACGGATTGGGGATTCGCCCCCGCCGCGACCGTGGCCGGAGCCATCGCCGCGAGGCCCCCGCCCGCGCCGATCGTGTATTGCGAGACGTTGTTGCCGCCGATGTTCGCGACGTAGGCGTACTTCCCGCTCGGATCGATGGTGACGGACTGGGGATTCGTCCCCGCCGCGACCGTGGCCGGAGCCATGGCCGTGAGGCCCCCGCCCGTGCCGATCGTGTACTGCGAGACGTTGCCGCCCTGGTTCGCCACGTAGGCGTACTTCCCACTCGGATCGACGCTTACGGACTGGGGAAACGTCCCCGCTGCGACCGTGGCCGGTGTCATCGGCGCGAGGTCCCCGCTCGCGCCGATCATGTACTGCGAGACGTTGTCGCCGGTAACGTTCGCCACGTAGGCGTACTTCCCGCTCGGATCGACGCTGACGGAGGAGGGACCCGACCCCGCCGCAGCCTTGCCGATGTACTTGAGGCGGCCGCTGTCCGCGTCAGCTACGTAGCTTGAAACGGAGTCATCGTTGGAGTTGGCGACAAACGCGTAGCGCGGGATGTTGGTGGCGCCCCCGCCCCCGCCACCACTGTCAGCGCCTCCGCCCCCACCGCAGGCGGCCAGGACGAGCATCAACAGAAACAACAGCCCGCCGTTGATTTTCGGCGTATTGATGCCCATCGGAGTTCCTCCCCAGGACCGAGACAGGGCCAGTATTCGGCTTCCTGGAAAGTGAAGTCAACAACAATCGCGAGCTATGCGTCTGCGCCTGGCGTGACCCAAATCAATTGTGGCGACCCGGTTTTTCGATTAATTTAGCCGTTCCCCCTCAATCCGAGCTCGTCATGGCCCATCGCAGCGGACGCCATTTCCTCCAGATCCCCGGTCCCACTAACGTGCCCGACCGGGTCTTGCGCGCGATAGACCGCGCGACCATCGACCACCGCGGCCCCGAGTTCGGCGTGATGGGATTGGAGATCCTCGAAGGGCTGAAGGCGGTATTCCAGACCAAGCAGCCGGTGGTGATCTTCCCGGCGTCTGGAACGGGCGCCTGGGAAGCGGCGCTGGTGAACACGCTCTCGCCGGGCGATCGCGTGCTCATGTTCGAGACCGGCCACTTCGCGTCGCTGTGGCACAAGATGGCGACGCGCCTGGGTATCTCCGTGGATCTGGTTCCGACCGACTGGCGCCGCGGCGTCGATCCGTCGGCGGTCGAAGCGAAGCTCAAGGACGACAAGCAGCATTCCATCAAGGCCGTGTGCGTGGTGCACAACGAGACTTCGACGGGTGTCGCGAGCCGCATCGGCGCGATCCGCAAGGCGATCGACGCCGCGCAGCATCCCGCGCTCTACATGGTCGACACGATTTCCTCGCTCGCTTCGATCGACTACCGCCACGACGAGTGGGGCGTGGACGTCACGGTCGCGGGCTCGCAGAAAGGCCTGATGCTGCCGCCGGGCCTGTCCTTCAACGCGGTGAGCGAAAAAGCGCGCAAGGCCTCGCACGGCGCGAAGCTGCCGCGCTCGTACTGGAACTGGGAGGAGATCATCGCCAACAACAAGAACGGCTACTTCCCCTACACGCCTGCGACCAATCTTCTGTATGGACTTCGCGAATCGCTGGCGATGCTGATGGAAGAGGGCCTCGCGAACGTCTTCGCGCGCCACGCGCGGCACGCGGAGGCCACGCGCCGCGCGGTGCGCGCCTGGGGCATGGAAGTCCTGTGCGCCGTGCCCGAGGAGTACTCGAACTCGCTCACCGCGGTGATGACGCCCGCCGGCCACGACGCCGACAAGCTGCGCAAGATCATCCTCGAGACCTACGACATGTCGCTCGGCACGGGGCTGGGCAAGCTCGCGGGCAAGGTGTTCCGCATCGGGCACCTGGGCGACTTCAACGATCTCGCGCTCGCCGGCACGCTGGCCGGCGTCGAGATGGGCCTGGCGCTCGCGAACGTTCCGCACAAAAAAGGCGGCGTGCTCGCCGCCCTCGACCATCTCGCCGAGGCCGCGCGCGCCGCTCCGCGCAAGGCTGCCTGATGGTGAACGTACCCATCCAAGTCGATCGCGCGGATCAGATCGCGACCGTCATTCTGAACAACCCGGACAAGCTGAACGCGCTCAACCTCGCCATGTGGAAGCGGCTGGGAGAAGTCATGCGCGAGCTCGACGCCGACCTGTCGCTTCGCTGCATCGTCCTGCGCGGAGCGGGCGGCAAGGCCTTTGCCGCCGGCGCCGATATTTCCGAGTTCGAGAAGACGCGGAACAATTCCAGGAACGGAAGAAAATACGGCGACGCGCTCGAAGTCACCATGGCCGCGCTCGCGCGCTGCCGGCATCCGATGGTGGCCATGATCCAGGGCGTGTGCGTGGGCGGCGGGCTAGAGATCGTCTCGCAGTGCGACTTGCGGATCTGCGGCGCTTCCAGCCGCTTCGGCATCCCGATCAACAAGCTGGGACTGGTGGTGGGCTACGGAGAGATGAAGGGGCTGATCGACCTCGTCGGGCGGGCCGCGGCGCTCGAGATCCTGCTCGAAGGCCGCGTGCTCGGCGCCGCCGAGGCGAAAGACATGGGGCTGGTGAACCGCGTCGTGCCCGACGACAAGGTCGAGGAGGAAGCGATGGCGGCAGCGCGGCGCATCGCCGAGGGCGCGCCGCTGGTGGCGCGCTGGCACAAGAAGTTCGCGCGGCGCCTGACGCAGCCGCGCGCGCTCGCCCGGACCGAGCGCAACGAAGCCTATGCCTGCTACGACACCGAGGACTTCAAGATTGGAGTAGAAGCGTTTCTGAGCAAGCGCAAGCCGGAGTTCAAAGGCAAGTAGGACCGGCTGTCGTTCGTATCAACGGCTGCGCGCCATCCGGCGCGAACCGACATCTGGAAAGGAGGAAGTCGTGAACCGAACCATGCGTTTCATCCTCAGCATCGCCGCTCTTGGTCTGTGGTCAGCCACCGCGGTGGCGCAGCAGCCCGTCACCATTCGCCTCGGCCACGTGGGTTTCCCGGGGTCCCTCTTCGACCTCTCGGGACAAAAGTTCGCCGCGGACGTGAACCAGGCTCTGAAGGGCAAGGTGGACGTGAAGGTATTCCACTCGAGCCAGCTCGGTTCCGACGAGCAGATGATCAAGGGCATCCGGGTCAGCGCGCCCGAGATGCAGATCCCTTCCACGGTGATGAGCACGGTCGACCAGCGCTACGGCGTGTTCGAGATGCCCTACCTCATCGTCAGTCGCGCCCACATGAAGAAGGCGGCGGAAAATCAGCAAGTCCAGAAGGCGCTGTTCGAGCCGCTGCCGGCCAGAGGCATCCGCGTACTGGGCGTATGGGAGAACGGTTTTCGCCACATCACCAACAACGTGCGCCCGATCGTGCGCCCCGAGGATCTCAAGGGGATCAAGCTGCGCGTGCCGGGCGGGGTCTGGCGCGTGAAGATGTTCCAGGCCTACGGCGCCAACCCCTCGCCCATGCCCTTCGCCGAGGTGTATTCGGCGCTGGCGTCGGGAGTCATGGACGCGCAGGAAAACCCGTTCTCGCAGATCGCCTCGGCCAAGTTCCAGGAGGTGCAGAAGTTCCTCTCGCTGACGGGCCACGTCTACACGCCCGCATTCCTCATCGTGAGCGAGGACTTCTGGAAGAAACTGCCCAAGGACGTCCAGGACACGATCGCGAGAATCGCGCGGGCGACCGGGGACTTCGCGCGCACCGAGGGCGACCGGCTGGACCGGGAACTCATGTCGAAACTCGCGCCTCCGATGAAGTCGAACGAGCCCGACAAGGAAGCCTTCATCAAGGCCTCCGCCGCGGTGTATGAGGAGTTCGGCAAACAGATCGCGGGCGGCTCGGACCTGATCAAGGTCGTTCAGTCGCTGCGCTGATGCGGAAGCTGCTCGGGCGGCTCGTCACTCTGGTCGAGTGGTGGGCCGTCTGCCTCCTCGCGGGGCTGGTGGTCGTCGTCTGCCTCGGGATTTTTTTCCGCTACGTACTCAATTCGTCGCTTACCTGGTATGACGAGTTCGCCTCGTACATGCTGGTGTGGCTGACGTTCTACGGCACGGTGGTGGCGGACTACCACCGCCGCCACATCGGCTTCGATCTCCTGGTGAACAAGCTGGCGCCGCCGGCGCGCAAAGTCGTCGACGTGGCGGCCGAGCTTGCGGTCCTCGGTTTCCAGTTCGTGCTGTTTTACTTCGGCTGGGTGCTCACGGAGAGGATGGGCGACGAAACCGCCATTTCGCTGCCGTGGGTGAAGGTGAGCTGGATCAGCAGCGTGCTGCCGGTCACCGGAGGACTGCTGCTCCTGATCAGCGCCACCCGGATGGTCGGAATTCTTTTCGGAAAAACAAACGGAGGCCACGGGGCATGGAGTGGATCATCCTCGGAGTAATCGTCCTCCTCACCGTCATCAACGTCCCGATCGGGTACGCGCTCACGATCGCGACCATCCTCGCCATCCTGTGGACGGGCGGCGTGTCGCTCAGCGTCGTCCCGCTCAATCTCTTCTCCGGGGCCTCGAGCTTCCCGCTGCTCGCGATCCCGCTCTTCATCCTGGCCGGCGGTCTCATGGAGACCTCGGGCATTTCGCAGCGCCTGGTCAATCTCGCCAACAGCCTGGTGGGATTCATCCGCGGCGGGCTCGCGATGGTGACCGTGGTCGCGACCATGATCCAGAGCGAGATTTCCGGCTCGTCGGTGGCCGACGCCGCCGCCATCGGCAAGGTCGTGATCCCGGCGATGGAGAAGCGCGGCTACCCGCGGGCGCTCTCCGCGGCGATCGTGTCGAATGCCGCCTCGGCGGCGATCCTCATCCCGCCGTCGATCCCGATGATCATCTACGCGTGGATGGCCGAGGTCTCGATCGCCAAGCTGTTCTTCGCCGGCTTCCTGCCCGGCTTCATCGCCTGTGTCGCGATGATGGGCCTCGCCTATTACTATGCGCGCAAGTACAACCTGCCGGTCGAGCAGAAGTTCTCGGTGCGCGAAGTGGGCCGCTCGACGCTGCACGCCTTCTGGGCGCTGTTCATTCCCGTGGTGATCTGGGTCGGGATCCTCGGCGGCATCGCCACCGCCACCGAAGTGGCCGCCCTCGCGGTGGTGGCGGCCCTCCTCATCGGCGTCTTCATTTACCGCGAGCTCTCGGGCCGCCAGACCGTGACCATCCTCAAGGACTCGGTCGGCCAGACCGCCTCGGTGATGCTGATCGTGGCCTCCTCCGCGGTGCTCGGCTGGTTCCTCACCAGCGAGCAGGTCCCGCAGAAATTCGCGCGGCTGATCCTCGAGACGACTTCCGACAAGATCCTGATCCTCGTCTTTCTCAACCTCTTTTTCTTCGTCGCGGGAATGTTCCTGCACTCCGCGGCGGCGATCATCCTGATCGTGCCTATCGTGCTGCCGCTGGTGCGCCAGATCGGCGTGGACCCGATCCACTTCGGCATCATCGTCACCATCAACCTGGGTGTGGGCCAGCAGACTCCGCCGGTGGCGACCGTTCTCTTCACCACCGCGGCGATCGCGCGCATTTCGTTCTGGGAGGTGTTCAAGGTAGGCTGGCCCTTCACCGCGGTGCTGGCGCTGGTGACGCTGCTCGTGACCTACGTGCCCTGGATCAGCCTGGGCCCGATCGGCTGGATCAACTGGTAGCGGGTGGCGATCTGGTCTATTCTGGTCTAAACTGCCCGGATGGATCCGATCAATCTCTACCAGGCCAAGACCAGGCTCTCGGAGCTGGTTGACCGCGCCGCCGCCGGCGAGGAGATCGTGATCGCCCGCCACGGGCGCCCGGTCGCCCGGCTGAGCGCGTACAAGCCGCCCATGCTCAAGCGACGGAGACTAGGCCTGCTCGCCGGGAAATGGAAGATTCCGGAGGACTTCGACGCCCCCCTGCCCGAGGGCGTTCTGGACGCCTTCGAGGGCCGCCGTTGAGGCTGCTCCTCGATACGCACGCGCTGCTTTGGGCGCTGGAGGCGCCGCAACGGCTCCCGCCCGGCGTCCGGGCCGCGATCGAAGACACCGACAACGACGTCTTCGCGAGCGCGGCGAGCGCATGGGAGATCGCGATCAAGCAGTCACTCGGAAGACTGCCGGTCCCGCGCGCCGACCTGCTCGAGGCCTTGAGCCGCGCGAGCCTGACCGAGCTTCCGGTCACGCTGAGGCACGCGCAGGCGACGAGGTCGCTGCCGCCGATCCATCGCGATCCGTTCGATCGAATGCTCGTCGCCCAGGCGCAAACGGAAGGATTGAGCCTCGTTTCGCGCGATCCCTGGGTCCGCCGTTATCCCGTGACGGTGCTATGGGGACCCGAAGTCCAGGCTCCGCGCGCGGCCTATCGGGTCAGACGAAAATCCCGGCGGCGCTAGCAAGCGCACTGCCTCCGCTATACCACTTTCTTCTGCCGCAACGCTTCGATTGCGGCCGCCTCGATCCCCAGTTCGGCAAGAATCTCCCCGGTGTGCTCGCCGAGCTCGGGCGGCGCGACCGCGATGCTTGCCGGCGTGCGCGAGAGTTTCACCGCCTGGTTGACGATGCGGATCTCGCCGAGCTTGGCGCTCTTCACGCTCACCGCGGCGCCGATGTGACGCACCTGCGGATCGTCGAATACCTTGTCGATGGAATAGATCGGCCCGCAGGGAACTTCGGCCGCAGTCAGCACCCCGATCCACTCGGCGGTCGTGCGCGAGGCGAGCGCCTTGTTGATCTCGGCGTTCAGCGCCACGCGGTTCTTCGAGCGGTTCTGCTCGCCCTTGAAATCGGGATTCTCCAGCATGTCGCTGCGCGCTATGCCCTCGCAGACGCGGTGCCACATGCCTTCGCCCGTCGCGGCGATGTTCATGTAGCCGTCTTTCGTCTTGTACGCCGAAGTCGGCATGCTGGTGGGATGGTCGTTGCCCGCCTGCCCGGGAGGCACGCCTGTCATCAGATAGCGCGCCGCCTGGAAGTCGAGCAGGGCGATCTGCGACATCAAGAGGTTCGACTGCACCCACTGGCCGCGGCCGGACTTCTCGCGCTCGAGAAGCGCCGTCATGATCCCGAGCGCCGCGAAAAGGCCCGCCGAGATGTCGGCGATGGCCGTGCCCGCGCGCACCGGCCCCTGGCCGGGGAGCCCGGTGATCGACATGAAGCCGCCCATCCCCTGAGCGATCTGGTCGAATCCCGGCCGGTCGCGGTACGGGCCGTCCTGCCCGAAGCCGGAAATGCTCGCGAGGATGATGCGCGGGTTGACCTTGGCGAGCGACTCGTAGTCGATGCCCAGGCGAAACTTCACGTCAGGACGGTAGTTCTCGACCACCACGTCGGCGGTCTTCGCGAGCTTCATGAAGATCGCGACGCCCTCCTTATCCTTGAGGTTGAGCGTGATCGAGCGCTTGTTGCGGTGCAGGTTCTGGAAATCCGGGCCGTCCCTCGGGCCGCCCATGGTGTCCTTCTCGACCGCGGGCGGCGTCTCGATCTTGATGACGTCCGCTCCGAAATCGGCGAGCTGGCGAACGCAGGTCGGGCCCGCCCGAACGCGCGAGAGGTCGAGAACGCGAAAACGCGAGAGCGCGCTGGAGGCGGGAGCGTGGGGCATGCGGGATGCAGGAAAGTTGGCCGAGGACTGGCCGCTATAATAGCCTGTTGAAACGGACGAACGAATTCGCCGTTTCAACTCGGCGCGTTCGATCGGACCTGAAGGCCGCTCAACGCGCCGTCCTCACCAGGGGGCGAAATGCCGGGTCGCGATCACGATCTCTCCGAAATCCGCGATGCAGTCGCGAAGCTCTGCGCCACTTTCCCGATGGAGTACTGGCGCGAGACCGACCGCGAGCGGCGTTATCCGACGGAATTCGTGCGCGCACTCACCGAAGCCGGCTGGCTCTCCTGCCTGATCCCCGAGGAATACGGCGGCGCGGGCCTTCCGCTTGCCGCGGCCGCCGCGGTGCTGGAAGAAATCCAGAAAAGCGGCGCCAACGGCGCGGCCTGCCACGCGCAGATGTACACCATGGGAACGCTGCTGCGGCATTGCAGCGAGGCGCAGAAAAAAAAGTACCTGCCGAGGATCGCCAAGGGCGAACTGCGCCTGCAGGCCTTCGGCGTCACCGAGCCTTCGGCGGGCACCGACACCTCGTCGATCCGAACGACCGCGGCGAGGAAGGGCGACCGCTACGTCGTCAACGGCCAGAAAGTGTGGACTTCGCGCGCCGAGCACTCCGACATCATGCTGCTCCTCGCGCGCACCGTGCCGCGGGAGCAAGTGCAGAAAAAAACCGACGGCATGTCGGTGTTCATCGTGGACATGAAAGCCGCGCTCGGGAAAGGCCTCACCATCCGCCCGATCCGCACCATGATCAACCACGCCACCACCGAAGTGTTCCTCGACAACCTCGAGATTCCGGCCGAGAACCTGGTCGGCGAGGAAGGCCGGGGCTTCCGCTACATTCTCGACGGCATGAACGCCGAGCGCATCCTGATCGGCGCGGAATGCATCGGCGACGCGCGCTGGTTCATCGCCAAGGCCACGGCGTACGCGAACGAGCGCAAGGTGTTCGGCCGCCAGATCGGCCAGAACCAGGGCGTGCAGTTCCCGATCGCGCGCGCCTACATGGCGGCCGAGGCCGCGGCGCTCATGGTCGAGCGCGCCGCGGCGCTCTACGACGCGGGCAAGCCCTGCGGGCCGGAGTCGAACATGGCGAAACAGCTCGCGGCGGAGGCCTCATGGCAGGCGGGCGACATGTGCCTGCAGACCCACGGCGGCTTCGGCTTCGCCGAGGAATACGACGTCGAGCGCAAATTCCGCGAGACGCGCCTATACCAGATCGCGCCGATCTCGACCAACCTCGTGCTCGCCTATCTCGCCGAGCACGTGCTGCACCTGCCGCGCTCCTATTAGGCCTGCGCGCCGCTCACAAGCTCGCCCGCGAGCGGATCTCCTCGGTGATTCTCAGTTCGCTTTTCACGCCCGTGACGCCGTCGACCGAAGTGGCGACGCGGGTGGCGTTGTCCGACTCCTCGCGCGTCTGCACGATCCCGCGCAGGCTCACCAGGCCGCCTTCCGAATCGACGGTAAGACTCAGGTTTCGGGTGGACGGGTCGGCGCGCAGCGCCGCCTTGATTCTCGCCTGCAGCGCGAGAGCCTCGAGCCTGCGGCGGGACTGATCGGTTTCGCGGAACTGCGGGTCCTCGACGACCCGCATGATTTCCTCGGCGCATTGCTCGACGCTCACGCGCTCGGTATTGAGCGACAGGTCGTAGCCCTCCGGGTCTTCCCAGTCGATGCCGAAGTGGCGCCTGGCGATCGCGCTCTGAGCCTCGTCGCTGTTCTTTATCTCGGCGACCACCGCGCCGCGGTCGTCGGTGTCGAGCCGCTCCATCATGCGCTGCGCCCGCAGCTCGAGAGGCGCGCAAATGCGCACGCAAATCGCGTGGCTCACCGGCCGCAGCAGGTGGGCCGCGCCCCAGCCGCGCATCACCGCGCCTTTGCCCGCGACCTGCAGCATCTCGTCGGCGGTATAGATGGAAAGGCTGGTCTTGTCGGCGGTCAGCCGCTCGAGCAGATTGGCCTTGCCGCCCAGCAGCCGGATGACGTGGCTTTTTCTCACCCGCATCTTGTCGGCGAGGTTGTTGATTATTTCGTGGTAGACGACGGGCACCTTGAGCTCGGATTCGAGGATCCGGGCGACATCCATGCCGAGGGAACCCATTTCGCGCGTCATTGCGACCAATGGCATTTGCGCCTCCCTTCCATGCAACCCTGAATCAGGCAGTGTAGACGCTGCCCCCGGGAAGCCGCAATTGACCCAGGTCAGGTTTGCGGTTCCGCATGGGGGACTGAGTGGGCAGACTCGGCGGGGATGCCCTGCGCCCCTGCCTGCCGCTCGGGATTGTGTCACACTACCGCCCCACAATCGGGCAGCCACAATGCCCACGGATTCACACTTCGAAGGAGGCTATCAGTCATGACATTGCGATTGTTTGTTTCCGTTGTCCTCGCAGCGCTCGCCGCAGTACTGGGCGGGGTGGCGTCGGCGCAGAGCTGGCCCACCAAGCCGGTGCGCATCGTCAATCCGTTTCCGGCCGGCGGCGGCACCGATGTGTTTGCCCGGCCGATTGCGATCAAGCTCACCCTCAGTCTCGGCCAGAACGTGCTGATCGAAAACCAGGCCGGCGCGGGCGGCACGGTCGGCGCAGCCAACACCGCCAAGGCGCCCGGAGACGGCTATACCTGGTTCATGGGCGCGGTGCACCACACCATCGCAGAAACGCTTTACACGAAGTTGCCCTACAGTCTGGAGCGCGACTTCATCCCGGTGACCGTCGTCGCCTACGTGCCGAACGTCGTGGTCGTGCATCCCAAGCACCCGTTCAAGACCGTGGCCGAGCTCATCGCATTCGCCAAGGCCAACCCGGGCAAGCTCAACTACGGTTCGGCCGGGAACGGCACCACCCACCATCTTTCGGTGGAGCTCTTCAAGATGCAAACCGGCGTCCAGATCACCCACGTTCCCTACAAGGGCGCGGGGCCGCTCACGCCCGCGCTGCTCGGCGGCGAGGTCGACCTCGCCTTCGACGGCATGGGTACTTCGGCGCCGCATATCAAGGCCGGAAAGCTCCGTCCCCTCGCGGTGACGACGAGGACGCGCTCCCCGCTCATTCCCGATGTCCCCACCATGCAGGAAGCGGGATTGAAGGGCTACGAAGTGACGACCTGGTACGCGTTGTGGGCTGTCAAGGGCACGCCCCAGGCGGCGATCGACCGCATGTACGCTGAAACAGCGAAGGTGTTGAAGGCTCCCGACATCAAGCAGATATGGGACACGCAGGGCGCGACGCTCGGCGGACAGTCGCCGGCGGAGTTCACCAAGTTCGTGCACACCGAGATCCAGAAATGGGGCAAGGTGGTCAAGGACTCGGGAATCAAGATCGATCTTTGAACACCCTCTGACGTCCCCCAAAAAAACCCCGCGCGAGCGGGGTTTTTTATTTCCCCTCGCCCTCGAGGAGCAGCCGGATCAGCGAAACGAGCTCTTTCTCTTTCCTGGCGAAGTGATGGTCCGTGCCGAAGACCATCGCCTGGCTCGAACCCCGCGTGCGCTTGAGCACCGCGGCCCGCTTCTGCGCTCCCTGCAGCACCACGTCCAAATCCTTCTCCGCGTACACGTCGAACACCGGAAAGCTCGTGCGCTTGAACCCCGTGAACTCGCCGCTCGAGATCGAGAGCGAGACCCAGCCCGAGAGCGGAACGCGCGAATGCGCGGCGATATAGTGGTTCGCCATGCGCGAGCCCATGCTGTGCGAGACCAGCACGACCTTGTTGTAGCGCTTGCGGCGCAGAAAGGTCAGCGCCGCCGCGAAGCGCGCGTCGGCTTCCCAGAAGAGCACCGGGTAGCGCGCGGCGGGCGCATCCGCAGCGAGGATGGGCATCTGGATCGAGAGTGTGGTGTAGCCCGCGTCCGCGAGCCGCGTACGCAGCGTGCCGATCAGGCCGTGGTCGGGATGCACGCCCAGGCCGTGCGCGAGGATGATCGCGGCCTTGGCGTCCTTCACCTCGGTATGGATGCCGAGAAATTTCTCCGTCCGCGGCGCCTCGAGCCACACGGCCTCGCCGACGACGAGCGACGGCACGATCTCTTCCGCCCAGCGCTTCTCCCTCGCGTAGTTGGACGGCTGGTGCTGCGCAAGCGCGATAAACGGCGCGCACATCGCCACCGCGCAGATCGCTCGCCAAGGGAAAAATCGCATCGCGTGCTCCGTGAACTCTGGCGCCATTCTAACGTCGCAGCCGGTTGCGACAAAGCTTTCGGATAGAATGCGCGCGGTAAGAGTTCCCACGGAAACCATGGCCGGACCGCTCTCTCATATACGCGTCCTCGATCTTTCCCGCGTGCTCGCGGGTCCCTGGGCGGGGCAGATCCTCGCCGATCTGGGCGCCGAAGTCTTCAAGGTCGAACGCCCGAAGACCGGAGACGACTCGCGCGCCTTCGGCCCGCCGTGGCTGAAAGATGCGAGCGGCAAGGACACGACCGAGTCGGCTTATTTCGCGAGCGCCAATCGCGGCAAGAAATCGATCACCGTCAATCTCTCCAGGCCCGAGGGCCAGAAGATCGTGCGCGAGCTCGCCGCGAAGTGCGACGTGCTCCTCGAGAACTACAAATTCGGCGATCTCGACCGCTACGGCCTCGGCTACCGCGACCTGGCGAAGATCAACCCGGGGCTCGTCTACTGCTCGGTCACCGGATTCGGCCAGACCGGACCGTGGCGCGAGCGGCCCGGCTACGACTTCATGATCCAGGGCATGAGCGGCCTGATGAGCGTCACCGGCGAGCGCGACGATCTCCCCGGCGGCGGGCCGCAGAAGGCGGGCATCCCGATCTCCGACATCATCACCGGCATGTACGCCGCCGTGTCGGTATGCGCCGCGCTCGCGAACCGCGCCGAGACCGGAGCCGGCCAGCACCTCGACCTCGCGCTGCTCGACTCGTCGGTGGCGATACTCGCCAACCAGGGCGCAAATTTCCTGGCGACGGGCAAGGTCCCCAAAGGAATCGGCAACGCGCACCCCAACATCGTGCCTTACCAGCCCTTCAGGACGGCCGACGGCGACGTGATCGTCGCCTGCGGCAACGACGGGCAGTTCCGCAAGTTCTGCGAGGTCGCGGGCTGCGCGGAACTCCCCGACGATCCGCGCTTCGCCACCAACGGCAAGCGCGTCGAAAACCGCGCCGAGCTGACGAGGATTCTCTCCGGGATCATGGCGAAGCGTTCCACGCGCGACTGGGTCGAGGCGCTCGAGGCGGGCGGCGTGCCGAACGGCCCGATCAACACGCTCGATCGGGTGTTCCAGGAGCCGCAGGCGATCGCGCGCGGCCTGCGCATCGAGCTGCCGCACCCGACCGTGGGCAAGGTTTCGCTGGTGCGCAGCCCGATGCGGTTCTCGGCGACGCCGGTCGAGCACGCGCTTCCCCCGCCCGTGCTCGGCCAGCACACCGAGGAGGTCCTGCGCGCCGTGCTCGAGCTGGGCGACGCGGAGATAAACAGGCTGCGCGCCGACGGCGTAGTCTGAGACCACCCCGCCGGCTGCGCCGGCACCCCTCCTCAAGAGAGGAGGGGAAGAACAATCGGAGGAGCCATGGCCGCCAGCAACCGTTCCGCAATCGTCACCGCCGCCGTCATGGTCGCGGGCTCGCTCGCCTGGGTGATCGGGATCGATCTCGCGGACATGGAGGGCAAGCCCGGTTTCTTCGGTCCGGGTCCGCTGATCGCCGACGCCAACCTGATTCTGGAGGTGTTCCTTGCCGTGGGCTTGAGCTACGGATTCCTGCTCGCGCGGCGCGGCAACATCGACGCGCACCAGGTCAACCAGACGACCTGGGTGATTCTCAACATCGGCTTGATCGCGCTCGTCATGGCGGGCTCGATGCAGGACGTGAAGATTTCCGGCGCGGGCGATCTCGCCGACTGGCGCGTCGGCGTGACCTGGCTGCACGCCGGGGTGGGAACGCTCACCGCGCTCGCCGGCCTGTGGATCGTGCTGCAGATGAACGATGTGCTGCCGCGCAGCCTGCACGTATCGTGGTGGAAGAACCTGATGCGCGCGGCGCTCGCCGGCTACTGGCTCACGGCGCTGCTCGGCTTCGCCACGTACTACTTCTGGTACGTCGGCTGAGACCCGCTTTTTCCCCTCCTCATCTTGAGGAGGGGTGCCCGCGAAGCGGGCGGGGTGGTGGAGGAGAGTGGCGCGAAGACCACCCCGGCGCTGCGCGCCACCCCTCCTCAAGATGAGGAGGGGAAACCGCCCCGGTCCATCACACCCTTGCCGCCAGCCAGTCGCGAACGCCCGCCTGCTCCTCCGCGCTCATGTGCAGCCCGCACTTCGTGCGCCGCCAAAGCACGTCCTCGGCTTCGCGCGCCCATTCGTTCTTCACGAGATACTCGAGCTCGCGCTCATAGAGACCGCCGCCGAAGTTGCGCCCGAGCCCGTGCTCCTCGTGCGCGTCCCCGATGATGTCCTCGGCGAGGGTGCCGTGCCGGCGCAGCAGCCGCGCGAGCCAGACTTTCGGCAGGTGCGGAAAGCGCCGGCGATAGTCGAGGAGCAGCCCGCGAAAGCTCAGTCCCCCCAGATCCCCGCCGGGGAGCGCCTCCCTGTGAGTCCACGCGGGGTTGCTCGGGGTCCGCCCGTAGAGCTTTTCCAGCGCGTGCTCGGCGAGCCTGCGGTAAGTGGTGATCTTGCCGCCGAACACGGACAGCACCGGAGCTCCGCCCGCTGCCGATGCCGTATCGAGCAGCAGATGGTAATCGCGCGTCACGGCGGAAGGGTTTTCGCTGCCGTCGTCGTACAGCGGGCGCACGCCCGAGTAGCTCCACACCACCATGCCGGGGTTGATGGGCTTCGCGGCGTAGCGGCTTGCCGCCTCGCAAAGGTACGCGATCTCCTCGCGCGAAATCCGGGTCCGGTACTCGTCGCGCGGAATCGGCACGTCGGTCGTGCCGACGAGCGTGAATTGCCGCTCGTAGGGAATGAGGAAGATCACGCGGCGGTCCGGGTTCTGCAGGATGAAGGCGTGGTGTTCCCCGTGGATGCGCGGCACCACGATGTGGCTGCCCCTCACCAGGCGCACTGCCGCGGACAGCTTGAGCTTCAGCGCCTCGTCGAGCACCTGTCTCACCCACGGCCCGGCCGCGTTGACGATTGCGCTGGCGCGCACTTCACGCCTGCCTCCCGGCTCCCCGTCCAGGGTCGCGATCCACACGTCGCCCGCGCGCTGCGCGGACACGAGCCGGGTGCGGGTGAGAATCGTCGCGCCGAGCGCGGCGGCCGAGCGCGCGTTGAGCACGACCAGGCGCGCGTCGTCCACCCAGCAGTCGTAGTAGAGAAACCCGCGCCTGAATTCCGGCTTCAGGCCCGCGCCGTAGCCTTCGGGAGTGAGCCGCACGCTCTTCGATTTCGGCAGCGAGCTGGTATTCCCGAAGTTGAAAATGCCGGACCCGAGATGGTCGTAGAGAAAGAGCCCGGCGCGGATCATCCACGCCGGCCTCAGGTGCGATTCGTGCGGCAGCACGAATTCCAGCGGCCAGACGATGTGGGGCGCGATCCGGAGCAGCGTCTCGCGTTCGGCGAGCGACTCGGCCACGAGGCGGAACTCGAAGTACTCCAGATACCGCAGGCCCCCATGGATGAGCTTGGTCGAGCCCGACGAGGTGCCCGAAGCGAGGTCATTCTGCTCGACCAGCAGCACCTTGAGACCCCGGCCGGCCGCGTCGCGGGCGATGCCAGCACCGTTGATGCCGCCGCCGACGATCAGCAAGTCGTAGCGCTCGCTGGATTCCACGAGGGAATGCCGCTCCGGGGGTGTGAGACTCACCGGATTATAAAGTATGCACCCCCGGCCAAACGGCGAATCGGCGCGACACCGACCTTTATCAGGCCGACCGAAAGCTCGCGGTCACCGCAACGCCCTCGCCCGAGGAAAGGTTCTTCGCGCTGATCGCGCCGCCGTGGAACTCGGCGATCAGGCGCGCCACGTAGAGCCCGAGCCCCAGGTGCGGTTCGCTGCTCTTTCCTTCGCGCTCGCGGCGCACCGAGACCATGGATTGGAACAGTTTGTCCCGCATCGCCTCGGGCAGCAGCGGCCCCCGGTTCTCCACGCAAAGCTCGGCGCAACCGCCTGCAAGCGCAAGCGAAATCCGGACGGGCTCTCCCCGCTCGGCGGATTCGGCGGAGAAATCGACCGCGTTCGCGACCAGCTTGTCCATGAGCTGCGCCGCAAGGTCGGGCGCGCCCTGCGCAAACAGCTTCTCCGGCGGCAGCTCGAGCACGAAGGGCTGCGCCGGATACGCGAGGCGATAGCCTTCGACGCAGCCCGAAACGACTTCGGCGAGGTCGAAGCGCTCGCGCTCGACGGAATCCAATCCCTGCTCCAGGCGCGTCGCCTCGCTCATGCGCGTGAGGATGGTGCCCAGCCGCCGCAATCCCTCTTCGGCGCGGTCGATATAGACGCGGGCGTCGGCGGGCGCGAGCTTCAGGTTTTCGAGGGATGAGCGCACCACCGCGATGGGCGTGCGCAGCTCGTGCGAGAGACGGCTCGCCATGCTTTCCAGATAGGCGTGGTGCTGCGAGAGCTTGCCGAGCATGGCCGAGAAGCTGCGCGACAGGTCGCCGATCTCGTCGCCCGCGTTCTGCGCGGTGACCAGATGCGCGAGCCGCCCGCGCGCGTCGATCGCCGTCTCGGCCTCGTCGCGGAGCCGGCGGATCCGCGTGGAGATCCGCGTCGCAAAGCCGAGGAGCACCGCCGCCGCGACGGCGAAAACCGCGAGCGTCACGAGGAGCAGGCGCTCGAGCGCCTGGCTGCGCACCGAGAGGATCGGGTTGGTCGTTTCCTCGACGACGACTGCGCCGGCCACTTCATCGCCGATCCAGATGGGGTGCGCCGCCGAGATCACCACCGCCTTGCCGTCGGGCGTGTTGCGCAGCCGGAAGCCGGGCGTTCCCTGCAGCGCGCCCGAGATTTCCCGGCCGGTAGCGAGCGCGTCGTCCGCGATGGCCTCGTCGAAATCCTCGCTCGGGCGCGGAATCAGCCAGCCGAGCAGGCGCTGCGCAAGGCTTTCCTCCGCTTCGTCCTTCTCCCGCCTCAGGCTGCCGGCGAGGGCGAGCACGCGCAGATCGCGCGTCACCACCCAGATGCGCGATGTCGTGCGCTCCACGCCTCTCAGGATCTCGCCGACCTCCTCGGTCTCGCGCCGCCCGGCCGACTCCTCGCGGTCGATGATCAGCGTGGATTCGCCGCCCTCGTCGGGTTGCGGCTCGCCCCGCTCGGCGGCGAGGCGCCGCAGCTCCTCCTCGGCCTCGCGCCGCATGTCGGTGTCGCGCGGCGGAGGCGCGCGCAGCAGGGCGGGGCGGTCGTGAAGCGCGGTCGCGACGGCGCGCGCCGCGCCGAGCAGCGCCTGCTCCTGGCCTTCCAGGAGAAAGCGCTCCATTTCGCGCACGTACTCGTAGCCCGCCCACGGCAGCACCAGCAGGACGAGGGCGACCAGGGCGAGCTTCGCGCGAAGGCCGAGCCGCGGAAGCAGGCTGCGGAGCTTCATTTCAAAGATTTCCCCTCCTCATCTTGAGGAGGGGTGCCGCCGCAGGCGGCGGGGTGGTGGGTAGCGCGTGGACCACCCCGGCTGCTTCGCAGCCACCCCTCCTTTCTAAGGAGGGGATAGACCTGACTACGCCTTCCACCGGTAGCCCATGCCGTACACCGTGTCGATCTGGTCGAACGCAGGATCGACCGCCGCGAATTTCCTGCGAATGCGTTTGATGTGCGAGGTGATCGTGCCTTCGTCCACGACCAGATTGGCCTCGCGCATCAGGCTCTCGCGGTCCTTCACGTGGCCCGGGAATTTCGCCAGCGTGTGCACCATCCAGAATTCAGTCAGTGTCAGCTCCACAGGTTTGTCTTTCCACGCCGCGGTGAAGCGCTTCGCATCGAGCTTGAGCGCCCCGCGCTCGAGGATTTCCTCGACGGCCTTGGGCTCGCGCAATGCATCGATCCTGCGAAACAGCGCCGAGATGCGCGCGAGCAGGTGCGGCAGGCTCACGTCCTTGGTGAGATAGTCGTCGGCGCCCAGCCGCAGGCCGGCGACCGCGTCGAAGTCCGAATCGCGCGCGGTGAGAAAAAGGATGGGCAGGCCGGGCGCCATCGCGCGCAGTTCCCCGCACAGGGCAAAGCCGCCGTCGGGCTCGTCGCCCAGCCCGATGTCGATCACGGCGAGATCCGGGAGCCGCGTCCTGAACGCGCTCATCGCCTCGCCGCGCGCCGCGTGCGCGCTCACCTCGTAGCCGTGCTTTTTCAGCGCATCGGCGTAGTTCGCGCGGATGGCGGGATCGTCCTCGACGATGGCGATACGGCGTGGCATGTTGGCGAGCAAGTCGAGCAGAAACTTCCCCTCTTCTCTTGAGGAGAGGTGCCGCCGCAGGCGGCGGGGTGGTGGAGGGGCGCGCGGACCACCCCGGCTGCTACGCAGCCACCCCTCCTTGAGGACAGGAGGGGAAAACCACCCCGGCGCTTCGCGCCACCCCTCCTTGAAAAGGAGGGGATAAGAAAGCTGCATCGAATATAGCGCATTCCCTCGCGGCCCGGACCGAAGCCGGCACCTTGCCATCTTCCTGCCACAATTCTTCGGCAGCTTTCCATTCTCCTCGCCCGGCGGAGCCCTTTTCAGGCGCTTCAATACCGGCTACGGCCCGCAGCGGGTCGCGCAACGGAAAAGGGGAATTCAGGATGGAAGCTTCGAGCGGCAGGTCCAGGGTGCGTCCCATCGTCGTCGATTTTCTCGGAACGCTCTTCATTACGTTTTGCATCGGGGTAACGGCCGCCGTGGTTCTCGGCGCCTGCGTGGTCCTCATGGCGGGCGAGGCGCGTGGCGCCGCGGGCGAACTCGCGCCGATGAAGGCCTCGGAGGCGCAGCAAGGCGCCTTGCTCTTCAAATCGGATTCGACCGGCGAGACCTTCGCCGCGCCCCTCCTCTCCACCGACGTCGCGATCAAGGTCTCCGGCATGGTCGCCCGGACGCAGGTAAAGCAGACCTTCCGCAATCCCTCGGACGACTGGCACGAAGGCGTATACGTCTTTCCTCTTCCGGAGAACTCCGCCGTCGATCGTCTCAGGATGAAGATCGGCGAGCGCGTCGTCGAAGGCGTGATCCGCGAGCGCGGCGCGGCGAAGCAGGACTACGAGCAGGCCAGGCGCTCCGGCCGGCGCGCGGCGCTGCTCGAGCAGGAGCGCCCCAACATCTTCACTTCCAGCGTCGCCAACATCGGCCCGCGCGACGACATCGTCGTCGAGATCGAGTACCAGCAGACGCTGCGCTACGACGCCGGAAAATTCTCGCTGCGCTTTCCGATGACGGTGGGCGTGCGCTACATCCCCGGCGCGCCGCTCGCCGGGGACTCGGGCACCGGCTGGTCCCCCGATACCACGCGCGTGTCGGACGCCTCGCGCATCACCCCGCCCGTGATCCATCCTTCCAGGGGGCCCATCAATCCGGTGTCGATCCGCGTCGAGCTCGACGCCGGCGGCCCGCTCGAGCGCATCGACAGCCCCTATCACCGCGTCAACCTGCGCAACGACGGCAACCGCAGGGACATCGTCGAGCTGGACGGTGGCACCACGCCCGCCAACCGCGACTTCGAGCTCAACTGGACGCCCGCTTCCGGAGCGGCGCCGCGCGCCGCCTGGTTTACGGAGAAACGCGCCGACAAGACCTACGGCCTGCTCATGATCATGCCGCCGGATGCGACCGGCGAAACCCGGCGCATCGCGCGCGAGGCGATCTTCGTGATCGACACCTCGGGCTCGATGAGCGGCACCTCGATCGCGCAGGCGAAGGAAGCGCTCGAGTTCGCGATCGACGGGCTTTCGCCCGGGGATCGCTTCAACATCGTCGAGTTCAATTCCACCGCCCGGGCGCTCTACCCGGATGCGCGCCCCGCGACGCGCGAGCACCGGGCGGAGGCGCGCGGCTGGGTGAGGGGGCTTCGCGCGCAAGGCGGCACCGAGATGGCGCTCGCCCTGAATCTCGCGCTGAACGGCGGCGAAAGCGGCGAGCGTGTCCGGCAGGTCGTCTTTCTCACCGACGGACAGGTCGGCAACGAGGACGAGCTCTTCAAGCTCATACGCGCGAAGCTCGGAGACTCGAGGCTTTTCACGGTCGGCATCGGCTCCGCGCCGAACAGCCACTTCATGGCGAAGGCCGCGCAAGCAGGACGCGGCACCTTTACCACCATCGGCAAGGTGGAGGAAGTGCGCGAGAAGATGGGCGCGCTTTTCGCGAAGCTCGAGTCGCCGGTGCTGAAGGGCGTGAGAATCGACTGGCCGGAGGGCGCGGCGGCGGAAGCGTGGCCCGCGCGCATCCCCGATCTCTACGCAGGCGAGCCGGTCGTCGTCACTGCCGCGCTCGAGCGCGCCGAAGGGCGCGCAAGAGTGAGCGCCATGCTCGGCGCAGGTAACGAAAATGCACCCTGGGAGCAGAGCCTCCCGCTCGACCAGCCGGCGCAGGGTTCCGGCCTGGGGGTCCTGTGGGCACGCGACAAGATCGGCTCGTTGATGGACGCCGCGCGCGAAGGCGCCTCCGCCGAGGAGACGCGCGCCAGGGTCATCGAGCTCGCGCTCACGCATCACCTGGTCACCAAGTACACGAGCCTGATCGCGATCGACCGCACGCCCGCCCGGCCCGCGGACGCCGATCTCAAGACGGCGGCGATGCCGACCAATCTTCCGGAAGGCTGGAACTACGACGCGCTGTTCGGCACGCGCGAGACCGACTTCGCGCTCGTGGGGCGGCTCCCGCAAGGCGCAACCGACAGCCGCTTCAACCTGCTCGCCGGGGCGCTCGCGCTCCTGTTCGCGATTTTGCTCTTCCGGCAATCGCGGCTTCTGCGCCTGCGCGAGCGGCGTTGGGCGGCAAAACCTGACATCACCCCCGACGTTCCTGTATGCCTTGGACGATCCTCATGCGTTGTGCTGCAAAGCGGCAAGTCGTTATGTCTGCGATAGTTTTTCCGTAACAGTTGCGGGGCATGCTTCTTGCGGGGACTAGGAACATGGGCAACGTGATAGCGAAACCTCAATACCGCCGGGCATCCGATCAGGTGCCGCTCGGCATCGAGTGCGCGCTGCCGTGGGTGCCCACTCCGCCGTCGCTGGTTCGGCTCAAGAAACCCAGCCCCGCGCGCAAACTCGCGTTTGCGGCTGCGGCGCTGCTCCTCGCCCTGGGCGCCTGGCAGGTCGGCGAGGGACTTTACATCCACGCCAAGGCGCAGCTCGCACAGGTCCTGGTGCGCGGCGCCTGGGAGCGCACGCTCGCGGGCGAGCGCCAGGTGAAACCCTGGCCCTGGGCCGATACCTGGCCCGTCGCGCGCCTCGCGGTGCCCGACCGCAGCATCGACCTCTACGTTCTCGCCGGCGCCAACGGCCGCACCATCGCCTTCGGTCCCGGCCATATGTTCGGCACGGCGCTGCCGGGCGAAAAAGGCAACAGCGTGATCGGCGGCCACCGCGACACGCACTTGAGTTTCCTTCGCGACGCGAAGCCCGGAACCGAGCTCCGCGCGCAGCGCCCCGACGGCGTCTGGCGCCGCTATCGCGTCAAGGCGGCCGAGGTGCTCGACGAAAAAGACGTCTGGGTCACCCGGCAGGACGGCCGGTCGCGCATGACGCTCATCACCTGCTACCCGTTCGACGCGATCCGCGCCGGCGGGCCGCAGCGCTACGTCGTCTTCGCCGACGCGATCGACAAGAAGGGATAGAGCAGAAAACCGCGGCGCCGGGCTCCCGAAGGCTCGAGGAATCTCCTCCCTCCAGCCTTCGGACCCGGCCGCTTCGGCGAGGTTGAATCCCCTCCTCATTTTGAGGAGGGGTGGCGGCCGGAGGCCGCCGGGGTGGTCTTGAGGCCCAAGGGCGCGTACCGGCCGGGTCGGATAAGATGGCCCCGACGCCGCTCGGAGCCGTTCGACCCCACGATGGACATCCCCAACACTTTTCAGCAGCGCCTGCGCGCGCTCTCGCCCGCCGTGCTCAAGGGCCTGCGCCGCGGGATCGAGAAGGAGAGCCTGCGCGTCAAGCCCGACGGCGGGCTCGCCCTCACTCCCCACCCGCGTGCGCTCGGCTCGGCGCTCAAGCATCCGCACATCACCACCGATTTCAGCGAGGCGCTGATCGAGCTGATCACCGGCGTGCACACCGGCGTCGAGGATTGCTGCGAGGAGATGAAGCGCATCCACCAGTTCGTCTATCGTCACATCGGCGAGGAGCTCTTGTGGGGCGCGAGCATGCCCTGCAGCCTGCCCGACGAGAGCGCCATCCCGATCGCGCGCTACGGCACATCGAACGTCGGCCGGGCGAAGACCGTATACCGCATCGGGCTCTCGCACCGCTACGGCAAGCGCATGCAGATGATCGCCGGCTTGCACTACAACTTCTCCCTGCCCGAGGCCGCCTGGCCGGCGCTGCTCGGGAAGAGCGATCCGAACGAGGCCTACTTCGCGCTGATCCGCAATTTCCGCAGGCACGCGTGGCTGCTGCTGTATCTCTTCGGCGCCTCGCCCGCGGTGTGCGGCTGCTTCGTCGAGGGCCGCAAGCACGGGCTCGAGCAGCTCGCGCCAGGCACGCTCTACCTGCCGCACGCGACTTCGCTGCGCATGGGACGCCTGGGTTATTTGAGCGAGGCGCAGGACTCGCTCGCGGTGAGCTACAACGACCTCGCCAGCTACACCGCCTCGCTCGACGACGCGCTCACCCAGCCCTACCCGCCCTACGAAAAGATCGGCATCCGCGAGGGCCGCGTCGCGGGCGACGGTGTGGACAGCTACAGGCAGCTCGCCACCAGCCTGCTGCAGATCGAGAACGAGTTCTACAGCGCCATCCGCCCCAAGCGCGTCATCCGCCCGGGCGAGCGGCCGCTGCACGCCCTGCGCGAGCGCGGCGTCGAGTACGTCGAAGTGCGCGCCATGGACCTCGATCCCTTCTCGCCCATCGGCATCGCCCCGCAGACCGCGCGCTTCCTGGACGTGTTCCTGCTGCACTGCCTGCTCTGCGACAGCCCGCCGGATACGCCCGGGGAAATCGAAGCGGTCGGGCGCAACAAGCTGCACGTCGCCTCGCGCGGCCGCGAGAGCGGCCTGCGGCTGGACCGGCATGGCGAGAAGGTGGAGCTGCGCGAATGGGGCGCCCGGTTGCTCGCCGAATGCGCGCCGATCGCGCGGGCGCTTGACGAAGCGCACGGGAAAGGCGCGCACCGCGACGCGCTGGCGGCGGCGGTTTCGGCCTTGAACAACCCCGACTCGCTTCCTTCCGCGCGCATGTTGAAGGAAATGAGCGAGCGCTACGATAACTCCTACGCGCGCTTCGCCCTCGCGAAATCGCTCGAGCACCGGCGCACGCTGCAGAGCGAGCCCCTGCCCGCCGAAGTGGAAGAGCAGTTTGCGAAGCTCGCGGAAAAATCGATCAGGGTACAGCGCGAGATCGAGGCGGCGGACAAGATTCCCTTCGAGACCTTCCGGCAGCGATACCTGTCGCACGAGTCGCTGCGGATTTAACACCCA